>Ga0206677_10003983_pt1 | contig 12221 bp, 9 predicted proteins | sample M130m12015metaG_FD_155475 | JGI IMG/M metagenome (GOLD analysis project Ga0206677, IMG submission 155475) | Ammonia-oxidizing marine archaeal communities from Monterey Bay, California, United States - M1 30m 12015 | ecosystem: Environmental > Aquatic > Marine > Intertidal zone | place: USA... | reverse complement strand
AACGCCTGCCACAATTCGGGAAAGTTGTAACGTCCCGTTTCATAGGTCGATATGGGCGCGACAGACACTTCTGCATTACGAAAAATGACGTTTCGGTGCATGTTTTTTCTGTCGGGCGCATCGGTATATTCATAGCCGACGAAGGTAGTAAACTTGCAATTCTCTGATCGATCATAGTGATCTTCAGCTGCCTGTTGAATTTGTGTCCAAGCGTCACGCCCGGCAACTGCACAGTCAGAAAACGTACACGCCATGGACACTTCTTTTTCAGCCGTCTGCTGCCCGGCAAGTCGCGTCCACCAGTCCACAGCAATTAACTGTATCCACTGATTAGTCGACCTCGTTATCGCACAGTGTGGCCACCAATAACCAAGACGGGACGAGTCCTGCGTGCAAACGCCCAACTGACCTAGAAATTCCGCATGATCAGTAATGGCAACGAAGTCTAGTGGCCTCGGAATCTTTACACCCAGCTGCCGTTCGCCATCTGCGGCCAAGACGGGACGAGTCCTGCGTGCAAACGCCCAACTGACCTAGAAATTCCGCATGATCAGTAATGGCAACGAAGTCTAGTGGCCTCGGAATCTTTACACCCAACTGCCGTTCGCCATCTGCGGCCGGCATCAAAATTTTTTCGCCCTTGGCATAGCGATAAGCATCCCAAGGATCACTACGCACACTTGACGTGTAGGCATCGAAGGAATAGCTGGTGTGTACATGAAGATCACCGAACAGCGGCTTCCCCAGGGGCTCGGCATCGCGACAGGGTGCACGCGTTTCAGTACGCTTAAAATTATAGAGGCTCTGCGCAGCCAACAGATCAGTACCGCAAAGCACTAACAACAGCATGCAAACGATGCGAATATCAGAAACCTGTGACAAAAATCGTGCTAACTGAAACTCATGCATGTCTTACTCTTGTGTTTGGTTTTATTCAGCCTCGAGGTTCTTTTGGCATTCCCAAAGCACGTTCAGCGATGAGGTTACGCTGAATCTGATTGGTGCCGGCATAAATCGTATCTGCTCTAGAAAACAGGAACATACGCGGCAAGTCAGGCAGATCGTAGTCCGTACTAACGACCTCACCTGCCTGCCCCAGCACATCCATCGCGAGCTCGCCTAACTCGCGATGCCAAGTCGCCCAAAATATTTTATAAGTGTATTGCGGACCAGTCAGCGCCCCCGTCTCTGCGCCAGACAGCATTCGCAGCGCGCTCGCCCGCATGGTCTGCAACCCGCGCCAAGACTTTGCAATACGCTGTCGTATCATAGGATTTTGCGCCTGCCCATTACTGTTGGCTGAATCAACAATAGCTGCAAGCTCATTACTGAAATTCATCTGTTGTGCCAGCGTTGACACGCCGCGTTCAAATGACAGTGTGCCCATAGCGACCTGCCAGCCCTTGCCGGGTTCGCCCACAACATTTTCTTCAGCAGTTACTGCACCATTGAAGAAGACTTCATTAAAATCGCCTTCACCGGTGATCTGACGTATCGGTCTAATTTCAACACCCGACTGATCCATTGGCACCAGCAGATAAGACAAACCGTCACGCCCCTTGGTGCCAGGCACCGTTCGACAAATGACAAAACACCAGTCAGCGAACTGAGCGAGCGACGTCCAGGTCTTCTGCCCCTCGATCACCCATTGCTTGCCATTCGGCCCATCTTCGAGGCTCGCCTTGGTGCGGACGTTAGATAGATCAGAGCCTGCACCAGGTTCTGAATACCCCTGACACCACATTTCTTCGCCTGCAGACATCTTTGGCAGAAATCTTTCTTTCTGCACTTCGCTACCGAAGTGAAGAATGGTTGGCCCGGCTAGCTCCACGCCCATATGACCCAGTCGCCCTGGCGCTCGTGCTCGCGCGTATTCTTCGGCAAAAATGACCTGCTGAGCGAGGTCCGCATCTCGGCCGCCGTACTGCTTTGGCCAGCCAATGGCGCACCAACCTGCGACCCCCAGCGCTTTTTCCCAATCCTGTCGCCGCTGCGCCGCTGCCGTCTGGGAGGTAATACCTCTAATATCTGCAAAGGGTCCCGATAACTGCTCATCAAGCCAGGCAGCAACCTCGGCTCGAAAGGCTTCCTGTTCTACCGTAAATGAAAGCTTCATGCCGTCGCCCCCATCGGATTCAAGCCAATGTCTGCAGCGATGACTTCATCCAAATCGAAATTCAGCCCTAACATTGTTGCAGTAGAACGGGCGCGCTTAAAATAGAGGTGTGCATCATGCTCCCAGGTAAACCCAATGCCGCCATGCAGCTGGATCATTCTGGCGGAACAAAACGACAGGGCTTCGCTGGCATGAACTTTTGCCAGTGCTGCCATGGATCGGCTTTGAGCTAGATCTTCTGATACGGCACAAGCAGCGAAGAAAACCGCAGAAATTGCCGCTTCGATGGCAACCATCATATCTGCACACTGATGCTTGACTGCCTGAAAGCTGCCAATCGCCCGACCAAACTGGACACGCTCACTTGCGTATTCAACTGTTCTCGCAAGACAGGTCTGAGCGGCGCCAACAGCCTCTGCACCTAGCGCAATCCTCGCCATATCAAGACCCGCATCAACAGCTTTGAGCACTTCATCACCTTCTGCAATCTTACCAGTGCTAATCAGCGCTTTGTCTTCAACCACGACCTGCCCCATTCTACGGGTCTGATCCATGATGTGGACCGGTGTTATGTCTAGACCAGAGAAAACACCGGGTTGATCTGCGTGGACCAAAAACAATTGGTCTGAGTCGACAAGCAGCAGGACATCCGCTGAGCAGACATCCAACACGTACTCAGCGCGGCCATTTTGACAGACCGCGACCGTTGTTCTCACTTCGCCCCGAGCAATTCTCTTTAAAAGATCTGTCTGTTGATCACCCAGTGCATTTAGCAAGGCAACACTTTGAACTGCTGTCGCCAGCATCGGTGATGGCAGCAGAGTCTTGCCCAACTGCTCAAACACCAGCGCCATTTCAATCATCGTCAGGCCCTGACCCCCAGCGTCCTCAGGCACCAATAGACCGCACAGACCGAGCTCTCCGGCCATTGATTGCCACACTTCCGGTAGATAGCCGAGTTCTGATTCCATCGCTTGGCGAACTCTCTCGCTGGTGCCTTGGGTTTGAGAAAATTCCTCAAGCATGGAGGAAATCATTGATTGTTCTTCTGTAAACTCAAATTGCACTTGTGGGCATCCTCATCCAAGATGGAAGTATTATGGTTGTGTTCTCCCCCAATATAAACCATATTCGTATTTATTTATGTTTTTTTAACGCATAATGGTATCTTGAAGCTCACAAACACACCATAATCGCAAATATGAGGCAGGTATGACGACTGATCACTCTGAGACAACGACAAAGTGGACAACGGATCTTCTCATCGTCGGTTCAGGTGCTGGCGCCCTGACGGCAGCAATCACTGCTGCAGACCTTGGCCTACAAGTCATGGTGATCGAGAAAGGTCACCTCTGGGGCGGCACCTCGGCAACCTCTGGCGGTACCCTTTGGATACCCTGTACGCGCCACATGACAGAAGTCGGCGCGCCTGATTCCGCGGATGATGCATTTGCCTATTTAAAAGGCTTAATTGGTGACGAAGTCCCGGAAACCAAACTACGCGCTTATATAGAGAATGCTAGCAAAATGCTGCACTACCTTGAGGACAAGTGTGATGCAAAGTTTCGTTCCGTTCAGTACGCGGATTACCACATGGACTTGCCCGGCGCAAAAGAGCACCGATCACACGAACCGATGCCCATCAATGCCAAAAAGCTGGGCCGTCACTACAGCACACTACAACCCATGCACCAAGCTGCTCAGGCATTCGGTCGCGTCAATTGGACGATTGGCGAAGCGCGCCCAATAATTACCAAGCGACCAGGTTGGATGTGGACCACATTCAAAGTCATGGCACGATACTATCTCGACTTGCCCCAGAGATACCGCACGATTAAAGATAGACGTCTGACAGCCGGCAACTCGCTGCTAGGCCAACTGAGATCTGCACTAAACAAACGGGATGCAATGTTACGCCTTGGTGTCTCCCTTAAAGAAATAGTTAGTAATGGAAGTCGGGTCACCGGCGCACTTGTTGACTACAGTGGCCAGTTAATTCATATCGAGGCAAACCGCGGTGTGATTTTGGCTGCCGGTGGCTTTGAGCGCAATCAATCCATGCGCGAAGATAACTTCGTTGCGAAATCATCACCACTGTGGTCGGCCTCTCAAGCCAACAACACCGGTGATGCTATCGCCTCCGCAACACGCATTGGCGTGAAACTGGAATTTATGGACAGCGCCTGGTGGGCGCCCTCAATCAAACTGGGTGACGAAGACAGGGCAAGACCCATGTTTGTCGAACGCTCACTGCCAGGTTGTATCATTGTCAATCAACAGGGCAAGCGTTACATGAATGAGTCAGCCTCTTATCATGTCGCTGGCGGTGAAATGATGCGAAGAAACTCTGATGCCTGCACCACCATCCCATCATGGTTTATCTTCGATGCCAAATACCGCGGCAACTACCCGGTCGGTCCTTTATTGCCGGGACCACCAGCGACTGACAGTATGGTTAAGGCCAGCATGAAAGACATCATGCGCAAAGGAGACACCATTACAGACTTGGCAGAAAAGATTGATGTCGACGCAGTCGTTCTGGAAAAAACCCTTAGTCGCTTCAATGAGCATGCGGCTAACGGATGCGCAAAGGAGACACTATTACAGACTTGGCAGAAAAGATTGATGTCGACGCAGTCGTTCTGGAAAAAACCCTTAGTCGCTTCAATGAGCATGCGGCTAACGGTGAAGATCCAGATTTCCAGCGGGGCGTCAACGGCTATGACCGTTATTACGGCGATCCTCGCAACGAACCAAACTCCTGTATAGCGCCACTGATTAAAGCACCTTACTACGCCATTAAGATCTTTCCTGGAGACATCGGCACTAAAGGCGGTATATCCACTGACGAAAACGGACAGGCTATCGACAGTGATGGCAAGCTAATCACTGGCCTGTACGCGATAGGCAACTCTTCTGCATCAGTCATGGGGCGCACCTATCCCGGCGCCGGATCCACGCTTGGCCCCGCAATGACTTTTGGTTATCTTGCCGCTCATCACGTCGCACAAACCTAATGCTGAACAAAGAGACAAGACCCAAGGCAGAACGATGAATCACCCACATTCACTCGAAGGTAAGGTTGCCATTGTAACAGGTGCAGCCAGAGGCATAGGGCTCGCTATTGCTAGCGACTTTATTGAAGCAGGTATAAAGCACGTTATCTGCGCTGACATCCTCAAACAAGAATTGACGCAAATTAAACAAAGCGCGGCGATCAGCACAGCCGAACTCAATGTATGCGATGAATCCCAGTGGCAGATGCTCATTAAACAAACTCAAGATATCCACGGGAGCATTGATATTCTGGTTAACAATGCAGGGGTACTTTCATTCGGGCTGCTTGAAGACATTAAACCGGACGAGTTCCGCCGCTTGATGGAAGTTAATGTCACCGGTACTTTTCTAGGCATGCAGGCAGTAATTCCTTGCATGAAGACCGCTGGTAGCGGCGCGATTATCAACACGTCTTCCGCCTCAGGCATGATGCCCAGCAACTTTATCAGCGCTTATGCGGCCAGCAAATTTGCAGTTAGAGGTCTCAGCCGATCTGCCGCATTAGAACTCGGTCCGTTCGGTATTCGCGTAAACACAGTTCACCCTGGCGGCGTTAACACGCCTATGACGAATCCAATGAGCGCAAATCAGGATGACGTTGACAAGGGTTACGGGTTTGTTCCCCTACAGCGTGGTTGCAGTGCGGCAGAAATTGCAAAGGGAGTCACTTACCTCGCCTCCAATGCCGCTAGCTACTGTAACGGCACTGAACTCGTGATTGATGGCGGCATGACAGCTGGCGTTTACTTTCCTGGCCTCCCTGGTACACCAACGTAGATTATCCCTATGAGCAATGAATTTTCACATCTGACGCAACCAGGACGAATCGGTTCAATGGAAGTGAAAAACCGCATGGTGGTTTCCGCTATGGGGGTCAATCTTGCTGAACCGGGGGGTATTTGTGGGGAACGCATCATTTCCTTTCACGAACGCCAGGCTCAGGGTGGTGTGGGACTAATTGTGCTTGGCGTCACTGGCGTCGCGTGGCCACATGGTGGCAACATGCCACGACAGGTAGCAATCTCAGACGACCGCTTCATCGCGGGCCTAAAATCATTAACCAGCAGAGTTCAGCAGCACGGTACAAAAATCGCAGCACAACTTCACCATGCTGGCTTGGTCGCCGCGCAGGACGCCAAAGAAGGCCGTCCTCTCTGGGTGCCATCTTTTCCGAAACCTTCGCAGGCAAGCAATCTTGCTAGCGGTATGCTGGAAACTGAACTCATGGCTTTCCATGACCCGGATGCACCACCGCCCCAACTGCATGTGATGACCCAGGAAAACATTGATCTGCTCGTTGAGCACTTCGCAGATGCAGCAGGCCGGGCTCAACAGGCCGGTTTCGACGCCATAGAGATTCACGGTGGTCACGGCTACATCATTTCCGAGTTCATTTCGCCGGCGATGAACAATAGACAAGACAAGTACGGCGGCAGCCTTGAAAATCGAGCCCGCTTGCTTACGGAGATCCTGAGCGCCATTCGACAAAGAGTTGGCAGCAACTTCCCTATCTGGTGCAAGCTTGACTCTATCGAGTACGGTAAAGAAGACGGCATTACACTCGATGATGCAAAAGTCACCGCTCAACTTGCCGAGCAGGCTGGCGCCAATGCCATTACGGTTTCGTCTTACCATGACCCTAACCGCGGCGCGCTTCATTCTGAATCAAACATTCCACATGTCCCGAATCGCATGGTCACCAATGCCGCGGCAATAAAGCATGTAGTTTCTGTCCCTGTGATCGCTTCGGGTCGCATTGAGCCAGAGTCAGCAGAGCAGCATATCCGCGAGGGCAACTACGATTTTCTGGGTATGGGACGAAAGATACTGGCGGACCCTGACCTACCTAACAAGATCACCTCAGGGGTGCCGGACCAAATCCGCCCTTGCGTTTACTGCTACTGCTGCGTCAGTCAGATCTACGTGCTGAAACCCGTTAAGTGCGCAGTTAACCCCGAAACGGCTTTTGAGAATACATCCCGTGAGCTTATAACCACCGACAGACCCAGACACATTGCCGTTATCGGCGGAGGCCCAGGAGGCATGGAAGCCGCGCGACGATTATCAATCCGGGGGTTCAGAGTCAGCCTTTTCGAATCTGGCAAACGTCTCGGTGGTACCCTTCAGTTTGCCAGCATTGCGTACAAACCCAACGAACGCCTGATGGACTGGTTGCGATTGCAGATCAAAAACTCCGACGTCGAGGTAAATCTAAATACCACTGCAACCGTTGAGACAATAACAAGGTTGAACGTCGAAGAAGTCATCGTAGCAACAGGCGCGGCACGCAACATGCCAACCGGCATACTCGGCTCTGATCGCGATTTCGTCTTGAGTGGTGAAGAAATGCGTGCCCTTGTACTCGCTGAACAACATCCAGAACTAAAGCGCAAAACCAGCCTTTTTACTCGGTTAATGGTTCTCGCAGGCTCACTAACAGGCGCTACCGGATTTCCAGGTCTCATCAGACAAGCTACGCGCGCGTGGCTGCCGCTTGGTCAAAAAATCACAATCATTGGCAATGAGTTGGTAGGGCTAGAACTCGCTGAATTTCTTGCCGAACGCGGACGTAAGGTCACCGTTATCGACAATGCCGGTCGTGCCGGAAAAGGTTTATATCTGGTGCGTCGTTTACGAATGCTTGAAGAACTGGATGATCTGGGCGTCGTCGTCATCAACAAAGCCGATGAAATTTCCATCAACGATCAGGCCGTCACCTATATCAGCAAAAAGGGCGAACACAGCAGCATTGATGCGGATCATGTGATCGTTGCCAAGGGCGCTACTGGAAACACTTCACTTGCAGAGGCATTCAAAGACGCAGGAATCAAGACTCATGTTATTGGCGATTGCGATGGTGTCTCGTATATTGAGGGCGCCATGGAAGCTGCTGCAGAGCTAACGGCGACACTCTAACTCATCAATTATTAGACCAACCAACATGCAACAGTAGGTAAATAGCTATGGGAATGTACGCGATGACAGGTGGTGCCACAGGCATTGGCGCTGCAATCAAAACGCAACTACTGAGCGAAGGTCATGAAGTCATTGTTATCGACATAAAGGATGCTGATATCGAAGCAGACCTATCGTCGAGAGAAGGCCGTGAGCTTTCGAATACCGAGCTTGCAAAGCGCGCTGAAGCCGGGCTTGACGGATTCATTGCTTGCGCTGGTGTGGGCTCACACATCAACCCTCCTTCGCTGATCGCAAGAATCAATTATTTTGGTGCTATCGCCAGCATTGAAGGCGCGCGCGATCTAGTCGCGAAGAAAAAAGGCGCCATGCTCATTGTCTCTTCCACCTCAGCGATGCTCGGCCACAACGCCGAGCTTGTTGCGCTACTAGAGCAGGGCGACGAAACTGCGGCATGTGAGGCCGCCGATGCCCTGGATGGTCATTCTGCTTACGCCGGTGGTAAATTGGCATTGACTCGATGGATGCGACTTCAATGTGTCGAGTATGCTAAAAATGGTGTTCGGCTCAACGCGATTGCACCTGGATATACTGAGACACCGTTAACCGCACCCATTGCAAATCACCCTGACTACGGCGCTGCGATCTCGCAATACAAAGCCTCGATTCCTGTAGGATTTGCCGGCACGCCTGAAGACCAGGCATCTGCTGCCTGCTTCTTGTTAAGCCCGCAGGCAAGATACATCTGCGGCTCGGTTCTGTTTGTTGATGGTGGCAGCGATGCAATGGCCCGTCGGGCAGAGTTTTAGTCACGACGGACTGGCCGCCGGATTTCCATTGCTTGGGTTACTGTCGTTTAACGTCTTGTTCAACACTCAACTCGGCGCGTCTTCCGCGACAGACTTCGCCCAGGCATAGTCGGGTTTACCCACCACATTACGCTGCACTGTATCGACCCGGAAAAACACCTTTGGCACCTTGTAGCCGGCCAGAGATTCACGGCAGAATTCGCGTAGTTGTTGTTCGTCTACTTCCGGCACATTGGCACAGTAAACTGCAGCCACCTGCTGACCCCACTTTTCATGAGCCACCCCTACGACAAGTACATCATCAACCACCGCATGGGCCTTCATAGTGGACTCAACTTCTTCAGGAAACACTTTTTCACCGCCGGTATTAATGCACATGGAACCTCGCCCCAGCACAGTAACCGACCCATCTTCCTCACGACGCGCAGCATCGCCACCCAGGGCGTAGCTAACATCACCAATCGTGACGAAAGTTTCACGAGATTTTTCCTCATCACCGAAATAACCCACCGGCACCATTCCGGACCTGGCAAGGATGCCTTCCTCCCCCTTCATAGCCAGTCGCATTCCATCAACGACAACTTCAAGGTCGCCTCTTGGGGCATAGCGCATGATACCCTCTTCTGTCTCGAGCTCACCGGCGCCAAGCGTGCCTGTTTCTGTCGCTCCGAGTGAACTGGAAACTATCAGGTTGGGTAACACATTCGTAAACCGCTTTTGCAGGGTCTGTGAGAAAATGGCACCGCCAGATCCGATATGAAACAAGCCATCCAGCGGCCATCGGTCCTGTTCCAGACCTGCCTGATTTGCCTCCAGCGCCTCTACAAGAGGCAGTGCCATCGCGTCGCCAACGATAGAGACAATATTGACCTGTTGTTCCCTGATGAGTTGCCAAGCATGTGTGGCATCAAAGTTGGCCTCATCAGAAAGAACAACTTTATGTCCCGCAAACAAAGCGATCAGTGTCGTCCACAGTGCGGCACCATGCATCAGGGGAGCAAGCGGCATCGTCACCAGCAACATTCCTTCAGAGACTCGAGTCGCCAGCTCTTTAGGCTCACTTATCGCACCATCAGCGTGAAAAAACCCACCACCGCCAAGCGCCGAAAAAAACAGATGTTTGTGCGGCCACATGACGCCCTTGGGATAGCCCGTCGTGCCTCCGGTAAATATGATGATTAGATCAGTATCGTTCAACTTTTCTACATGCCCAACTGACACTTTTGTGATCTCATCAACCAGATTCAAACCCAGTTCGTTACCGTCAACTTCCAACAGGACTGGCGGCAGATAATTCCTAGCACATGCATCTTTAATTTCGAGCGAACATCTTTAATTTCGCGCGAAAACTGCCTATTGAATATCAGGGCTTTAGCCCGCGATGTCTTGTACAAGTGATGCAACTCATTCGGTGAATACCGGTAATTCACATTGAAAGGCACCGCCCCAATTCGACACGCACCAAAAAAACCCGTCAGATATTCCGGAGAGTTGATGAGCTGCAAACCGACCTGATCTCCCCGGCCAACACCATGGCTCGATAGAACAGCTGCAACAAGTTTAGACTGCTCGTTAAGCGCCGAATAACTGAGCTCGGACTGACCGTGGACCAATGCAATCCGCTCCGGCACCGTTTCTGCGACTATTTCTAGGAGATCAGCAAAGTTAAACGTACGCATATATTTTTTTAGACTCGTATTCGTGTTAGCTCGCTTGTTTGGTTAGGTTCTGTTCAGCAACGTGATCGGCAGCTCTTAAACCAGAGAACACACAATCTGCAATCGACAGCCCACTCATGTACAACCAGGATGGAATACCCACCGCTGTTCGGCCAGCGGCATAGAGCCCAACAATTTCCCGACCGGCGTCATCACGCACTTGGCCCGTTTCTTCATTGACCACAAGCCCACCCATGGTCAGCACTGTGCAGGGTAATAAACGGGCACCCAGTGAAACGTCAATCACGTGAAACGGTAGATTCAATTCACGAAGTTCTGATGACGGCTTACCAAAGTTGTCTGACTCTCCACTTAATACTGCGTCGGACAAATCTTTCAGGGTCTCTAGCAGCACAGTCTGATCGAAACCATAGTGCTCACACAGGGCTTCTACTGAATGGAGCTTTCTTTTTGCAAACAACATGTTGAGTGCGCCCAGTTGCCACTGGAAAGGCAGGACCTTCGTCGGCCATATCTGGCGCCAGGCTTCTTTCACCAGAGCATCATCAAGCAGCAGCCACGCTTTACCATCTGCCTTGTTCACCATGGCATCGCCAATGGTCGCACCATAGGTTGACTCATTAACAAATCGAGCGCCGCGCCCATTCACCATAATGCCCTGTGACCATGCCCTTGGCGGGTTGATGAATCGCCATGCGGTCGCGCGATCCATATGTGCAGTTTTACCACCGACTGATTCACCCAGGCGGATACCAGCGCCGTTATCGGCAGGCGTACCTAAAGGCATACCTGACTTAAACGCAGGACAATGATGTTTGACCATAGCCCGGTTAAAAACGAACCCCCCAGCACTTAGACAGACGCCCTGATAAGCTCGGAAATTTAACCACCGACGTTCGGCACGTTCGATCTCCGCTGCTCTCGCGAAATAACGGCCGGCCCAGCCATGAACCAACCGCGCACCCGGCAGGAAAAACGGGTAAAAATTCGCCAACAATTTACCTCTAGCAAGGCATTTCTGATGCTCATGATAAGCGTCGGTGCCGTACGGTAGTTTGAGGGCGCGCACGCCCAGCACCGCTCCTTTCTTATCACAGATAAGTTGTCTCACTTCTGTCTTGGTATGGAGTTGTACCCCCAGCTCCAGGCATTGCTTTCTGAGCGGGTTATAGATCGACCCACCGAGATTGACGGCACTGCGACCCTTCCGAATAACGCCACGGTGACCCCGCGCAGCGGGCGCCGCATGTCGAGCGTATTGTGGCAATAAAGAGTTATCAGAGTGATACAGGAAATAATCAACATTGGGATAAGACGTCTTTTCTTTCCAGACAGGACCACTGAACTGCACACCGTGTGACATTAACCAGTCGAGATTGCCAGCGCTCTGATCACAAAACCGTCGCAGCGTTGCGTCGTCAATCACGCCCTGAGTCTCGAGTTTCAAATAGTTGAACATGTTCTCCGGAGAATCTTGCTCTCCATTGGCAGACTGAATCGCAGTACCGCCCCCTGCGTAGACCACCCCGCCACTTGCCAGGGTCGCGCCACCTCCATCGGCACAGTCGAGCGCAATCACATCAAGACCATTTTCCCTGGCGCGAAGCGCCGCAGTGGCGCCGGCACCACCAAAGCCAACAACGA
>Ga0206677_10003981_pt1 | contig 12223 bp, 8 predicted proteins | sample M130m12015metaG_FD_155475 | JGI IMG/M metagenome (GOLD analysis project Ga0206677, IMG submission 155475) | Ammonia-oxidizing marine archaeal communities from Monterey Bay, California, United States - M1 30m 12015 | ecosystem: Environmental > Aquatic > Marine > Intertidal zone | place: USA... | reverse complement strand
TTTATTTTTGTTTGATAAGCTAAAGCGTATAATTTTAATTGTTTAATCATACTTGAAAGACCATTTGCTCTGTTTGGCGAAAGATGATCTTTTAGTCCAATTTTATCTATAAAATCTGTATTAGCTTTTATTATTTCATTAGGTTCATGATGAGAAAATACTCTGATTAAAATTGCAATAATCCCCTTGCTTATAATCGCATCACTATCCGCCTTGAACACTATTTGTTTATCAACAAGTTCGGCTTTTACCCAAACTTTACTTTGACAACCATTTACTAGATATTCATCTGTTTTAAATTTTTCATCAATTAAAGGTAAGGATTTTCCTAAATCAATCATATACTCATACCTCTGAATCCAATCATCAAACATTGCAAATTCGTCTATTAACTCTTCTTGTATTTGTTTTATTTTCAAGCTTATAATTTTAGTAAAAGTACGATAACAAAAAGATTATTCAATTTAAAGTATTGAATATTGTGCTGTTTTTTTATTTAAGAAAGCATTAAAATTGCTTTGTGAAGTGATTTAATAAATTCATCAATCTCTTCTTTTGTGTTATAAAAACTAAATGAAACTCTTATGGTGCCAGGGATTTTAAAATAATCCATTATTGGTTGAGCACAGAGTTGCCCAGTTCTTGTAGCTATTCCAAATTTATCTAGAATAGAGCCAATGTCATAAGGATGTATATTACCAACATTAAAAGATATTACGGATGTTTTTTTTGTAGAAAACCCATAAATCTTTAAATCTTTAATTAGTAGCAGCTTCTTAGTTGCATATTCTAGCAATTCATTTTCGTATTTGTAAATCTCTTCGATTCCAATTGAATTTAAATAATCTATTCCAATTCCAGATGCAATTACACCACTAATATTCGGAGTCCCAGCTTCAAATTTATTTGGAAGACCAGCATATGTTGATTTTTCAAAAGTAACTTGATCTATCATTTCTCCACCTCCTAAAAAAGGAGGAATTTTATTTAACCACTTTTCCTTACCGTAAAGGATTCCAACACCTGTTGGGCCACATATTTTATGCGTAGAGGTAACATAAAAGTCCACATCTAGATCAACAACATCAATTTTCATATGTGGAGTTGCTTGAGCACCATCTACTAGAACAATTGCATTAAATTCATGTGCTTTTTTAATTATATGCTTAATTGGATTTACAATCCCAAGTGCATTTGATACATGATTAACAAATACTAATTTAGTTTTTGAATTTAGGAGATTTTCGAATTTGTCAATAATTAATTCACCATTATTGTCAATTGGTATAACTTTTATTTTTGCTCCAGTTTCTTCACAAAGCATTTGCCAAGGAACTATGTTGCTATGATGCTCTAATTGAGAAATGATAATCTCATCATTTTTTTTCAATATCTTTTTGAATCCATTTGCAACTAAGTTAATACTGTGTGTAGTTCCAGATGTAAATATTATTTCATATGAATTATCAGCATTGAAGTGTTTTTGAAATTTAACTCTAGATTTTTCATAAGCATCAGTAGCTTCTTGACTTAAAAAGTGAACTCCTCTATGAATATTTGAATTGTATTTTGAATAATAATCAGTAATTGAATCAATTACTATTTGTGGGGTTTGAGAAGTAGCAGCATTATCAAAATATATTAAATTTTGACCATTTACTTTTCTTTTAAGAATAGGAAAGTCGTTTCTTATTTGATCAATATTTGTATGTATATATTTTTTCATCTATAAATTAAACCCAATATTCACACCTAATTTTCCAGCAATTATATTAGTAATTCTATTTTTTAATTCTGGAATTTTTACACTTTGCATAACATTGTTTGCAAAACCATACATTAATAAAGCTTTGGCTTCTTTTTCAGGAATCCCTCTTGATTTTAGATAAAAAAGAGCATTTCTATCTAGTTGACCAATGGTACACCCATGAGAACATTTTACATCATCGGCAAAAATCTCAAGTTGAGGTTTAGTGTTAATTGAGGCTTTATCACTTAACAACACATTGTTATTCGCTTGAAAAGCATTTGTTTTTTGAGCTTCTTTTTCCACAACAACAGTACCATTAAACACTCCTGTAGAGCTATCGTCAAAAATACCTTTATAGTCTTGATGACTTTCGCAATTTGGTTTTATATGATGAACTAGCGTATTGTGATCTACATGTTGTTTTTCTTCAATAATTGTAATCCCCTTCATTATGGATTCGATATGCTCTCCTTTTTGAGAAAAAGTAAGATTGTTTCTTGTAAGTTTTCCGCCAAATGAAAATGTATGTAAAGTACATACGCTATTATGTTCTTGAACAATTGATGTCGTATCTATTATCGAAGCTTGCTTATTGTCGTTTTGAATTTTATAGTAATCTACTATAGATTTTGGGTTTACAAATATCTCAGTTACTGAATTTGTTAAAACTTCATTTTCGTTCAGATTTTGATGTCTTTCAATAATTTGTAGTTGAGAGTTTTCGTCAACAATTATTAGATTTCTAGGTTGCAGCATTAAAGAACTTTCATTGCCACTATTAAAATGAATAATTTGAATTGGCTTTTCAACAAGTTTATTTTTAGGAATATGGATGAACGCTCCTTCTTTTGAAAATGCAGTATTTAAATCGCTAATACCATCTTTTTTTAATGCTTTGTTAAAATAATTTTCTATGATTGGAGCATATTTAGGCTTATTCAAAACTGAAGACATTAAACAAATATCCATTCCTTCGTGAGTAGTTTCTGATAAGTGAGAGCAATATATGCCATCCACGAAAATAATTTTATAACTATCTATATCATCAATCAAGTATTTTTCAATTTTAGAATAAACAAGAGCTGTATTTTTACTTGGAAAAATGCTATAATCAGTATTTAAAACTTGCTTTAAAGAAGTATATTTCCAGGATTCATTTTTTTTTGTTGGAAAGCCTATACTTTCAAAATTTTTAATAGCCTCTGACCTGATTTCATGTACATAACTGTCTATATCGACTTGATTTTCAAAAGCTATAAAAGAGGAAACTAGTTTTTCTTTTAAATCCATTTATTTAGTTTTTACTTCTTCTTTAATCCAATCATAACCTTTTGCTTCTAGCTCTAATGCTAAATCTTTATTACCTGATTTGACAATTTCCCCATTATATAAAACATGTACATGATCTGGGACTATATAATCTAATAATCTTTGGTAATGTGTTATTAGGATTACTGCATTCTTAGAACTTTTTAATTTATTAACTCCATTAGCTACAATTCTTAAGGCATCAATATCTAGTCCAGAATCAGTTTCATCTAATATTGCTACACTAGGATCTAACATTGCCATTTGAAAAATTTCATTTCTCTTTTTCTCTCCCCCAGAAAATCCGTCATTTATAGATCTAGATAAAAACTTTCTATCAATTTCTAAAAGATTAGATTTATCTTTTAGAAGTTTAAGCATTTCTTTTGCAGGCATTTCTTCTTCTCCTTTTGCTTTTCTTGTTTCATTAATCGCTGTCTTAATAAAGTTAGTAACAGAAACTCCAGGAATTTCAACTGGATATTGGAATGAAAGAAAAATACCTTTATGAGCTCTTTCTTCTGCAGATAAGTCCTCAATAGATTCTCCATTTAAATCAATATCACCATTTGTAATTTCATATTCTTCTTTTCCAGCAATAATAGATGCTAGAGTGCTTTTTCCAGATCCATTAGGACCCATTATAGCATGCACTTCTCCCGCTTTTACCTCTAGATTGATGCCATTTAAAATATTTTTATCGTCAACTTTGGCATGCAAATTCTTAATACTTAACATAACTTATTTTTCTTTATTAATAATTTCAACTATTTCTGTAATTTCTAATTTCACTGACCACCCTTCATCATTTTTATCTTTATTTTTCAATCTCCCTTTAAGAATAACTGGAATAAAATCAAATTCATCTTTTTTGATTGAAGATAATTTATCATTTAATTCATTTACTTTTTCATTAATTATAATTCCATATACATTCTTGTTAGTTTGCAATACAGCAGCATTATTATAAAAAACGTAATCTCCAGAGAGAATAATGAGATCATTATTTTTTGTTTCAACAACTTCATTTGAAACAACTTTATCTTGTTTAGAATCACAACTAAATGAGATAAGCAAAATGAGTATTAATATTTTATATATTTTCATATTAAAAAAATTTTATCCGACAGAGCCTTCAAGAGAAATTTCCAAAAGTTTTTGAGCTTCAACAGCAAATTCCATAGGGAGCTTATTTAACACATCCTTACTAAAGCCATTAACGATTAATGCTATTGCTTTTTCAGTATCAATCCCTCTTTGATTACAGTAGAAAATTTGATCTTCACCAATTTTACTTGTTGTTGCCTCATGCTCAATCTGTGCTGTTTTATTTTTAGCTTCAATGTATGGAAATGTATGAGCACCGCATTCATTACCCATAAGTAAACTGTCACACTGTGAGAAATTTCTAGCATTTTCAGCTCTGGAATTAATTTTTACTAGACCTCTATAACTATTTTGTGACTTTCCAGCGGAAATACCTTTTGATATGATAGTTGACTTGGTGTTTTTTCCAATATGAATCATTTTTGTCCCAGTGTCTGCTTGTTGATAATTGTTGGTTACTGCTATTGAATAAAATTCTCCAATTGAATTGTCGCCTTTTAGTACACAAGAAGGATATTTCCATGTTACAGCACTACCTGTCTCAACTTGTGTCCAAGAGATTTTAGCATTGGTCTCACATAGCCCTCTTTTTGTAACAAAATTAAAAACTCCACCTTTACCATCTGGACTTCCAGGAAACCAATTTTGTACTGTACTGTATTTAATTTCAGAATCATCTAGAGCTATTAATTCAACAACAGCTGCATGGAGTTGATTTTCATCTCTACTTGGCGCTGTGCAACCTTCAAGATAACTCACGTAACTTTCTTTATCTGCAATAACAAGAGTTCTTTCAAATTGTCCTGTACCAGCTTGGTTAATTCTAAAATAAGTAGAAAGTTCCATCGGACATCTAACTCCCTTAGGTATATAACAAAATGAGCCATCACTAAAAACTGCTGAGTTTAAGGCAGCATAATAATTATCTTTTACAGGAACTACTGATCCAATATATTTTTTTACTAAATCTGGATGATTTTTTATTGCTTCACTAATTGAACAAAAAATTATTCCTTTTTCTGAAAGAGTTTTTTTAAAGGTTGTTGCAACAGAAACTGAATCTATTACTACATCCATTGCAACTCCACTTAGTTTCTTTTGTTCGTCAATAGAGATTCCAAGCTTTTTAAATGTTGCCAGTAATTCAGGGTCAACTTCACTTAAATCATTGTATTTTGGTGTGTTAGATGGAGCTGAATAGTATGATATTGCTTGAAAATCAGGTTTATCATATTTAACATTTGCCCAGTCAGGTTCTTTCATTTCTTCCCATACTTTGTATGCTTTTAGTCTCCAATCTGTCATCCACTGAGGTTCATTTTTTTTCTTAGAAATAGCCTTTACAATATTTTCATTTAAACCAACAGGGAATGTGTCAGAGTCCATTTTGGTATAAAAACCATACTCGTATTCTTTTGTTTTTAACTCTTCTCTTAAATCGTCTTCAGTGTATTTAGCCATATTTTTTTATTTAAAGTGAAAAACTTTCTCCGCAACCACATGTTCTATTCGCATTAGGATTTGAAAAAACAAAACCGGTGCCGTTAAGACCACCAGAGTATTCTAAAGTTGTTCCAATTAGGTATAAAAAACTCTTTTTATCAACCACTATCTTTATATTTTTATCCTCAAACATTTTATCTTGTTCAGTTGTGTTTTTATCAAATTTCAAATCATAGGAAAGCCCTGAGCACCCACCACTTTTAACACCAACTCTAATAAAGTCTTCCTCAGGGTTGTAACCATCATTAGACATTAGCTCAATGACTTTGTTTTTCGCTAAATCAGAAATTTTAATCATATATATATAAAAAAAATATATTAGCATACAAATATACAATATAACTCTTGTTTTTACATACTTTTTGACCTATTTATATGATTGAATTTAAGCCTATTTTCTAAAAGAATGTTAAATTTGTAAAATGATTGAAGATAAAAATACATGTAGAACTAATTTAAAAGACTTAGGTGAATTTAAATTAATCGATAAGCTAACTGAAAATTTTCAGATTAAAAACTCAAGTACTCATAAAGGAATAGGAGATGATGCTGCTGTTTTGTCATTTACCAAAAAAAAAGTAGTTGTTTCCACAGATTTACTAGTTGAAGGCGTTCATTTTAACCTTGCTTATACTCCTTTGAAGCATCTAGGATATAAAGCTGTTATGGTTAATTTATCTGATATTAATGCTATGAACACTATCGGAACACAAATTACAGTTTCAATAGCAGTTTCGAACAGATTTACACTTGAATCTCTTGAAGAACTTTACTCAGGAATTAGATTAGCAACTAAAGCTTATAATGTTGATTTAGTTGGTGGTGACACTACTTCTTCTACGTCTGGATTGACAATTTCAGTCACAGCGATTGGAGAAGTTGATGAAAAAGACATTGTATACAGAAATGGAGCTGAGGAAAACGATTTGCTAGTTGTAACTGGAGATTTGGGAAGTGCCTATATGGGGCTTAAAGTTCTTGAGCGCGAGAATGAAGTGTTCAAGGTAAACCCTAATAATCAGCCTGAGCTAGATCAGTATACTTACCTCGTTGAGAGGCAATTAAAGCCAGAGTCAAGGAAGGATATAATTAAACTATTAAAAGACTTAGATGTTAAACCTACTTCAATGATTGATATAAGTGATGGATTGTCTTCTGAAATAATTCATATTTGTAACCAAAGTAATGTTGGTTGTAATTTATATGAAGAAAAAATCCCAATAGATCCACAATTAATATCTACATGTGAAGAATTTAATATAGATAGTACCACTATTGCCTTAAATGGAGGTGAGGATTATGAGCTATTGTTTACCGTTTCACAAAAAGATTTTCCTAAGATAAAAGCTAGTCCAAATTTTACAGTTATTGGTCATATTACTGAGAAAAGTTTAGGAAAAAATCTGGTATTGAGAAATGATTCAGTTATTAATTTAAAATCAAGAGGATGGGGTTCCAAAGACGAATAGTATTGATTAAAAGATTATTATTTACAGTCATTTTAATTTTTTTGTCTACACAATTTTATTCACAAACAACATATTATGTGGCTCCAAATGCTTCTGGTGGAAACAATAGTAATTCTGGAACTTCGTTGGCTGCTCCTTTTGAAACATTGCAGCATGCAATTGATCAATTAACAGCCGGTGATATTTTATACATAAGAGAGGGAACATATAGAGAAACGATCACTATCGATGAAGATGGATCTTCGGGGAACTTAATAACAATACAAAATTATAACAACGAGGTTGTAACAATTGATGGAACAACTGATATTGCGGGAACTTGGAGCACTTATAATGATGTCTCTGGTGCATATCAATTTTCTTACACTGGAGATATCACACAACTTTTTGTGGATGACCAACCAATGGTTAATGCAAGATGGCCAAATGCTCAGTTTAACGATGACTCTATATTTTCACATTCAACATGGGCTGAAGGTGATGAGGGTAATAGTTCAAACGGGTCCTTAACAATTGATACAAGCGTTCATGACCCTGGGATAATTGATTTAGACGGATCAATTGGAATTTTAAATATTGGTTCATTTAAAACTTGGTCTGTAGAAATTACAGATCATAATTTAGCTACGGATGTTATAACCTATAATTCAGCTGATCTTGGAGGAACTTATAAAACCAAGCATCACTATTACTTTTTTGAGGGAAAAAAAGAATTCATAGACACCAATAATGAATGGTTTCATGATAAAGCAAATAATAAATTATACCTTTTTCCTGATGATGGATCTGATCCTTCAAACAGATCAATAAAAGCAAAAACAACAGATTACAGAGTGACTTTCAGTGCTGCAAATTATGTTAAATTACAAGGGATTAACTTTTTTGCAACAACCTTTCAAATGACTGGGAACTCTGATAATAATATTATTGAGGAATGTAATTTTTATTTTCCAAGTGCTTCACAAAGAATGCTCGGAACAACAAATGGACTAGGGACTCCTAATGTTACTTCAATTGAAGGAAGTGCTGACAATAATCACATTTTAAAATGTTTGTTTGAAAATTCTGAAGGAGAAGCCTTAAGAATTAAGGGTGACTACAATAAGGTAGAGAATAATTATTTTCATCATATTGACTGGAGTGTTTCTCAAATTGAGGGGTTGATGGTATCAATTTTCTTTAATGGTGTTGAAAATATATTTGACAATAATTCAATTCATACAACCGGTGCCTCTGCTACAGTTCTTCCTGGTCAAAGATCTATATTTAGTTATAATAACATAACAAATACTGGTCTTTTGCAATCTGATGGTGCTGTATTTCAAGGTACATCAGCTAATGTTTCTGGTTCCGTTGTTCACCATAATTATGTCTATGATACTGAAAAATATGCCTTTCGATATGACGCCCCAGGTGGGGATGCAGCAGCAGCTGGAGGATATGGAATTATGCATCATAATATAGCTGACAATACGAATGGTTTAATGATAAAAGGGAACAATCAAATTATTGCCCACAATACAATCATAAATACTCAAAATAATAAAAATGATATTGTAATTCTTTCTGAAGATTGCTCTAATACAAATACCTGGTTATTTAATAATCTTGCTGAAAAAATAGGGGCACACAGGAGTGCTACATCATTTTCGCTTTCGGCAAATAGTCCAATGCCAATAGCTGGAAATGTTGGTGGTTCGGATTATGGTTACTTAAAAGATGATAATGGTACAGATAATAATAGTGACGATGATTTTTGGAGAGTATGTGTAAATGGTGACACCTATTATAATGCAACAGCGGGCGTAGGAAGTGCACAAAATAACATAGATCAGATAAATATCTCAAGGACGGGACTCACATATAACGCAGATGTTGAAAGTCTAATAAATTATAATTCAGCAGACGGAAAAACCGAATCTGATTACCAACCTACAAGTAATACTATTATTGATCAGGGGGTAAGCTTATCAGAAACTCCATCTGGTTCATCAACTTATGGGCCTTCATCAAATTTCAACTATACACCAATTACTGGAAGTTCTAGGCAGATGAATGAACTTATTCCGCATACAAATGCAGGCTCAGGTGCAGATGTTGGTGCTTTTGAAGTTGGTGAATCTTGGACAACAGGGATTAATTGGGTTCCAAAATTTCATACAACAATATGGAAAAAAACAGCAGCTTCAACTGATTGGAATTCTTCATCAAACTGGTCAACTGGTTATGTTCCAACATCTGATGTAAACGTTATCATTCCAACAGGTGCAACCCGCTATCCTGAAATTTCTAATACTGGTGCGGTATCAAAAAATATTACCTTAAACACTTCAGCTTCACTGACAATTAATAAAGGTTTTGATTTAACTATCGCAGGAAATTTTACAAATAGAGGTACTGTAACCTTAAATTCCGATGCAGATGAGTTTGCTTCGATTATAGTTGAGGGAACTTCATCTGGTAATATTACATACAATAGATACGTAAATACGGTTGGTACAGACGAGTGGGATTTAATTGGTTCTCCAGTTGATGGCCTTTCAATAAGTTCTTTTGTTACTACAAATACAACGGGTACAGCAACTCTTCCTATAAACAATACTTTAAGCCCTAATGCTTACGCTATTGGTATATATGATAACAGTAATAATACGTGGACCAACTTCACAACAGCTTCCGTTGGTGCCGCTGGTAACTTTGATATAGGTAAAGGCTATCAAATGGCCTCAGTTAATGGAGGAACAGGATTACTTTCTTTCACTGGAACTATAGCTACAACCGCACAAACACAGGCAATTATTGATAACGATGCCGCTAATGCAGGTGCAGGAAGAAGATGGTCGCTTATAGCCAACCCTTTTCCTTCTTATGTTAATGTTAATGATGATGCTCATGCTTCAAACAATTTTATAACAGTAAACAGTGATAAGCTACATGACACCTATGAAGCGGTCTACGGTTATGATGCTGATGGTACAGGTTACACTGTTTATAATCATACTTATAGTTCTAATTCTGCTGTTTATTTAGCTCCAGGTCAAGCGTTTATGGTAGCCTCGGATGATACAAGTTCTGACAATGTTTCCTTTACAACTGCAATGAGAACCGTTTCTGGAGGAGATGATTTTGCTAGTCAAGATGATGATTATGATAGTCAAGAGGTGGTTATAAAACTATACAACGATAATACTGAGATTGAAGAAACTAGATTCTATTTTGAAGAAGGTCTATCACTTGGTTTAGATCCAGGTTATGATGCAGGAGCGTTTAGTCAATCTGCAGCAATTATGTCTAGACTAGTAGAAGAAGACCAGGGGCATGGACTTGTTATAAATGCAATGGGGACAGAGAGTATGAATAATGCAATTATTCCTCTTGTCATCAACCAAGAAGCTTATCAAGATTTTAAAGTGGTATTATTTACTCACACTATTCCAGACAATGTAAATGTATACTTGGAAGATAACCAGCAAGGAACAATGACCCTATTAAACGAAGAGGACTTTGAGTTAACTCCAGAGAATACTTTAAGTGAAGTAGGAAGATTTTATCTTCATTTAACCGAAGATACATTCTCAATCGATGAAGAGGTGTTAACCAATAACTTAAATGTATTTAAAGCGGACTACAATAACTTTATTACTATTGAAGGATTAGCAGTTCAGTCTGGTATTACTGATGTTAAACTATATAATATACTTGGAATGGAAGTGTTATCGACTTCTCTTAGTAATAATACTAACACGCAGACTATTTCAACAGATGGATTAGCAACTGGTGTGTATGTAATTAAATTAGATTCTGGATCTCACAGATTGATAAAGAAATTAATTATTCATTAAATCTTCAATTTCATCAATTTCTATAGGTATATTTTTCATAAGATTAACGGGTTCTCCACTTTTTTGTATAACTACATCATCTTCCAACCTAATGCCAAACCCTTCATCTGGCAAGTAAATCCCAGGTTCAACTGTAAAAACCATATTTTCTTGCATAGGCTCTTCTAATAAACCATAGTCATGAGTATCTAAACCCATATGATGAGATGTGCCATGCATAAAGTATTTTTTATAAGCAGGCAATTCTTTAGTTTGATTTTGAATATCTACTTTATTTAATAACTTTAAATCTAGTAATTCAGATGTCATTAACTTGCCTACCTCAATATGGTAATCTGCCCAGTCAGTGCCAGGGACTAGTAGTTTAGTGGCTTCGTTTTTAACTTTTAAAACTGCATTGTATACAGCTTTTTGTCTTTCATTAAATTTTCCATTTACTGGTATTGTTCGTGTCATATCACTTGAATAATTAGCGTATTCAGCTCCTACATCTAAAAGAATCAAATCACCATCTTTACACTGCATATTATTTTCAATATAATGAAGAATATTTGCATTATTACCAGATGCAATAATAGGTGTGTAGGCAAACTTTTTAGATCTATTAATTAAAAACTCGTGAATAAATTCAGCTTCAATTTCATATTCCCAAACCCCGGGCTTTACAAAACCTAAAATTCTTCTAAACCCTTTATTTGTAATATCACAAGCTTGTTGAATAAGACTTATTTCCTTGCGATCTTTTATTGACCTCAATCTTTGTAAAATTGGATTACTTCTCTCTTTATTTTTTTTTGGATATTTTTTTTCGAGCCAACTATTGAATCTAGCTTCTCTAGTTTCAGTCTCAATTTTTGCTCGATAGTGTTCATTTTTGTTGAAGTATATATTATGACAAGTACTAACTAATTTATCAATAAGTTTTTCTAAATCTTTTAACCAAAAGACAGTTTTGATTCCACTTATTTCAAATGCTTGAGTTTTATTTATTTTTGGTCCTTCCCAAACCGCAATGTGATTATTAGTTTCTTTCAAAAATAATATTTCCCTTAAATCAGGGTTGGGATTATCTGGACATAAAACTAATATACTTTCTTCTTGATCAATCCCACTTAAATAGAAAATATCTCTATGCTGTTCAAATGGTAAAGTTGAATCTGCACTGACTGGATATATGTCATTTGAATTAAAAAAAGCAATGCTATTTTTTTTCATTTCTCTAGAAAAGTTCGCTCTATTTTTTA
>Ga0206677_10003980_pt1 | contig 12225 bp, 8 predicted proteins | sample M130m12015metaG_FD_155475 | JGI IMG/M metagenome (GOLD analysis project Ga0206677, IMG submission 155475) | Ammonia-oxidizing marine archaeal communities from Monterey Bay, California, United States - M1 30m 12015 | ecosystem: Environmental > Aquatic > Marine > Intertidal zone | place: USA... | reverse complement strand
AGGCTTATTAGTACTATTCGTATTAATAGGTTCGTACCCTCCTTCTACTGCAAGGGAAATTGAAAATTCATCTGTTGCCCCCCGATTTAACTCGGTGTTTAATTGGGACATTTTTATTTGTCCACTGCTTTGTAATGCCATTATGAGAATATATCTGAGAATGCGATAACATCGCCTTTAATATGTAAATCACCATCCGACTCCATACGAGCCACAAACACACCGCCTGCATAAAAGTCTATACGTCCATTGGTTGAATCAAACTGTATGTAGTTATTAGCGTCTTTACCAACGTGTGTAATACCATCACGCAAGTCTGGTTCTACACTAAATGTTGTACTTGTTAAATCAAGACCACCACCAGCTGAATAAGTTGTGTTTGTATTAGCATCGGCTACCCAACTAAAAGTACCATCACCATCTGATGCTAATACTTGACCCGCAGTACCATTGCCCGAAACATTTAATTGTAAAGCATTTACAGAATTGTCTTTAATACTAAAAGTTAAATCATACGGGTCTGAATCTATACCTTGGTCGGTATCCGTCCAGTTTATGTTAATACCAGTACCCTCTACGAATTTCCACTCATTAGCATTATTAATCTGTACCTCTGTACCATCACCATCCTCTACAAAGAAGCCAGTCATGTTTCCAGTAGCACCAGTGCTTATGTTTGTAATGTGACCATTTGCATCTACAGTAATTTCGTCAATCTTAGTGCCGTTAGCCGTTGAGCCATAAGTACCACTTAGCGTAGAAGTGTCTTCGTGAGCTGTGTAAGTTTCTGTAGTTAAGTAACCAGCTTCCGTGTGGTCGCTAAAAGAATCAAAAGCATTAGAACCAAACGTAAAGCTTTGGTTAGTTGCGCCACTTACAGAGAACACAAGAGTATTCGTGCTGTCGGTTCTAACAACACCGTCAAGGTAATAATTAGTATCTGTACCACCACTTGCATCGGTTCTCCATGCTGGAACACCGCTTGCATTGGTTTTCCACACTTTATTAGCTTGATTAGCACCCGAGGCAACGTAGCCCGCAGCGGTAGCACTGTTGGCTATCCACGTATCAGTATCGGTGTAGTTACCAGAATGAATGTTAGTGCTTCCTTGGTCAGTAGTCCAATCTATAATTTGGTTACCGTCCAAATTACCACTATTGTAAGACGTGTATTCTGTTACCGCATCGTAGCCAGTTGGTTTTGAATCAAAACCATCATCATTATTGTTTGCGTAAACAGTAAAACTACCATCACTAATGTGACCAGTTGCGGTAAGTTCAGCAAATTGACCAGCTCTAATATAAACATCTACAGCAGGGTCTCCAGCATCTACAATACCTACTTCCGTAACTACTTCTGACGAAGCCGTAGAGTGGTTATAAAAAACTACATCATAGTTGTTGTCATTGTTTAGTTGCCCTACAATGTGACCCATAGCTGGTAGCACTTCATTACTGTATGATGTGCTTCTGCCCGCAAGGGTAATCATAAATCGTGAAGATTGACCTCCAGTAACTCTTGCTATTCTCCAATATGTATTTGAAGTATTAGATGAATTTTCTAAAGCTCTCCAGTTGTAAAACTTAGAGTTACCGTCTGACGATATTCCTTTGCTGAATGTTATAAGCTCTGATGCAGAATCCGCAGCATCACTTCTTAGGTATTTGCTTTGTGTTGAAGATGATGTTAGATACCCTGCACCATTTGTAAGTTGGTTGTTGTTTGTAGGTATTGTAGTATTACCTGCCATTGCCGTGGTAGCTGTTGTGCCTATCTGTAACAAAGAAGTGTTACCAGCTAACGCTGTGGTAGCCGAGGTGCCTATCTGTAACAACGAGGTGTTACCAGCTAACGCGGTTGTAGCTGTTGTACCAATGGCTAACGCATCAGTAATCCCATAGCCACTAATAGTAGTAGGGGTACTGGAAACTGTTGACCATGGTATAGTCGCTGTATTGCTTATAACACCATTTACATTAGTTTTTAAGTATCCTGCACCAAAACTGCTTAGTGTAACATCATCTGTAATAGCTAGAGTGCCATCTATATCAACGGCTCCACTAGAGTTTACGTTGAGTATTGGTATACCCGATACGTCCGATACCGCAAACAAGTCCCCAGTGAGACTGTCTGTTACCGAGAAGAGTTGTCCTGCGCTACCTTGTACGTCTAGGATTGTACCACCAGAGCCATCTACTATGAGACCCTTCTTTACTTTAAATTCGTTCGCCATAATTGTTACCTTTCATTTTCCAGGTTATATATCAAATCTGTTTTTGTATGCGTTGTAATTTTGTTTTACCTCTGTATTCGTTAATGCTTTATTATAAGCCTTTAGTATTGGTATAGATCCATTATGCACTGTTGTGCCAGTTCTAGTATCTGAGCCAAATCTAAACGTTGAACCAGTACTAGGTATACCTGAACCTGCATTACTTACAGTTGTAACAAGCACACCATCTACGTAAAACTTGAAGTTATTTGCTGTGGCATCTCTAATAAAAACGCAATGATGATAACTTGAACCGTTTGTTGTTACAACGTTGTTGCTGCTCACAATATCTCTAGCTCCTCTATCCCAGTAAAATCTAAGATTGCCGCTAGTTAGTTTTTCTATATTAATATCATGACCATTTGTTCCCTGGTTATAGTTACCAAAAATAACAGACCTGGTATTATCATGCCACATAGCCACCGTTTCTATGCTTACAGAACCTTCCCATATATGTGGGAAGCTTGTTATAGAACCATGGTCATCACTGCCATCAAAATCAGGCTGGCCGGTTGAATCAAAGCTTACGTTTGATACATTTATATTTGTTGTTTCTTTTAGGTCTATTAAAGAAGCTGTAGATGAACGAGTGCCGTTTACAGTAGGCGTTACAACCCTGCCAATTTCTAACTGAGGGCATGAAATTACAACTCCGGCATTTGCTGTTCTAAATTCTAAATAATTAGCAGACATAGCTGACGAAAACCTAGTCCAACTATATCTTCTCCAAGTATTATCTGCTGGGAGAGATTTAGTGTTACCGTTGCCTAAAGAATCTGAGCTATAATCTCCCCCAAAGTATGTGTTCATGCTAGCCGCAGAACTCCCTATGTTCTTAGCATACACAGATAATGTAAGGTCATTTGTGGATCTATCATAGCTATTAAAAGCAAAAGGGGATACCCATATTTGGCCGTCATTAGATTTAAATTCATACACGGGTTGACCAAATAAAGTTTCTGATCTTAGGGTACGCCCACTTGAATATTCATTAAACCACGATGAGTTACTTAAACTTAAAGGGACTATGTTTGTAGTTGGCTTACCAGCATAAAACCTAGTAGCTGTATCATTATCAGCTATACCATACCCAGTGTCATAACCGAATACTAAACCGTCTTTTATTATGTGTGGGCCTGTATACATTATATAAATCTGTTTTTTTGTGCGTTGTAGTTTTGTAGCACTTCGGCCGCTGTTAACGCTCTATCGTAAAGCATGCAAGCTGTAGACTCCCCATCAACGTGATAACCACCGCCTGAGTATCTTGAAATCCAAACAGGAGCGCTACTCAATGCACTTGGTTGAGTAAACGTGCCACTTAATACTTGCGTGCCATTTTTATAAAGTTTTCCATTAGTACCGTTAAGAACAAAAGCTATTTGAACCCATTCATTTAATGGTATTCCGCTGCTAGTGCTGATTGCTGAAGTACCAGTCCCGCTACCCGTTCTAGTCCAAACCCCTAAACCATTAGCAGACGTGGCATATATTCTAAATCCTGATGAACCCGAATCGGGAGAAAATCCAATACTTGCATTCTGAGGGCTTGAATAGTCATCTAATCTAACCCAAGCAACTGAGCTTAAATTTGATGTAGGGAATGTAAGTGATGAGCCAAATGAAATAAAATCGTTTGAACCATCAAAAGTAAAAGTCCCACCATTATCGTTACTAAAACCTACTCCGTTAGTCAGAGTACCAGTGTTTGATTCTGATAAACTATTAACAGAACTTGCTTTAAAAAATCTAAAATTAGATATAGTAATATTCCCACCACTTGCTCTTCGTGGATAGAATTTTATGTTACCCGTAACTGTTACAGCTTTAGTAACATTGTAAGTTTGTACTGATGTTGTAACGGGGATAGTGGCATTCCAATTGTTGTCATTAACACCATCGTTATCTAACACTAAAGATGAAGAAGCATCGGCTACATAATCAAACATTATAGTATAATCTTCAGCAGATAATACGTCATGACTAAAAGAACCTATCCAAGAAGTATAAGTAGTGTTTATTAAAATATCGTAGGGCTGAGTTGAATGAATTATTGAGTACCTTCCGTTTGCCAATCCGCTATTATAGTCAACCCAAGAAACATCTAAATTATTTCTAGGATAGCTTCTTTCACTTCCGGCATCTACAGAAAGAACTAATCCCTCCCCTATTATATTTGGACCAACTGCTGTTCCCATATTATTCTTCGTCTATTGGTTCAGACCAAGCTTCTGTAGCTAGTAAAGCAAGTATTCCAGCATGTGAATATTCGTCGTAATCCGTGCTATACACATCAGGTCTACCATACACCCCGGCTGCTGTTGTATTACTATGCAACTCGCCGGTTTCCGGATCTGTATACTTAGTAACGTAATCATTTTCTACTACAACAACTTCATACTTAACAAAAGTCTGAGTGCCATCTATAGACGTTCTTAGACTGTCTGCATTAGCTTCGTGAACTTGATTGAAATCAATATCATCTATTATGCTTGTTGGTATAACCAACCATCTTCTGTTTTCAAATCTCATAATGTTATATGTCAAATCTGTTTTTGTATGCGTTATAGTTTTGTTTTACTTCTGAATCAGATAGTATTCTGTTGTACACTTTGAAAATTGGAATATCAGCGTCACTGTACGTTACACTTTGCCATCCTCCTGGTACTGTGCCTATGGACCAGTTATGAGTATTTTGAGCCGTAACGCCACCTTGTGTATTTGTAGTAGATGTTTCTAAAACTCCATTTGTGTATACTTTCATAGCTTGACTTGTTTTGTCATAACTAAACACACAAACGTACCATGTATCAGCAGCAATAATTGTTGTGCCTTCAGGGTCATCCGTCCCCCACCCGTGCATTCTAAACTTACTGTTTTGCATACCCAACCAAATTCTGTCAGTAGCCGATGAACCATTAGAGTATATAGCTAAAGGAGAAAAGTTTGCATAAGACCCATTCATCTTAAACATTATTTCAACCGTTTTAGCATTTGAGGTAATACCACTAGAACCCGGTATAGTTATGTAGTCACTTGTTCCATCCCAAGTAGGTTGTCCTGTTGAATCAAAAGAGACATTAGATACATCTATGCTAGTAGTTCTTTTTAAGTCTATTAAAGAGGCTGTAGAAGAGCGTGTGCCATTGACAAATGGTGAGGGGGGTCCTAATTCAACTTGTGCATCAAATAAAACTACAGAGCCATTAACAGGCAAACTTATATCTAGAAATCTAAAGGTGCTAGTATAAGTACTTCTTGTACCGTATATGTGAATTCTATTTGCACTGCCGTACGATGCTTGTGTAAAAGTAGTGACCGTGGTATCACACCAATCTAATGTTATATAACCGCCTGCATTGAGTTCTTCGTAAGACACGCTACACCCGTAATACTGACCATCAACTAAATCATTAAGATTAGCATATACACGTATAGTGGTGCCTCCTGTGCCATCATTTACAAATCTATACTTGCCGTTACCTAGGTCTGTTTTTGTTACGTTGTAATATATATCTGTTCTTACATCTAAACTAGTTGCACCGCTGCTAGTAAGTAAATTTGTAGTGCTTTTACCGGGGTAAAAACGTGTGGGTGTTGTATTGTCAGCAATTCCGTATCCGGTATCATACCCAATTACTAAACCGTCATTAACTGTATTTGGTCCTCTATGTATTCCCATATTATATTGCTCTTACTAATGTTTTAACACTCCAGTTGTTTGATGTAGTCGTTGCTCTGAGTCGCATATTGTTTCCAGAGATATCTACAGCTAAAGTAACATCTGAGGTATTGCCTAAGTCAATAGTTGATGTTTCGGTAAACTCTACGTTTGTTCCGTCATGACAAGAGTATACTGTTCCTGCTCTTACGTTTGTTCCGCTTTTAATTACAAAGTCAAAGAAGGCTGCTGTATAAGTTCCTTTAGCTACCTGAGCAATTGTCTCTGTTCCTGTATCTACATCTGTATTTGACTGATTAGATATACCGGCTACGTTAGCGGCTACTGAATCAAGATTTGATTGAACTGCGTCGGCGCTTCCTGCTGCATCAAAGTCTGAGGTGCTATAAGTTGTATTAACTGAACTTATTGTCCCGTCACTAGCAAGTGTAACATTTGTCCCACCACTAAATAGTCCTCTGACGTCAGAATCCGAAAGCTGAGTGTTGCTATAATTACCAGAATGAATGTTCGTGCTTCCTTGGTCAGTAGTCCAATCTATAATTTGGTTACCACTTGGTATCGTAGGTTTGCCTTCAATTCTGTCCCAGTCTGCTGTAGGCAAGTTATCAGAAAGAGTCTCGTCTACAGTGTCAAATTCCGTTACAAACGTAATGTCCCAGTTGTCATCGTACGAGTCTACATCCATACTATAACCTCCGTAGAAATCTCTTACAATAACTTGAGGGTATGACCAAGTGTTGTTAACTTCACCTATCCATAAACAGTTGTTTGTGCCATCAGCGCCAAAACGTACTGTGTAATCTTTATCAGTTCTTCTGGTTAACGTTGTAACAGTACAGTTTGTCCACTCGTTGTTTCCAGTAGTCTGATATAAATATCCCGCAATATTCATTGTCACAGATTCTCCAGTGTCGTAATCAAAAATGTCTACAACAAACTTTAGCATATCATCGCTCCCATGTACTGGTAGCTTTATTTTTATAGCTCCAGTATGACTACCCGTGGTAGTGGTATAATAAGCACCTTTAGGGAAAGCGATGTAACCGCTTCCCGAATCAAACTCATGAATAAGACTACCAGAAGCTTTTATATTTCCCGTAACCTCAACTCCCGTGTTGGTCGTTTCAAGTTTTTGAGACGCGTTGTAATTCAACTTAACGCCACCGTTTTCGTCCCAGCGAATAAACCAATCAGAGTTAGCGTCGTCGTAAATACCCCCTTCGTTACCGTTGCCCATCAATGAGAAAATAAACTCATTAGACGTGTTGCCCACTTGAAGACCACCCCAGCTACTTGTTCCACTATTTATGTATAGCAAATCGGCACGGTCAGTAGACTCTGTTAAAGTAACGGTGCTGCCTATATTTATAGTGTTCGTATTTAACGCACCCGTTAAGGCAAGTGTTCCCGTGCCCGACAGAGACATTTGCTGAGAAAATGCAGTTTGCGAACTAGACTTATACCAAATATGCTTACCCCCTGTGTAATAAGATACTGTATCAGAGTGTATACCAAAACCGCCCACCCAAGCACTGCCATTGTCATGCATGACAATTTTATTAGGACCTCTTGCGGAATCACTATGCGAATTATCAAACTTAAGTTGTTCAAAAGAACCAAACGCTTGTGTTAAGCCTGCACTTGCAGCAGTACCAATAATTAAGTCTCCACTCATCGTACCACCAGCTTTTGGTAAAGCCGCATCAGCAGTTGTCCCTTGAGCTGCGGTAGCGTATGTGTTAGCTGTTACACTAAACGATGTACCCGTAAGTGTTAATCCTGTACCAGCGGTATATGTAGTATTATCGTTAGCTGATGTTAATGTTTTAGTTGAATCTGTCCAACTTAATCCACCTGCTAAAATTAAATCATCTCCTGCAATAACGTCATTACCGTCAACTGTAAACACTACATCAGTAGCGGAAAATGTTTCTGCGGTTAAATAACTACTTAAATCTTGGTCACCCGTATTAGTGCCTGATAGGTTACCTATATCGGTTATATCCTGTGCCGACAAAGTATTACCAGCCATTGCCGTGGTAGAGGTAGTTCCAATGGCTAAATTAGATGACCCATTACCTGTTCCAGCACCAATAAGAGTTCTCATCTCAGCAGCACTTACGCCACCTGTTAATGAAGGAGTAGACCCATTAGTAGTAATAGCAGCAAAATCATTACGATTTAAAGTATCAAAGTTGGTGTATCCATCTTTGGCTGAAGCTTGTGTAACAGTCCAACCGTCTCCCCATTGCGAGGTAGCAGAAGCAGCAGAATATCCTAACCACAAATCTTTAGCAAGAAGCTGAGTGTAACTTCCACCTTCACCACTAATAAAAAATGCTGTTTTACCTGAAGACGAGTTTCTACAGACTTCAATTGTAGGCGTGTGGTATGGATTAGAACATTCGTATCTGAATCCTTCAAATCCACCGTTAGACTCTGGATTCCAGTAACCGTATATCTTTATTTCTCCTCCTTCGCCCGAACTATTATAAGCGTCTTGGTAAACTAAAGTAAAACCACCCATAGAGTAGTTGTCTTGAGGTACATTAGTTTGTACAATAATATAAGTGCTTACACCACTATCATCAGAAAGCATAGCGTGGTTTTTACGCCATACGTGCATATCTCTATCACTACTGTCTGATTGCATTAACTCATACTCTAAAGTATAAGTGCCAGAGTGATTATGCGCAGCGGCAGCGAAGGCGCTTGTGTTGCTGTATGCCGCAGAACCAAATATTTCGCTAAAGCGTTTTCTACGTTCCGCCCCATCATCAAGAAGTATAAGCTCATCAACAGTTGTTGTTATATTAGCAGTCATATCAGTTAGCTCCGATAAGTCTAAACTTATTGTAGCGTCGCCGCTTGCTGTAGTTCCGTCTAATCCAGTACCTACTGTTATACTTGATATTAATCCACTTAAATCTTGGTCTCCTGTGTTGGTGCCTGATGATGAGCCTGAAAAGTTAGTCGCCCCCATTGTTCCAAACACCTCAAATGTTTTAGTCTCGCCTGTATAAGTACCAAACCTTGCTAATGCTGTAAATATATTTGCTGTAGAGCCTGAACCATCTATGTATAGAGGAATTCCACCTCCATGGTCATATTTTCTAAACCTGTGAGCGTATCTTCCATCATCATAAGTTGCTGATTGATGCATACGGAATCCAGAGGTGTCAGCTGTAGATGTATTATTGCTATTACCAAGCATAAAGTCATGACCACTTGCAGTTATTGCAGATATATTACCTGTTATAGTAACACCAGTGCTTGTGGTTTCAAACTTTTTAACATCATCATAATATAATGATACTGCACCATTTTCAACAACAAGAACACCTGTTTCCCCAGTTTTTGGTCTTAATGCTATTGCTCCACTTGCTTGTTCAATAACAAGTGATCCTGTGCCGTTTTGTATATAACTATTACTACCATCGTGATATATCTGTAAGTCTTGAGAAGCACCTAATTGTATTTTATCGCTATCGCCTAAACTAAGAGTGCCGTCTATATCAACAGCACCGCTTGAATTAACATTTAGTATAGGAATTCCTGATATATCAGATACGGCAAACAAATCACCAGTCAAACTATCTGTAACGGAGAATAACTGTCCTACGCTACCCTGCACATCCAGCACAGTGCCAGTCGCTCCGTCTATTACGAGGTTTGATAAAAATTTAGTTGATGCCATACTTTTTTACTAATATATTAAAAAGGGGCGAGCAGAACAAACTACCCACCCCATTTATTATTACACGTTATGCTAAGGTTCTTACTGTATTAATCCGGAGCAACTACCTTAGTAACCAATACACGGTAATCTTGCGAAGTTCCCGGCGCTTTGCCAAATGTTATTTCACAAGCACTTGTTGAGCTACGAACAACATCGGCATACACGGTTTCGTAAGTAGCACCTGTACCAGCGTCTCCAAAATCTATAACCTGTACAATAACATCTCTAGAACCTAAGTTGTGTGTTATAGTATATTCTAAATCTGAATCAGTACCCGATAGTGTAGCGACAAAGCTATTATTATTGATAGCCGCAAGAGTAGACGCAGGAGTCATAGCGCGATCCGTAGCGGTACCTGTTTTAGCTTCAGCATCAGTGGCTAATTCAACAACCCCTTCAGCAGTGTCAGAAGCGGTACCAACGTCAACTGTAAATACACCCGCGGATACTGCAACACTAATTGCACCAGTTGCTGCGGCAACACGACCAACACCAATCGCACTATCTGTAGCAGTTGCAACCGCTAGATCAATACCGTTGCCACTGTCATCATCAGTTGCAGTAAGGTTAGTATGTGTTCCGTTCGTTACAAGTTGCGCAGCAGTTACGTCACGAATTTGTTCGTCCGAGCGCGTTGTGTCGTCTAAAGGTATTTGATAAGCATTGGTTCCGTCATTCATTACCCAACGCTCTGCACTTTCGTCCCAGAATAAACTAGCATTGTTTCCTGATGTCCCACGCTTAATTTCTATACCACCATCTGTTGAGGTACCATTATCCGCTAGGTTGCTATTAAGCAGGATTATGTTATCTGCAAGATTAATAGTTTCGGTATTTACCGTAGTAGTAGTACCTGTAACCGTTAAGTTACCTCTAATTTCTACAGTAGTGTCATTACCGGAATCACCAATTCTAACGGTATCATCACCGGTAAAACCTGCAAGACGCGCTAATAAGTTAGTCCCAGATACATCAACATCAGTGTTGGTTGTAAATGTAAGGCTGGATTGCATGTAAGATTGCAAATTACCTATAGTAGCCTCTGCTAAACCACCCGCGGCAGAATTTGCCGATGCATCCAATACTAGGAAAGAATCACCACTTACTAAGTTAGCTCCTAAGTTACTCTGATCACTTATTGCGGTAACGTCTAAATGCTCGCCGCTAATAGCAGCATCAGCAATTTTTGCAGCGGTTACAGCATCACCTGCAAGTTGGGTACCGGTTATACCACCATCTTTTACTTTGATTACACCTGTAGCAATACCAATGGTCGTTCCATCAATCTTTACACCACCTTTTGTAGTAGTGCTAGCAGTCGGTAACACATATTGCCCTATGTTTTCCCACGCACCGGCATCAGCGTCATAAACGCGTAGATCTCTAAGAGTAGTATCGTAATAAATTTGACCCGTTACCGGACCGGACGGCGCGTTAGCGGTCGCTAAGTTTTGAATAACTGCATTTTGCAGTTCATTTTTTCCGAGGTTTATCCCCGCGAGAAATTTAATAGCCATGTTTTTTTTAGTTTAAATAGGCGTAGCCCGCGAACGAGCCGCTGAAATCTACTGTTATAGAGTTATTGTTTGTATAAGTTATTTCACCGATAACATTATTACCAGCACTGTCAACGACAGCCACAGATGGTTTTTTATTCAGGTTATGATTTATTACCCATTGTGCCGATGCACTGGACTGATTATGTGTGTACTTCTTATCACCCCCTTCATTAGAAGATATCGCGTAGTAATCTAGGTCTGTTAAGTTACCTTGACCTTCAATAGCATTTAAGGTTACAACAAATGAGTTGGCTTGATCTGCACTATTAGCGATTGATATAATATCGTAGTTGCAAAAAGAGTTTATTGCATTAACACTAAATATCTGAATGCTAGAATTGAATATTTTATTCAGGTAGCCATCGTCTTGGACGTCATTAGGCAGCACTTTGTTTATAGTTATCTGTGTTATAGACGATAAAGCAGTGCCGTCGCCCCCTCCAGTAGCGGTTTTCATAAAAGTACCCCGCCCGTAGTCGGCAGAATCGGCAGCAAAGCGATATACCACTTGCCCAGCAACAGTAATTATGTTGTTTTGGCTAAAATAGTCACCAATGCCCTTTAAAGTATAGTTTTTTGTTGCTCCACCTGTCTCGGTACCTAATACTTTATCGGTTCCTTGCACATCAGCGTCCGTAACATATGTATTTATTCTAGCCATTGCGACGCGTTACCTTATAATTGGCACTTCCCTCCTTTTTTGTCCCCTCACCACGATTTCCACGGTTAGTAGAGACATTTACGAAGCTATTTGTGCGATGATCGAAATCCTTACCAGCTACATCACGGCCATTTTTCTTAGCAGCACGTCTTTGCGCCTGCGAATCAGCCCGTTTTGCCTTCCTAGCAGGTGAATTAGCATACCGAAGGTCACGCTCTGCCTTATCCTTAGCGGCCTTAGGCGATAATTTCTGCTTTTTCAGCGGTGAACCCTTCATTTTATACATGCTATTTAATCTTTCCTTTAAT
>Ga0206677_10003978_pt1 | contig 12233 bp, 7 predicted proteins | sample M130m12015metaG_FD_155475 | JGI IMG/M metagenome (GOLD analysis project Ga0206677, IMG submission 155475) | Ammonia-oxidizing marine archaeal communities from Monterey Bay, California, United States - M1 30m 12015 | ecosystem: Environmental > Aquatic > Marine > Intertidal zone | place: USA... | reverse complement strand
CATCTATCATCGCATTGACTCCTGGGTAGGCAGCTAGAGCAGTTGTCACAGCTTTTGTGAAAAATCCCATAAAACCCAGACCGACACCTTTCTCTTCTTTAAACTTGACCTTGTATTTAGCCCTGAGGTCCATAATGGGCTTCATGTCCACTTCGTTAAAAGTGGTAAGCATTGCTGTCTCATTTTTTACACCAACGAGTCGTTCGGCTACTTTTCTGCGCAACATCGACATACGTTCTGATCGAACCTCACGAGATCCGGTCCATCCACCTTGAGCAGAAGCCGATGAAGGATCAAATCCTGCTGCTAAAGCTGAAATCACATCTTGTTTCAGAACTCTTCCATCTCTCCCCGATCCTAAAATTGAACCTGACGAAATTCCTTTATCCGCCATCATCTTTTTAGCAGCAGGAGAAGGACTACCCTCTGCATAGTTTTTTTGAGAAACAGGGGCTACAACTGGCTGATCTGGAGCTTTAGCAGAAGGAGTGGCTGTTGGCGTGACAGTTACTGGAGCCTCCTCGGGTACGGAAGGAGCTGGTGCATCTGCAGGCTTGTCCATTCCGGCTGGACGCTTTGCATCCGTGTCAATCAGACAACACACATCTCCTACGGGGACAACATCTCCTTCTTCTACTTTTAATGTAATGACCCCTGCCATTTCTGCTGGAAGCTCAAGCGTTGCCTTGTCTGAATCGACTTCTGCAATGGGTTGATCCTTCTCAACATAGTCACCATCGTTGACGAGCCACGCAGCAATTTCCACTTCTGATATACTCTCTCCCGGACTGGGAACTTTCATTTCAAGTATAGGCATGATTCTTAATTATTTACGTGCGTATTTCATCACATCATCCATGATAACCTCATGTTTACGAGCGTATATGACTTGTGAGCCCGCCGCAGTCGTTCCGCTGGCGGGTCTAGCGATGGCCTCTACAATATCACCTTGATAGTGCATTGAAATAAACGGCCAAGCACCCATATTCCTTGGCTCCTCTTGAAGCCAAACTACTTTTACATTGTTACCGTATCGTTTAAGTAAAAGGTGCAATGCTTCCTGAGGAAAGGGATGCAATTGCTCAATCCGGATGACGGCAATATTCGACGTACGTTTCTTATTCTGCTCAGATTCTTCGAAGCGCTCTAAGAGATCGTAGTAGATCTTTCCCGAACACAAGATAACGGTATCGACCTTTTTTGCATCGGAACCTTTTGACATGCGGGGATCGTCTAGAATTTCATGAAACTTGCCTTTTGCGAGTTCTGAAACCGTCGAAACGGCTTTCGGATAACGAAGCAGTTTCTTCGGGGTAAATGCGACCAACGGTTTGCGAAATGGCCGCAATACTTGTCTTCTCAGAAGGTGAAACATCTGAGCGGGTGTCGTGCAGTTTGTAACGATGATATTGTCCCCCGAAGCAAGCGTTAAAAACCGCTCTAAACGGCCTGAACTGTGCTCGGAGCCCATGCCTTCATATCCATGAGGAAGAAGGATTGTAAGTCCATTCATCGTTCTCCATTTATCCTCTGCCGCACTGAGGAATTGATCCCAAATAATTTGAGCCCCGTTGTTGAAATCTCCAAATTGAGCCTCCCAAATCGTCAAACATTTTGGTCTAGCAAATGCATATCCGAAATCAAAACCAGAAACAGCATATTCAGAAAGCAGGGAATTATAGATTGACAACTTTGCTTGACCTTTCTCAAGATTATTAAGCAAGATTACTTCTTCTTCCGTGTCCTCAGTCTTTAGAACTGCGTGACGATGAGAGAACGTTCCCCGCTCTACGTCCTGACCTGAAATCCGTACAGGAAAACCTTCAACTAAGAGGGATGCATAGGCAAGCAATTCACCCATTCCCCAATCTAGGCGATCAGCGTCGAGCATCTTTTTTCTATCCTTGAGAAGCTTATCTACTTTTCTGAAAAACTTTTTCCCGTCAGGCAACATGCTTATTTTATGACCTAACGCGCGGATTTTCTTCTCTGGGCAACTTGTATCTTGAGAAGTATGGAGGTCCTCTGGTGAAGCGCTCCTGAAGTCCGCCCAAATACCTGAGAGAAAATCCTTCACTTGATTTGTGTCTTTCTCTTTCGCTATCGCAAAACCTTCCTCCATTTGCTTCATCTGGATTTGCTTAAGTGCAGCTCCTTCTTCTGAAGTAATGGTCCCCGTAGAGATGAGGTGAGACAAATACATCTCGTAAGGTGAAGGGTGAGATGCAATGGCTTTATAGAGCTTAGGCTGGGTAAACTTAGGCTCATCTCCTTCATTGTGACCATACTTGCGGTATCCAAGTAAGTCAATGAAAACATCCCTATGAAACGTTTGGCGATAAGATAGCGCGATGTTCATGACCTGAACAACAGCTTCAGGATCATCCGCATTGACATGAAAGATCAAACTCTGTGTCACCTTGCCCACGTCAGTGCAATACGTTGATGTGCGTGCGTCAAGATAGTTTGTTGTAAAACCAATTTGGTTATTGACGATGATATGAACTGTACCTCCGGTACGATATCCCTTCAGACCCGCCATTTGCACCACTTCGTAGACGATACCCTGACCTGCAATCGCAGCGTCTCCATGCACAAGTATCGGAAGAACAGCCTTCTCGTCGCCGCCAAGTTCATCAATTAAAGCGCGAGACATTCCTAACACCACAGGATCAACCGCTTCAAGGTGAGATGGGTTTGGGGCAAGTGTAATGTGAACATCTGCTCCCGTATCCGCTTTCTGAGTTCTAGAATGTCCCAAATGATACTTCACATCTCCTTCAAAGTTATCATCACCAGCGTATTCCTTTCCCTGAAATTCACTGAAAAGATCCATGTAGGGCTTTCCTAAAATATGAGCCAGGGTGCTTAATCTCCCCCTGTGAGCCATCCCTATGACGACTTCTTTTACACCGTGTTCCGTCCCCTTTTCAATGAGGGTATCTAAAGCAGGGATTAGAGACTCTCCTCCTTCGAGTGAAAAACGTTTTTGGCCCACAAATTTCTTCTGAAGGAACTCTTCAAATAAAGTTGCTTGACTAATTTTCTTGAGAATATGAAGCTGCTCCTTTTTATTGAATTTTTTACGGTTATTCAATTCAATATTCTCGCCAATCCAGTCCACTCGCTTGGGCTCACGTATGTACATATACTCAATACTAATGCTGTGGCAGTATGTATCTTCAAGGTGAGCAATAATGTCCTTAAGCTTTGCTGAACCCAAACCAATTTCTCCCCCGGCCTGAAAAACAGTCTCTAAATCAGAAGGGTCAAGATTGTATTGCGAGAGTGAAAGATCAGGCGTGTAAGTACGTCTCTCTCGCACTGGGTTTGTCGACGTAAAAAGGTGGCCACGTGTTCTATATCCATGAATCAGATTGAGAACACTAAACTCCTTAATGGTTTGGGGGTTCGCTGCATCATCACCGAAATGAGAATTTGCCAGATCGAATCCTGCAAAAAAGAGTCGCCAAGAACGGTCAACAGATTCTGGATTGTTGAGGTATTGAGCGTATAAAACGTCCAATTGTTTAGGCTCAATATTATTTAAAAACGATAAAGGGTCCACGTAATCGAATTAGGTGTAAATACCAGCAGCAAAGTTACATAGCTTAAATCGATTGGGCGTCAATTTTTTATACTATTTAGGCGATTTTTCAACGCATAATTAAATCTCGTCAGAACCTTCAAAGTGGCACGTTGAATAGATTGTTCTGCGAGCATTGTTGACCGAATCGAGGGATCCTCTATTTTAAGTGCATTACTCACCGTTTTCTCACCTAAATCGAGACGATAAAATGACGCGTGAATTCGATCTGGATTTACACGTATCGTATGCGCCATCCACACATTAAAAGGCGTGTGTGATTCTTTCTCATCCAATTGAAAATCTTTTACGATCTGCGCAAAGACCTCTTTTTGAAACGCGTCAAACAACATCCCTGGGGGCAAGGATACTCCCTCGGGAAGATTAATTTCACTAACAAACGTCACGAGGATCGTTTCATCACTGAACTTACTAAGCCTTCAAACAACATCCTCTTTTCAAGATCCAATCCCAGCTCTGACAAGGCAGATATCGCTTCTTCAGCGTAAACGTTCATTTTCTTTTGTGCCGCAACATCTGCCCCAACTTCGCGCATCGCATCTCTCACCTTCTCTATTTTTTCTTGGCCATGAAGCTGCGAGAGAAAATCAGGTGACAAGGCGCCTTTTTGCTGTGTATACAGCCAAATAAAGGTCTTCTTTTCTGCAGCAATATCACCCCCTACTTTCTTTCCTGTGTTCAACGCATTGCCAAAAGTATCTAGAATATCGTCTTGTATTTGGAATGCGAGCCCCATCTTTTCACCGTATTTATACCATAACTTAACCCTGTCAGGTGTTGCACCCGCAGAAATAGCACCTAGTGCACAAGAGGCAGCCAATAGGACAGACGTTTTCAACCGAATCATCTCGAGGTAATCATCGATCGTCACCTCTTCCTGCGCTTCAAACTCCATATCTGACTGCTGCCCTTCGCAGACCTGTCGAGCTGTTCTATTGAATACCTTTAAAACCTCTCGCAGTGATCCTTGAGGCACATTTTCCAGAGACGCGAATGCTAAAGAAAACATGGCATCCCCACTTAAAATTGCCGCGTTCTCATCAAATTTTTTATGCACTGTGGATTGACCGCGGCGCAACGGTGCGCAATCCATAATATCGTCATGCATCAGCGTGAAATTATGGAACAACTCAACAGCCACAGCGACAGGCATGGCTTTGTCAATCGAAGAACCTTCGGCTTCGCAAACAGAAAGCGCGAGTAAAGGTCTAATACGTTTGCCACTGATATTCAACAAGTAGTGGATGGGGGCGTAAAGACCGTCTGTCGGATAAACTGACAAAAATTTCTCTAAACCAGAACTAAACAAATCATGTAGTGCTTCCGATTTGACCATTATCTATCTTTTATAGCAAGCTGAGCGAGTAAATAATCTCCATAACCACTTTTGCAAAGGGGCTCGGCCAAAGCGCGGAGAGCTTCATCGGTGATATATCCCATTCGCCAAGCAACTTCCTCAATACTACCGATCTTGAGCCCTTGCCTTTGTTCGATGACTTTCACGTATTGTGAGGCAGCATGTAAACTTTCATGTGTGCCTGTATCAAGCCAAGCCATAGTCCTACCAAGCTTACTTACTTTAAGCTCCCCCAACTTAAGATACGCCTTATTTACATCTGTTATTTCATACTCCCCTCGCTTACTAGGTGTTAAATTTTTTGCAATGTCGATGACTTTGTTGTCATAGAAATACAAGCCTGGAATGGCAAAGTTTGAGCGGGGATCAGACGGCTTCTCCTCCAAGCTTAATGCTTTTCCTTCATCGTCAAAATCAACGACACCATAACGTTCAGGGTCTCGAACATAGTAGGCATAGATAAGCGCACCATCAATGGACGTATTCGCACGCATTGTGCGGCCGAAATGATTTCCGTGAAAAATATTGTCCCCTAGAATCAGTGCGACGCTACTCTTTCCAATAAATTCTTCGCCGATGATAAAAGCTTGCGCAAGACCGTTTGGCACCTCTTGGACTGCATATTCAAAAGTGCATCCAAATGCGGAGCCGTCACCCAACAACCTTTTGAAAGCCGCTGAATCTTCCGGGGTGGTAATAATCAGTATTTCTCTGATTCCCGCAAGCATCAGTGTCGATATCGGATAGTAGATCATGGGTTTATCAAAGACCGGCATAAGTTGTTTACTTACCGCCTTTGTCAATGGCCAAAGCCTAGTCCCGCTACCACCTGCTAAAATGATTCCCTTCATGCGTTTCGATTCATGACTCCAAGTTATCAGATTTCGCCCTTCTTTTCACAATGTCTTCATGATTTTCATCTCCTTTCCCTGGTGTGATGCCATAGTCTATCCTTAATTTCTCAAGTTCTATGTCCTCCTCTTCGTCGATTATATGCATCAAAGGCTCTTGAAAAGCTTTTGTGGTCACGAACTGTTCAAAGCTTAAAAGCAACGTGGGAAGCAACAGTAGGTTGGCAAACATGGCAACCAAAAGCGTCACGCTTACAAGCAAACCTAAAGAACGTGTGCCATCAAAGTCAGAGAGTGTAAACATCATAAATCCACTGAAAAGAACGACTGAGGTGTACATCATACTCACACCCGTTTCCTCCACAGCTAAAATGACGGCCCGTTTAATGTTCCAATTCAGACGTCTGAGTTCTTGCCTGTATTTGGCCAAAAAGTGGATTGTGTCATCAATGGAAATCCCAAACGCAATAGAAAATACAAGAATGGTCGAAGGTTTAATCGCAATCCCTGTCCAACCCATAATTCCTGCGGTAAACAAGAGCGGCATAATGTTGGGGATAAGTGCGATAAACACCATTCTGACAGATTTAAACAGAAGCGCCATGACAAGTGCGATTAGAAGAATCGCAAGGGAAATACTGATCGATAGGTTTCTCACGAGATAATGGGTTCCTTCGAGGAAAACAATACTGGTACCTGTCAGTGTTATGTTGTATTTTGATGGTGGAAAAATAGAATCTATTCGTGGACGTAAATCATCCATAAGCTCATCCATTTCAATGGTACCAATGTCTGCAATTTGTGCCGATATTCGGGTAATTGTTTTCGACGAATCCAGAAAATTTCTTGTCACACTTACGGCATCAACACTCCCTTTAGCTTTTTCTTCAGTGCGTCTTGTATACGACCGAAGCTTCATCTTTTCGTGGTTAGAAATGGGCAGGCGATAGCCCAACTTTTCACCGTTATTCAACCCCTGCATTGCAAATTTTGTCGCATCTACAGCTGACATACTTCTACTGAATTCAGGATATTCAGCAAGCAATCGCTGCATACGCTCTATCTTTTTCAGGTTAGATAATGAAAGTGCATCGCCTTCCACACCGCAATCGATGAGCATTTCAAAAGGCATGACACCATTAAAATTATCTTCTAGCCAAGCGAGATCAATCAGCACTCTGTCATTTTCAGGAAGGTCGTCGACCATGTTTCCCGTGGTCTGAACTTGCACCATTCCGGCTATAGAAAATGCCAATAGAAGGAGCGAAACAATGTAAACTGTCCTCCGTTTATTTTGGACAAAATGAATGAATACCTGAACCACTTTATACACCCATTTACGGTCAAGATGTGAGGTTTGGCGAGGCGCCGGTGGAGGGAGAAGCGAGAGTAACGTAGGGATCACCGAAATGCTGATCACAAAGACACCCAATATATTTAAAGCGGCAATCGTACCGAAATTCTTTAATATCTCACTTTGGGTAAACATGAACGTCGCAAATCCCAACGCAGTTGTGATATTCGTGAGAAGTGTCGCGTTTCCGACTTTCGTAATCATTCGCTGCAGTGACATGGCTTTGTTGCCATGCTTCTTGAATTCAGCATGATATTTATTGACCAGATAGATACAGTTGGGGACACCTATGACGATGATCAAAGGAGGAATAAGAGACATTAAAAGTGTTAAGGGGTAATCGAAAAACGCGATTGAACCCACAGACCAAACAACCCCTATTGCAACAACACTTAGACAAACAACTGCCGTGACAAAATTCCTAAAAAACAGAAGTAACAAAAGAAAAGTAACGAAAAGAGCGGCTCCGATTAACAAACCAATTTCACCCTTGACTTTGTTTGTCATTTGGATCCTCACAAAAGGGAGTCCACTTATATAAGTTCTGGCACCCGTTTTTATACGCCAATTGTCGACCAGGGTAGTGATGTCCTCAACGACTGTACCTCTGTCTTTTGAGTTAAACAAATGTGGGTCTATAAAAACCATCATTAAGATTGCGCCCGAATTTTCAGAATGGAGAACGTCCTCAAAAAACGGCAAGTTTCTCAGTTGACTATAGAATAAGTCTACACTGTCTTGAGACATCGCTGGCCCACCCCGAGTCAAATTAGAGGCCAAAGGAATGACCTTAAAGGTCGCATCTGAAGTGTCTTTTTGAACCGAAAAGGCATTAAATACAGTAAAAACAGAGTCAATAATTACCGTCTGAACGCCTTCAATGTCAACCCTAATATCTCGAATATCTTCAGAGAGTTCGTACCAATTTTGAAGGCCTTCTGACTTATAAAGTGATGAATCCTCAACGCCGATCACGAGCAGATTTCCCTCTGCCCCGAAATGTTTAAGAAACCTCTGATGATCGAGATACGTTGAATCTGTCTTAGGCAGAAGCCCATCAAATGAATAAATAAGGCGGAGTTCAGGAATATATGTTCCTATGAAAACTGTCGCACCTCCTAATGCAACAAGCACCAGAAAACGATACCGTAAAATGAATGACGCTAATTTTGACCACATAAGCCCCGCAAAGAAACAACAGAGCAAGCCAGAGTTGGCTACCTTTGTCATCTATTTGCAATAATTATATCAATTTCTCATCTGAAATGGAAACCTACGACGTAATTGTTATTGGAAGTGGTCCTGGAGGCTACGTAGCAGCGATACGATCTGCTCAATTGGGAAAGCGAACTGCTTTAATAGAAAAATACGCAACACTGGGAGGGACGTGCTTGAATGTCGGATGTATCCCATCAAAAGCATTGCTCGACAGTTCTGAACATTATCATCAAGCGAAGGAGCAGTTTTCTACACATGGTATTGGGGTAGGCGCTTTGTCGATCGATTTTCCTCAAATGATCAGTCGCAAGGGAGATGTCGTCAATCAAACGACAGCGGGAATTGATTTCCTCATGAAGAAAAACAACATTGATGTTCATCATGGCATGGGCGCTTTTGTGGATTCTCATACAATTTCAGTGACGCCTTTAAAAGCGGACGCCTACAACTTGGCAGCAAAACATGTCATCATTGCAACGGGTTCTAAACCCAGTACACTTCCATTTATCGACATTGATAAAAAGCGCATAATCACTTCCACTGAAGCACTTTCTCTTGCCAAGCTCCCAAAATCTTTGGTGGTGATCGGAGGAGGTGTGATCGGGCTCGAGCTAGGGTCAGTCTATGCTCGCTTAGGAACCGAAGTTACCGTAATCGAATACATGGACTCCTTAATCGCATCGATGGATCGATCTATGGGGAAAGAACTTCTTCGTTCTTTAAAAAAATTAGGCATCAAATTTCATCTAAAAACCGGGGTGAAAGAAGTCAAAGCTGCGGGAAAAAGCGTCACCATTAAGGCCGACAATAAGAAAGGAGATGAATTGACTTTTAAAGCTGAATACTGCCTTGTGAGTGTGGGGCGCAAACCATTTACAAATGGGCTTAATCTCGAAGCTGCCGGAATCACAACGGATGAGCGTGGCATGATTCCTGTCGACCAGAAACTCCGTACTACGCAACCTCATATTTATGCAATCGGGGACGTCATTAAAGGCGCTATGCTCGCGCACAAAGCTGAAGAAGAAGGCGTTTTCGTTGCTGAAATAATCAACGGTGAGCATCCACACATCGATTACAACCTCATTCCGGGCGTCGTATATACATGGCCAGAGGTCGCATCAGTCGGTCGTACTGAAGAGCAACTGAAAGCGGAAGGGATCAAGTACAAGGTGGGGTCTTTCCCATTTAAAGCCAGTGGCAGAGCACGTGCGAGCATGGATACAGATGGCTTAGTCAAAGTCCTTGCGCACGCCGAAAGTGATGAGATCTTAGGGGTTCACATGATAGGCCCGCGCGCCGCAGACATGATCGCCGAAGCGGTCGTGGCCATGGAGTTTCGAGCCTCAGCTGAGGACATCTCACGTATGAGTCATGCCCATCCCACCTACACCGAGGCCCTGAAAGAGGCTGCTCTGGCTGCAACTGGAGATAGAGCACTTCACGTTTAATCCGTTTACGTCAGCTTCGTGCACATCCCCGATTTAAGTAGCCTCTGTGAAAGTGAATCTCACGTTGTTCTTCTTTTTGATCAATCACCAAATCATTCATGTTTATTAGGTATTGGTGTAAAACGGGAACTTGTATTCAAAACATCAGAGCCCGGAATCCTTGATGCGTTAGAAAAATTTTCAAAGGAGGGAAACGCATGGACATTTGGGTGGTTTGGGTATGATTTAAAAAACGACATAGAAAACCTGGAGACTCGCAATAAAGACGCTTTAGGTCATCCTGTACTGGCCTGGTGGGAACCGGAAATCGTCATTCAGTTTTCTGATGCCACCGTTGAGATTTTAAGCGGAGACATCGATGACCCCAGAACACAAGAAGCGCTTCAAGCCATCAACCAAAAGGGAGAGATCAAAGACGTTGCAGGGACAGGGGAGATGGTTTGGTCTTGGGATAAAAGAAAATACATCCAGGCATTCGAAGACGTGAAACACCTTATCCAAAATGGAGATGTGTATGAATTAAACCTATGCATGCCTCTTAAAGGCAAAGCATCGCCACAAGCGAGTTGGTCTCTTTTCTGCCGTTTACAAAACCTCACACAGGCCCCTTTTAGCGGATACTTACAATGCAGGTCTGCGCGTATTATGAGTGGCAGTCCCGAACGGTTTTTAAAACGTGAAGGAGATCGTTTAATGTCTCAACCAATCAAAGGAACAGTTCGAAGAGGATCTTCGGCTAAAGAAGACAATGCGCTTATCGATGCGCTTCAGAGAAGCGATAAAGAACGCGCAGAAAACGTGATGATCGTCGACCTTGTCCGCAATGATCTTAGCCGTATCGCGCAGAAAGCGACGGTAGAAGTCACTGAGCTTTGTGGTATTCATTCTTTCCAAACTGTACACCAAATGGTGTCTACCATAGCGTGCAGACTCCGAAAAGACAAAGGGCTTTCTGACATCTTGCGCGCGACTTTCCCGATGGGATCTATGACAGGCGCACCGAAAATTTCAGCCATGAAGCATATCGACCGAATAGAGCCAGAAGGAAGAGGCGCCTATTCCGGTTCGATTGGCTATATCACTCCGACAGGTGATTTTGACTTCAACGTTCTGATCCGGTCACTCTTCCATAATTCGAAGACAGAGACACTCGTCGCAAATGTAGGGGGAGCGATTACATCACTTAGCGACGCAAATGATGAATATGAAGAATGTAGACTAAAGGCTGAAGCCATAGTCAGGGCAGTAAGCAATAAATGAGTCTTGACATATGGATTCCTGTATCAATTTTACAACAGTAGACTCCTGTAAACCTTAACTTTACACATAACTTCACACATGAAAACGCGCCATCATCTTATTTCCCGTTTTGAAAAGGATTTGACAAAATGCCTGGTTGCTGACGGGGAGCTCATTATCGCAGCATGTAGTGGTGGGGTGGATTCGATGTGCCTCGCCAATGCTTTGTTAAACGTCGGTGCGAAATTTGAGGTCGCACACGTCAATTTTCAGTTGAGAGGGGCCGACAGTCAGGCGGACGCAAAAAATGTTCAGGATTGGTGTGACGCAAATGGTGTCGTTTACCACATGAAGGAATTGCCTGCTGAAGAGGAGGCTTCCCGAAAGGGAGATGGGATTCAGGAGGCGGCAAGGCGTCTTCGATACACTTGGTTTGAGGAGTTAAGGACAGAACGTGGTGCTGCTTGTGTAGCTGTTGCGCACCATTTGAAAGACCAAACCGAAACGCTACTTATTCAACTTCTTAGAGGGGTTTCCCCTTCTTCCTTAGGAGGCATGTCTCCCAGAAATGTGAATGTTATTCGGCCTTTACTAAGCTGGAGCCAAAAAGAAATTGAGGAATGGGTTGCACAAGATAATGTTCCATTCAGAGAGGACAAATCAAATCAAAGCCCCAAGTATTTGAGGAATCGAATTCGCAACGAAGTCTTGCCATTGCTAGAATCCATTCGTTCTGGGTCCGTGACTCATATTGCAGAATGGGCGGATAGATTAAGATCACAAGCAATCGCAGTAGAAAGTTCGATCAGTGATGCCACACGAGACATTGTGAGGTTTTCAGAAATAGAATACAATGGATACGAAGGAGAAATCTGTCGCATCAACCTGAAGGCATTGTGGGATTCGTCGTGGGGAGAACAAGTATTCGATCGCTTACTTGCTGAGAGACATTGGCCCTACGGGGCTAGAAAAGGAGCATTTGCTTTAGGCCAAGCGTCTATAGGAGCTGAGATGACGTATAAATCTGACGCTCTGACGCGTGAGAGGGACTTCATCTTGTTGCGAAACATCCCCGTGATGGATTCCACTTCTCACATGGATGATGAATGCGCAATCACTGAGGAAGAAGGAAGTTGCGAAAGCCTAAGTTGGCGGA
>Ga0206677_10003977_pt1 | contig 12233 bp, 13 predicted proteins | sample M130m12015metaG_FD_155475 | JGI IMG/M metagenome (GOLD analysis project Ga0206677, IMG submission 155475) | Ammonia-oxidizing marine archaeal communities from Monterey Bay, California, United States - M1 30m 12015 | ecosystem: Environmental > Aquatic > Marine > Intertidal zone | place: USA... | reverse complement strand
TTATTTCATTTCTGTGCCTGAATTGTCATCAAGCCTCTTTAAGGTGATTAAGTTTTAAATGGAAGAAGAGGAAAAGAATACAGAGCCCAGTCAAGACGATCTATTTGAGCATTATAAATTTACCGCCGACCCTGGTCAAGAAGTAATACGAATCGATAAGTTTTTATGCGATCGTCTTCCGAATTTCTCTAGAAATAAAATTCAATTTGCGGCTAAAAATGGAAATTTAGTAGTTAACGAAGCCACGGTTAAGCAAAACTATAAAGTAAAACCTGGTGATGTTGTTGCATTGGTTTTGCCGTATCCGGTGAGAGAGTTTGAGCTGATCCCTGAGAATATTCCCTTAGAGATTGTACATGAAGATGACGCTCTTATTGTGGTGAATAAAAAAGCGGGAATGGTAGTACATCCGGGGCATGGAAATCATTCAGGAACGCTGGTTAATGCTTTAATTTACCACTTTGAACACCTTCCTGAATTGCCTTCAGATTTTGCTGGCAGACCAGGTTTGGTTCATCGAATAGATAAAAACACAACTGGATTGTTGGTCATTGCAAAAACAGAAATGGCTTTGACAAATCTAGCAAAACAGTTTTTTGATAAAACAACAGAAAGAAAATACATTGCTTTGGTGTGGGGAGACATTGAGGAGGGAGGAACCATTGAAGGTAAGGTGGGGAGGTCTAAGAAAAACAGAAAAGTAATGGCTGTTTACAAGGATGACGAAGAGGGAAAGCATGCGGTAACCCATTATAAAGTTTTAGAACGGTTTGGTTATGTAACCCTTATTCAGTGTATTTTAGAGACCGGCAGAACCCATCAGATTAGGATTCATTTTAAATCTATTGGCCATCCTTTATTTAATGACCCTGAATATGGTGGAGATAAGATATTGAAAGGGATAAAAACATCAAAATATCAAAAGTTTATTTTGAATAATTTTAGTTTATTACAGGGACAGGCCTTACATGCAAAATCTCTAGGTTTTGTTCATCCGTTGTCAGGCAAAAGAACAGCCTTTGATTCAGAACTGCCTGATTTTTTTGAGGCTGTGGTAAAGCGTTTTAGAGAATATTGTAAAAAATGACTTTTTTTCTTTATTTTTGTTTTCCTTAATTATACGTCTAACGACTTGAACAAATGAATAAACTATTCCATTTATTAATTTTCTTCTTCATTGGAGGGAATATATATGCTCAAGGTACTTCCGCTCCGAAATATCTTCGGGATGCAAATATTGCATTTGAATCAGGTAAATATTTTGATGCAATAGATCTTTTAAAAAATGCTTACGATAAAATTGGTACAAAAGGCTCCTTGAAGGAAAAAGGAAACGTGCGATTCAAATTGGCAGAAGCATATCGACTTATTTCGCGTTATGAAGAAGCGAATGAAAATTACGACGTTTGTATAGAACTAAAATATTTTGACGTCAATCCTGATGTGTATTTTTTGAAGGGAGAGATGTTGAGAATGATGGGTGACTATGGTAAAGCTCAAAAAAGTTATTCTGAGTTCAAAAAGATATCCAAGGGAGCTAGAGAAAGTGAGTTAGAAACTGCTTTAAAAGCTTGTGAAGAATATAAGTTTTACGATATGATGGAGCCTGAAGTGAATTATCAGGTGAAATGTGAAACAAAAATCAACAGAAAAGAATATGACATGTCACCTTCCTATGCCGATAAAAAAGGCTATAAGGTGTATTTTTCTTCTGGTCGAGAGGAAAGTTTTGGTGCAGGAAGAGACCCAATTACTGGTGAAAAGTACATGGATATTTTTGTCGCGGAGTTCGACAAGAATGGAGACCCTACTGGTGTAACGTCTATTGATGAAAATGGAATTGTAAATACTTCTGAAAATGAAGGGACTGTATGTTTTGATAAGAAATTCAAAACAATGTACTTTACGCGTTGCCCGAGTAAAGAGCGAATGAAGCTTGGTTGCGATATATGGGTGGTTGATCTTGTAGAGGGAGAATTTACGAATGTTCGTAAAATGAATTTGAAATCAGATGAAACCATTTCAGTAGGTCATCCTTGTTTGACTCAAGATGGCAAAATGCTGATTTTTGCTTCAGACATGAAGTCAAGTGGAGGAGATAAATCTTTTGGTGGTCGTGACTTGTGGTATGTTACGTATGACAAGAAAGCAAAAGAATGGAGTACTGAACCGAAAAACATGGGGCCTGCATTTAATACTGCGGGTAATGAGCTGTTTCCATCAATTGGAAAATCAGGAAAATTTTTCTTTGCAAGCGATGGTCATAAAGGGATTGGAGGATTAGATATTTTTTATTGCAATCCTGTTAAAGATAAATTAAATGAATGGAGCTCTCCAAAAAATATGGGGTACCCTATAAACTCCCCAAGTAATGATTATGCAATTACTGACAGAGGCAGATCGGGTTATTTTACTTCAGAAAGACGTTTAACGAGTGGTCAAAATGCACCGGATATATGGAGCTATGCTGTACCTCCGAACTTGTTTGACCTTAGGGTTATCGTTCATGAGTTTGGTTCTCCTAAAGACCGAATTGATGATGCAACAGTTACGGTTTCACCAATAGATGGAGATTCTTGGGACGGTGTTACTGATGAAAAAGGAACGACCATCAAATGGGACATTAAAAGTGGTAAAACAAGATACATTAATGATGACCAAGAATATTCTATTAATGCAACTAAGGAAGGGTATCTGATTAACAAAGAGTCGGCCAAAATATCAACTGTAGGTTTAAACGAAAGTCAAAGCTTTATTGTTGAAGTTGAGCTTGTTCACATTGAGGAAGACATCAGGACTCCAGAGGTTCGTTATCCATTAAATCAGTGGAGCTTTATAAATGACGAAACGTGTATGTCCAAAGATTCTCTTTTGTTTCTTTCGGATTTATTATCAAGTCATCCCTACATTACCATTGATTTGTTTTCTCACACAGATTCCAGGTCTTCGGCAAAATACAACCAAGTGTTGTCGGAAAACAGAGCGAAAGCTGTTTACAAGTTCTTAGTTGAAGAAAAAGGAATTGATCCAAGAAGAATTCAACCGATTGGAATGGGAGAGGCTGAGCCTGCAACCTGGACTAATGAGGAAGGAGAGGAAATTGTGTTAACGGAAAAGTACATCAATAAATTCCGTTCTTCTGACAAGGCAAAGTTTGAAAGATTGCATCAAATCAATCGTAGAACCACTGCTCGCATCACCAGTCAGGAGTTTGATCCAAAGACAGCACCGGAAGCAAATGCTGAATGGATGGAGTTTAAACCTTTAAAGTAATCCAAAAGACGTTCCACTACGATCATTAATGAGAAGAAACATTCAAAAAATACTCTTCTTTTTTGAAATGCAATCCTATGGTGTTTGTGAATGGTGGGCTCGTAAACTAGGGATTAGAACTACAAAAGTTCGATTGGGATTCATTTATTTTTCGTTCGTAACTTTAGGTTCTCCCTTATTACTTTATCTCATAATGGCTTGGCTTTTAGAGCACAAACATTATTTTACATTTAGATCAAAGAGAAAAAGAAGCATTTGGGAATTATGAAAATTCTTATTACCGGAAGTAATGGATTATTGGGGCAAAAGTTGGTCAATCAGCTTTCAAAAAACGAAAAGCTAAGCTTTCTAGCTACCTCACAGGGCGAAAACAGGAATCCGGCTTGTCCATCAGAAAATTATTGTTCTCTCGATATAACAAATTTGGATGAAGTACTCAAAACAACAAAAGCATATTCTCCGGATTATATCATTCATACAGCTGCCATAACTAATGTTGACTATTGCGAATCGAATAAGTCCGAATGTGAAAAGGTAAATGTAGGTGGCACCAAGAATCTTTTTGATTCCGCAAAAAAAATAGGTGCTCATTTCCTCTTTCTATCAACGGATTTTGTCTTTGATGGTGAAGTTGGAAACTATAAAGAAACAGATCATCCAAATCCGCTGAGTATTTATGCAGAATCTAAAAGGGATGGAGAGCTCCTCTTGATAAAGTCTAATTATTCAAATTGGTCTATTGCGCGTACGATTATAGTATTTGGAGAAGGTCAAAATTTATCTAGGTCGAACATCGTTCTTTGGGCAAGGGAGGCATTAGCTAAAGGCAAACCTCTAAATATCATTGACGATCAATTTCGTTCACCAACCTGGGCCGATGATTTGGCCTGGGGATGTATTCAAATTTGTAAACAAAACAGAAAGGGGATATATCATCTTTCAGGCCCAGAAACCATGTCAATTTATGATCTTGTAATTCGAATAGGTCGTTTTTTTAAATTGGATACATCCGCAATTAATAGAACGGACAGTAGTTCTCTAAATCAACCTGCAAAAAGACCTCCAAAAACTGGATTTGATTTGTCAAAATCAAAAAAATACCTAGGATATCAACCCAAAACTTTAGAGGAGAGCCTTCATCTTTTATCATAAGGCTAAAAAGACTATCTTCGAAACGAAATTGAATAACCTTAAAGACTAAATTAGATTACATGAAAAAAGCATTCTTTATTTTATTTGCCTCATTAATGCCCTTTATTTCATTGGCATCGGAGAAAGGTATAGATCAGAAAATAGATGAAGCATTTAAACCCATCTCTGATTTTATTTCAGGAATTATCTTTTTTGAAGTTTTTGATGGTGCACCTTTTGTAATTATACTTTTGGTTTGTAGCGCTTTATTTTTTACGATTTATTTTGGTTTCCCTAATATTCGCTTTTTTGGAAAAGCCATAAACGTGGTAAGAGGTAAATATGATCATGTCGATCATCCTGGCTCAGGAAATCCGGATTTGGCTGTGGATGGAGATATAAAGGACACAATAAAGGATGAGAGTAAGGAAGGAGAGGTAACTCATTTCCAAGCCTTAGCAACTGCGGTGTCCGGAACGGTAGGTAACGGTAACATTGCTGGTGTAGCCTTAGCAATTGCTTTAGGAGGCCCTGGTGCTACCTTTTGGATGGTGGTTTGTGGTTTGCTGGGCATGTCGTCTAAATTTGTTGAATGCACACTTGGAGTTCAGTATAGGGATATAGGTGAAGATGGAACCGTATATGGTGGTCCTATGTATTACTTGAGCAAAGGTCTTAAGGAAAAAGGATTTGCAATGCTTGGTAAAATAACTGCGGTTCTATTTGCGATCTTTTGTATTGGTGGTTCGTTTGGTGGTGGAAACGCGGCGCAAAGCAACCAAGCAACAATCGTATTAAAAGAATTAATGGGTTGGAACAGTACAAGTGCAGGAGCAATTATAGGTTTTGTTTTAGCGGTTTTGGTGGGGATTATTATTATTGGGGGTATTAAGCGTATTGCCTCCGTTACCGAAAAAGTAGTACCGTTTATGGCCGTCTTATACTTGGCCGCTTGCTTATATATTATACTCAGTAATTTCAGCTTAGTCGATAATGCATTTGCCTTGATTTTCCAAGAAGCATTCAATCCTCAAGCAATCGGAGTTGGTAGTGTGATTGGAGTTCTTTTAGTAGGTTTTAAAAGGGCCGCATTTTCAAATGAGGCTGGTGCGGGTTCTGCATCTATTGCCCATTCAGCTGTAAAAACAAAGTACTCTGCATCAGAAGGTCTTGTTGCTTTGTTGGAGCCATTTATTGATACGGTAGTAATCTGTACAATGACAGCTCTTGTAATTATCATATATAATTTTGGAGGCAACTTTGAGTATGGCGGGGAAGGTTCTGTGATGATTGATGGTGTAGCATATGAAGGTGCAGGAATAACATCAAAGGCATTTGGTCAATACATTCCTTTCTCCAATGTGTTTTTAACAATAGCAGTTGTTTTATTTGCTGTATCAACGATGATTTCGTGGTCATATTACGGCTTACAATCTTGGAAGTTTTTATTTGGTAGAGGGAAAGGTGCTGATATGGCTTATAAGCTGCTTTTCCTACTTTTTGTTGTTATCGGTGCAGCAGCGAGTATGGATTCGATATGGGGCTTCTCAGATGCCATGATTTTTGCGATGGTCTTTCCAAACATGATTGGTTTATTCTTCTTGTTTCCGATCGTTAAGAAACAGCTTTCGAGGTATTTGGAAGCCATTAAATCATCAAAGGAGCCAGCAGAGGACTAGCTACCGTAAATTGTAATTTTATAAAAGAAGCATTTTATATTTCTAAACGTAAACGAAGAGGAGTAATCATCTTCTTTCTATTCGGAATGGGTATATTGTTAATCCCTAGAGTCCTGCTTTATTTTAGTGACTCTCCAAAAGCAATAATTGATTCCGAACAGGTAGAACGATTTGAATCGAAAAAATCATTCGAAGAAAAAAAAGAACCCAAGAAAAAGACTTATGCAAAAAAGTATTTTGTCCCGCCCTGCAGATTTAATCCAAATGAATATTTGCTAAAGGATTGGATGGCTTTGGGCTTGTCGAAGAAACAAAGTCAATCGATAATTAATTTTATAAAGCGCGGTATCCATTCAAATAAGGACTTAGAAAAAATTTATGTTATGCCTGCGGAGGTTTTTTCTATGATAAAAGATTCCACATTTTACATTCAGGAAGTAGAAATAGCAAAAAAGAGTGATCGTGCTGATACGTTAACTAAAGTGGAACTGTTAGATATTAATGTAGCATCAAAAGAAGACCTTATCGAATTAAAAGGAATCGGAGAGTTTTATGCAAAACAAATCATAAAATACAGAGAAGAGCTTGGGGGATTTGTATTCATTGAACAGCTTCTTGAAGTTTGGAAGATGCGATTGGAAACGTATCAAATGGTGACTCCTCAAATCACACTAAATGAACAAAATATTGTAAAAATCAATATCAATACATGCACAATTGATGTTTTGAAAAAGCACCCTTATTTGGATTATTATCAAGCCAACTCCCTAATTAAAATGAGAATGCAAAGGGAAAAATTCTCCGAACTTATTGAGATTCTAGATTCCAAGTTAATTAATGAGGAAGAATTTGAGAGACTCTCTCCATACCTAAGACTTTAAGGAATTGAAATTGAAAGGTAATTTTATAAATTTCTTAGTCTTTTATTCTAAAACCTCACAAAGCTTGGTTAAATTTGCAACATGACATTGGAAGAAAATTTAAAATCTGTGATCCGCGATGTTCCTGATTTTCCAAAACCAGGGATTTTGTTTAAAGATATTTCTACGATCATGTTAGACCCTAAACTTTCAAAAGAGGTTTTGACTCATTTAAAAGATTTGTATCAAGCGGAATCAATTGATGCTGTTGCAGGAATTGAAAGTAGAGGTTTTCTTTTTGGCTATCCTTTGGCAATGGAGCTTGGGGTTCCATTCATTCTTATTCGAAAAAAAGGTAAGCTTCCATATAAAAAGAGGAGCCATTCGTATGAACTTGAGTATGGAAGTGCTGTTATTGAAATGCATGAGGACGCAGTAAAAAAGGGCCAAAAGGTGCTTATTCATGATGATCTTTTGGCTACAGGAGGATCTGCATCTGCCGCTGCTGAGCTTATTAAAAAGTGTGGTGGTTCCGTATTTGGATTTAACTTTTTGGTAGCATTAGACTTCTTGAAAGGAGATGAAAAGCTAAAAAACCACTCCTCTAATATTATTAATTTAGTACGCTATTAATTTAGAAAAAATCAATCAATCAATATGAATTTTGAGCTTAACGAAAATCAGCTAATGATTTCACAAATGGTACGAGACTTCTCTGAAAAAGAGATTCGTCCGAACCTCAACAAATGGGATAGTGAAGAATTCTTTCCTGTCGACACCATGAAAAAAATGGGAGAACTAGGACTACTGGGTATTTTTGTTCCAGAGGAATATGGAGGATCCGGATTTAGTTATTTCGAATATGCGACGGCCCTTATGGAATTGGGTAAGGTTTGTGGTGGGATAGGGCTAAGTGTTGCTGCCCACAACTCACTATGTACTGGACATATTTTGTATCATGGCAATGAAGCTCAAAAGAAAAAATATCTTCCTAAGCTTGCAAGTGGAGAGTGGATTGGTGCCTGGGGTTTAACAGAGGCCAACACCGGTTCTGATGCAATGCGTATGAAAACAACAGCGGTTCAGGATGGAGATGAATGGGTACTAAATGGAACAAAAAATTGGATTACTCATGGTCTTTCTGGAGATGTTGCAGTCGTATTGATTCGAACAGGAGATTTATTAGACAGTAATGGGATTACTGCATTTATTGTTGAGAAAGGCACGCCTGGTTTTTCTGCTGTGAAAATAAAAGACAAATTGGGGGTTCGTGCAAGTGAAACGGCAGAGCTTATTTTCGATAACGTGCGTATTCCAAATGAAAATGTGATTGGAAATGTAGGAGAAGGGTTTAAGCAGGCAATGAAGGTTCTTGATGGAGGCCGAATTTCTATTGCTTCTTTGAGCTGTGGAGTGGCCAGAGGGGCATACGAGGCATCGGTTCAATATGCTAAAGAAAGGGAGCAGTTTGGAAAACCAATTGGTAAATTTCAAGCAATCGCCTTTAAGCTGGCTGATATGGCAACTGAAATAGAGGCTGCAGAGCTTTTAACTTTTCAAGCGGCATACCTAAAAAACAATAAAAAACCAGTAACAAAAGAAGGGGCTTATGCAAAGTACTTTGCTTCTGAAGTTTCTGTGAAATGTGGTAATGAAGCCGTACAGATTATGGGTGGATATGGGTATACCAAAGAGTATCCAGCAGAGAAGTTTTTACGAGATTCTAAGCTTATGACGATTGGTGAGGGAACGTCTGAGATTCAGAAAATTGTGATTTCAAGAGAAATTTTGAAATAATTTGTTGGAACATTTATAAAATAGCTTATCTTTGCAGTCCGATATAAATTAAAATATCCGTTATTATGTTAATTATACCAATAAAAGAAGGCGAAAACATCGAAAGAGCTTTAAAAAAGTACAAGAAGAAATTCGAAAAAACCAAAGTGATGTTACAATTGCGAGGAAGAAAAGAATTTGAAAAGCCTTCAATTACAAAAAGACAACAAATAATTCGCGCTTCATACAAGCAAAGAATGCAATCATTAGAAGGGTAACCTTCTTAGAAAATATACGTTAAAGAAAGGAGTCATTAGACTCCTTTTTTTATGTTCGATAAATTCATCTCATATCTTCAATTTGAAAAGCGGTATTCCAATCATACTGTATTGGCGTATCGACAAGATCTTGATGCGTTTAAAGAATTCGCTGAGTTAGACAAAATCTCTGAGTTTTCGGAATTATCATCTTCATTTATTAGGTCTTGGATTGTGTATCTGATAGAAGGAGGGATGAAAAATAAATCTGTAAATAGAAAACTCGCCTCATTAAGAACATTTTATAAGTGGCTTCGAAAAGAAGGAGTGGTGAACCATTCACCTATGACCAAAGTCAAAGGACCAAAAAGTGAAAAACACTTGCCTGTTTTCGCGAAAGAATCTGAGCTTTCAATGCCCAATATGGAGCATTTGTTCACAGACGATTTTAATGGACAGCGCGATGCATTAATGTTAGAGTTGTTTTATCAAACTGGAATTCGATTAAGTGAATTAATTGGATTGACAATCAATGATGTTCAAGGAAATCAAATTAAGGTTCTAGGAAAAAGAAATAAAGAACGAATTATTCCTATTTCTGATGGTCTCGTTAAACAGATTAAATCATACACCATCTTAAGAGAAGAAGTCGCACAAAATAATAATTTTCTTTTGGTGCTTAATAGTGGGAATAAACTATATCCAACCTTTGCATATAGAAAAATAAATTATTATCTTGGAGAGGTAACGAGTTTAGATAAAAAGAGTCCACACATTTTACGACATACTTTTGCAACGCATATGCTAAACAGGGGAACAGGCTTGGAAACACTTAAGGATTTATTAGGTCATGCCAACCTTGCAGCCACTCAGGTGTATACACACAACTCGTTTGCGCAGTTAAATTCGATTTATTCACAAGCTCACCCGCGTGGGCACAAAACCAATTAAGCATGGATACTCAAATGCACGCCATTCATTTTAAAGCAGATCAGAAGTTATTGTCATTCATTCAAGAGAGGCTCAATAAACTAGAACAATTTAATGATCAAATCGTATCTGCTGAAGTTTATTTAAGACTTGATAAGGATCGTGAGAAAGAGAATAAAATAGCTGAGATTAAATTGCATGTGCCCGGAAAAGAGATGTTTGCGAAGAAACAATGTAAAAGCTTTGAAGAGGCAACTAATGTTGCTGTTGAGGCCTTGAGAAGGCAGATCATGAAGGAAAAAACAAAATAGCTTATCCCTGTCTTCCATTTGTTTTAATGAGAAAACCACTTTTACTTTTAGCCGTAATTTTTTTTGTTTTTTTTGCCAATTCTCAGGAGCTGACAAAAAATGAAAAAGAGCTGTACAATTTATTAATGGAGTATAGAAAGAGTAAAAACCTTTCTGTAATTCCGTTGTCAAAATCATTAATAACGGTGGCACAAATACACAGTCGAGATTTGGCTCAAAACCATCCCGATAAGAATAAATGCAATGCACATAGCTGGTCCAAGAATGGAGAATGGAAATCCTGCTGTTATACGTCGGATCATGCAAAAGCAAGCTGCATGTGGGACAAGCCTAAAGAGCTAACAAATTATAATTATCCGGGCTATGAAATCGCCTGTGTGGGGATTGAGACGCTAAGTCCAAAAGAGGCTTTAGAAAACTGGAAAACAAGTCGAGCTCACAATAATGTGATTATCAACGGAGATATTTGGGATTCAAAATGGGAAGCCATCGGCATCGGCATGCACAAAGGATATGCGACTGTATGGTTTGGGCATTATCCAGAACCCTAATTGTAAACCTCTCGATTAATCAGTTCTAAGTATTCTATTTTACGTCCAGTGAGTCGATGTATCAGCTCAATTCTATTGTGATCATTCAATATCATAAGATCCTCTATAACACCGTAAGACTCCATGTAACCGTCATAAAAAGAGTGAATCCTCCCTCTAGACAGACCTTCAATGTATTCAATCACTTGTTTTTCTTGAACTTGATCAGGGGCATCAAGATCTATTGAGTTTTCATTAAAATTATCATGTACATATTCACTTAAGTATTCAGCAGATTCCTTAAGCGATTGTTTTTTAATTTGAGTGGGGATGTATTCATTTCCAATATCACGCACAAATAATTCATTAAACCCCATTAGATATTCACGGAAATTTTCGTCATCGGTTAGTAGTTTCATACTATTTAGTTTTGATCAAAGCAACAAAGTCAGAACGTAATATTGTTACGATGTCATTTAATGAAGCGGAATTGTCTAAATATTTAGCGCTTAATTTTATCTTTAGTCCTCAAAATGAATTTATGTCAATGAAGAAGCAATTGAGTCAACGAAGTGCAGATCAATGTGAATTGTGTTCAGGTACTGAAGGATTAGATACCATGATCGTTTCTCCTCAAAGTGGAACAAGTGTGGATCATTGTATTAATAGCTGTCATACATGTAGAACACAAATTAATGATGTTGAAGAAATAAATCTTAATCATTGGAGGTGTTTGAATGAAAGTATGTGGAGTGAAGTTCCTGCAGTTCAGGTATTGGCATGGAGAATGCTTAATCGTATAAAGGCAGAGGGTTGGCCTCAAGATTTATTGGATATGTTATTTCTAGAGGAAGAAACCTTGAATTGGGCTAAATCAGATGAAAATGAAGAGCACTCAGCTGTGATTCATAAAGATTCTAATGGGGTAACGCTTATTCAAGGCGATTCTGTTGTGCTCATTAAAGATTTAAAAGTAAAAGGTGCCGGATTTACGGCCAAGCGAGGAAATGCCGTTAGGAACATTACTCTTGTTCACGACAATGCTGATCATATAGAGGGAAAAGTTAACGGCCAAAAAATCGTCATTTTAACCCAATACGTAAAAAAGTAAAACTTACTTTATGGTGTATGTCGCACCCAAAACTATTCCTCCTGAAATAGCTTGCGTTGGTTCATGTGTTGAATACCATATAGATGGATCTTCTTCACTACCTAGTGCATAATTCCGACCATCAACACCCATAAGGTCACCAAAACTATATTGAAGCCTTACACCAATCAAAATTCCAAGAGGGATATCACCCAGAGGAATTTTTGCACCAAAGCCTAACACACCAGAAAGGTATGAACTAGTGTATTGATCTTTCACGTCTTTTGGGTCATCTTCGTATGTTCCAATCGGAGTTGTTCCTGATCTAGTGTAGGTCGCTGACGAAATATTCGTGAGCTGTGGACCAAGCTCTATGTATGAACCACCTTCACTTTG
>Ga0206677_10003975_pt1 | contig 12235 bp, 9 predicted proteins | sample M130m12015metaG_FD_155475 | JGI IMG/M metagenome (GOLD analysis project Ga0206677, IMG submission 155475) | Ammonia-oxidizing marine archaeal communities from Monterey Bay, California, United States - M1 30m 12015 | ecosystem: Environmental > Aquatic > Marine > Intertidal zone | place: USA... | reverse complement strand
TACTGCATTTATGTGGGAGAGTAGGTCGCCGCCTTTCTTTATACTGATTTTTATCAGTCCTTTAAACCTCATATCTAACGATATGAGGTTTTTTTTTAACCCTCGATGAAATAAATAAGCGCTTGTTTCTTCCTATATTTGCAACATAATAACCTAGATTTTTATGCGTACAAAAACCATCAAAAAAAATAAAATAAACGTCGTTACCTTAGGATGTTCTAAAAACATATATGATTCTGAAGTTTTAATGGGGCAATTGAAAGCCAATGGTAAGGATGTTGTTCATGAAGATGAAAATGAAGCAGGGAATATCGTTGTTATTAATACTTGTGGTTTTATAGGCAAAGCAAAAGAAGAGAGTATCGATACGATCTTGCATTATGCGAAAAGAAAAGAAGCAGGTGAAATTGATAAAGTTTTTGTTTCTGGTTGCTTGAGTGAACGATACAAACCAGATTTACAAAAGGAAATTCCAAATGTAGATCAGTATTTTGGTACACATGATCTACCAAATTTGTTGAAAGTGTTAGAGGCAGATTACAAGCATGAATTAATTGGTGAACGTTTGACCACGACTCCAAAGCATTATGCCTATTTAAAAATTGCAGAGGGTTGTGATCGTCCTTGCTCTTTTTGTGCAATTCCACTTATGAGAGGGAAGCATAGATCGACCCCTATTGAAGATATTGTTGTTGAAGCCACTAAATTAGCTGAAAAAGGAATTAAGGAAGTGATGTTAATTGCGCAAGACCTTACTTATTATGGTCTTGATATTTACAAAAAACGTGCATTGGCTGATTTGCTGGAAGCATTGGTGAAGGTGGAGGGTATTGAATGGATTCGAATGCATTATGCATTTCCAACTGGATTTCCTTTGGATGTTTTAGAGGTCATGAAACGTGAACCCAAAGTATGTAATTATCTAGACATTCCCTTACAACATATAAATACAGAACTTTTAAAGTCGATGAAACGTGGAACAACCCATGAGAAAACAACTGCTCTAATTCATAAGTTTAGAGCCCTGGTTCCAGAAATGGCATTAAGAACTACCTTGATTGTTGGATATCCTGGTGAGACTGAAGCTATGTTTCAAGAACTAAAAGATTGGGTAGAAGAAATGCGTTTTGATCGTTTGGGGGCCTTTGAGTATTCTCATGAAGAAAACACGGGAGCTTATGTACTAGAAGATGATGTTCCTGCGGAAGTAAAATTTCAAAGGGTTAATGAAATCATGGAAGTTCAATCTCAAATTTCTTGGGAGTTGAATCAAGAAAAAGTAGGTAAAACTTTTAGATGTTTGTTCGATCGAAAAGATGGGGAATATTTTTATGGAAGAACTGAATCTGATTCACCGGATGTAGACAATGACGTATTGGTAGATGCCAGAGAACACTATGTTAAAATTGGAGAGTTCATTGATATTAAAGTACATGAAGCGGGTGATTATGATTTATATGGTACTCCTGTAAGAGCATAAGGTGTCTTACTCATTAAGACGAATTATCTAATTTTTTATTTTTCTCAAATTTCAGTTTTAGGAGCTATAATTTTGTTTTATTCGATGTATCCCTTATCACGCATCCAGTCGTCATTAAACATTTTTCCAACATATCTGCTTCCATGATCATGAAATAATACAACAACAACATCTTCTTTTGTAAAATGTTCTTTTAATTGTAAAACACCTTTTATTGCTGCTCCAGCAGAATTTCCTAGAAACATTCCTTCTTCCTTAGAGAGTCGCTGTGTGTATACAGCAGCATCTTTATCGGTTACCTTGGTAAACCCGTCAATGACTCCAAAGTTTACATTCTTGGGTAATATATCTTCACCAATTCCTTCCGTTACGTAGGGATAGATTTCATTTTCATCAAAGATTCCTGTTTCGTGGTATTTTTTAAATACAGATCCATAGGTATCTACCCCCCAAATTTTTACATTTGGATTTTTCATTTTTAAGTAACTCCCTACACCAGATATGGTTCCTCCGGTTCCAACGCCCACTACAAAATGAGTGATTTTTCCGGCAGTTTGTTCCCAGATCTCGGGACCTGTACTTAAAAAGTGTGCCTTACAATTGCTTGGGTTGTCGTATTGATTTACATACCATGCGTTTGGTGTTTCTTCACCCAAACGTTTAGAAACAGCGTAATAAGATCTGGGATCGTCTGGTGCTACATCTGTTGGACATACGACCACTTCTGCTCCTACGGCTCTTAAAATATCTATTTTTTCTTTGGATTGTTTGTCTGCCATTACAAAAATACACTTGTACCCTTTTACAATTGCTGCCAATGCCAAACCCATTCCAGTATTTCCAGAGGTACCTTCAATAATTGTACCCCCTGGCTGTAGGCGACCATCTGCTTCTGCATCTTCTATCATTTGCAAAGCCATTCTATCTTTTACAGAGTTGCCTGGATTGAATGTTTCATACTTAGAGAGCACCAAACAAGGGAGTTCTTTTGTAAGGACATTCAATTTTACTAATGGTGTATTTCCAATCGTCTCTAATATGTTTTTAGCGTATTTCATTCCGTTTTTTTACTGGATCAAAGATAATTTTTTTTGGCTGTTTCCTCTCATGTTTGCGTTTTCATTACTTATTTCTTTAAAGAAAAAGGAGTAGTGCTTATCCTAGCATTCAATTGCTAACCCAAACATCGGTTAGCCAAATTTAATTGATTTCGCAGGGTTGATTTTTGTAATTATATACGATGGGATCAATAGCATTATAAAACATAAAACCAACGTTCCTAAATTTAGGAGTAGAATGTTTGTAAAATTCATATAAACGGGTACTTCACTCACATAATAGGTCGCTGGATCTAGGGTGATGATTCCTGTGTATTTTTGAAATAGTAAAATTGTAAAACCAATTGTATTTCCCCAAAAAAGACCTTTTAATATTAGATAGGAGGCGTTGTAAAGAAACACTTTTCTGATGGACCAACTATTACTCCCCAAGGCTTTGAGAATACCAATCATTTGCACACGTTCCAGAATTAAAACTAACAATGCGGTAATCATATTAATGCTTGCAATGAGGATCATAATAGCGATGATAAATGAAACATTGTTGTCAAATAGTTGAATCCAATCAAAGATGTTTGGATAACTTTCTACAATTGTTTTGCTATTGAGTTGTGCGCCAATTTGATTGTAAATTTCATTTCCTTTTTCTTCGATGTTGTCAAAATTATCTATTAAAACCTCAAATCCACCTACTTGATTACTCGTCCATTTATTCAATCGTTGTACTTCTCGAAGGTCACCAATCATTACACTATTATCAAACTGTGCAAAGCCTGTATTGTAAATACCAACAATGGTATATTTCCTATTGGAAGGTATTTTATTGGTATTGTTTTTTGGAAAGGTTGATAAAATGGTGTCATTTAGTTGCAATTGCAAACGACTCATTACTGTTTTGGAGAGTAAAATTTCTTTTGTTCGTGGTAAGGTTAGGTCCGGAATACGACCCGCTACGAGATATTCTTTGAAAAAAGACCAATTAAAATCTTTTGAAACCCCTTTGAAAATAATGCCTTCAAAGTCATTTTCAGTTCGTAAGATCCCACCTTTAGAGGCAAATACTTGTACGTTTTTAATACCCGTAATGGTTTTAAATTTGGGGTAAAAATCTTGATTTTTGTCAATAGGGACTGCAGAGACTTCGGAGTTGTTGTTGTCATAATTGATAATCTGAATATGTCCTTTGAATCCTGCCATTTTATCGCGGATTTTTGTTTGCAAGCCCGCACTAGTAGTAACAGCAATAAGCATAATAACAATCCCCAATGCAATTGCAGTGATTGCAATTTTTATTATTGGAGATGAAATACTATTTTTATACTCTTTGCCAGCAATGATGCGTTTGGCGATAAATAACTCGTAATTCAATTTGATGTTTCATTTTAAACCTTTCAAAAGTACATATTTATTCTTGCTTTTAGCCCTCAATTTTCAGCTGATTTCATGTGCGCAAAACCCAAAAGTGGTTTCAAAAAACTCAGATCAAGAAAATCAAACTCTAAAAACAGGCGCAGCACGCACCTCGTTGTATTTGAATTTATTGAAAGGAAAAAACGTTGCTGTTGTTGGAAATCAAACTTCTGTGATTGCAAAAAGGCAAACGCGCAATGGAAGACATGTTGCCCCTTCATTTTCGCACGTAGTAGATAGTCTTTTATCACGAGATGTTACTATTAAAAAAGTATTTTCTCCAGAACATGGCTTTCGAGGGAATGCAGATGCTTCCGAATATGTTAAAGATGGATTTGATGTAAAAACAGGGCTGCCGATTATTTCTTTATATGGTAAAAATAAAAAACCCTCTGCAAAACAGTTGGAAGGAATCGACATTGTTATTTTTGATGTTCAGGATGTGGGTGTTCGTTTTTATACCTATATTTCTTCATTGCATTATGTGATGGAAGCTTGTGCAGAACTGGGCATTCAAGTACTTATTTTTGACAGACCCAATCCCAATGGACATTATATAGATGGTCCTGTTTTAGAAATGAAATATTCAAGTTTTGTAGGAAAACACCCAGTTCCTGTTGTTTATGGGATGACAATTGGCGAGTATGGACAAATGATTAATGGAGAAAAGTGGTTAAAAAATGGTATTCAATGTAATTTAACAGTGATTCCTTTAGAAAATTATTCACATCATTCAGTAATCAATTTAGCGATAAGACCTTCCCCTAATTTACCAAATGATACGTCTATAAATCTGTATCCAAGTTTAGGTTTTTTTGAAGGAACGACAATAAATGCAGGTCGCGGCACAGCGTTTCAATTTCAAAGATATGGAGCACCCTTCTTTCCTGAGAGTAAATTTAGTTATACTCCAAAACCAAATTTCGGTTCTAAATATCCAAAACATAGTGAAGAAATATGCTATGGTGTCGATGTAAGTTCCACCAAAAAGTTACAGTCGTTAAATTTAGAATGGCTTATAGATGCTTATCAAAAAACGCCTAAAACAGAAAAATTTTTTGGAAAAACATTCACAATTCACGCTGGAAATACAAGATTGCAACAACAAATAGCGCAAGGCATGTCTGAGGAAGCGATCCGAAAAACATGGAAACGAGATTTAACTACTTTTAAACGCGTAAGAGAAAAGTATTTAATCTATGAGTAAGCTTTTTTTGACTACAAATACAACTGGGCAATGAGCTTGTTTGCAAAATCCCTTTTGGGATTAGCTAAGAAGCGTTGATAAAATTTCAGTAAAAAACGACTTCCTAGTTAAAAGATTAAATTTCCTCCACCCCTGTTGGCTTGCGATACCCTTGAAATGGTTGTTTTAATAATTCTATTAAGGAGGAGTTTTTAATTTCGTCTGGAAAGGTGTCCACGCCATAAACAATTTTATCCCGATCCAATTCAATGTAAGTTCCAAAAACACGATCCCAGATTGAAAAAATGTTTCCATAGTTTGCATCTGTATAAGGCAACTTGTGGTGATGGTGTACTTTGTGCATATCGGGTGAAATAATTACATAGCTTAGCAATTTATCTAATTTTCGAGAAATTTTAATATTAGCATGAATAAATTGACTGGTAATCAACGATAAAGATTGATAGATAAATACAATTGCTATAGGGGCTCCTACGATAAAAACACCAAATAATGTGAAAGTAAAACGAATGATACTCTCTAGTGGATGGTGTCTGTTTGAAGTTGTTATGTCTACTTTATGATCTGAATGATGCACTAAATGTACCATCCATAATGGTTTCACTTTGTGTTCTGTGAAATGTGCTAAATAGGCCCCGAAGAAATCTAATAATAACACGCCCAAACTCGCATACAACCAAACCGGCATTTCTGGCAACCAGTTTATAATACCAAAATTATTCACTTGAACCCAGTCTGCGGTGTTCAGCAGTAAAAAAGCCAATGTAAAATTGATAAGGATGGTTGTTCCTGTAAAAAATAAGTTGGGCCCTGCGTGTTTCCATTTCTTGTAATTGAATTCAAAGAGTGGGATTCCGCTTTCTAAAAGCCAGAAAAATGTAATACCGCCCACCAAAAAGAGACTTCTATGTGAGGAGGGTATGGTCTCAAAATATCCGAGTAATGTTTCCAAGTTAATTTATTTTTTTACTAAATTAAGAAAAATAAATTAAGGGTGTGGTTTTTACGGGTATCGTCTTAGAATTAAATTGTTTTTAAAAAGAAGTTGCATTATCTGCGTGTCTTTTTGGTATTGTATGTGTAAGGGATTTTTAATTTTAATGCTTCTACAATATTGTAAACAGCAGGACAAATGGTTGTGTTTTCAATGGTTAAATCGGTAATTTGTATAAACTTTTTTCGATTGGTATGTGGGTATTCTGCACAGGCTTTTGGTCTTACATTGTAGATTAAACAAGTATTGTCGGAGGTGTCAAAAAAGGAGCAAGGTGCTGTTTTTAAGACCATAAAATCATCCGTATCTCGTTCTAAGTATTTATTTTGAAAGTCTATAACTTTCATTTTTAAATGTTTAGAAATTCGCGCTATATCGGTATCTGTAAAAATAGGGGAAGTAGTTTTACAACAATTTCCACAGGTCAAACAATCTGTTTTTTGAAACTCTTTATCATGCAATTCTTGCATTAGGTAATCCAAATTCTTAGGAATTCTCTTGCGTAAGTTGACAAAATATTTTTTGTTTTCTTTTTTAGCCTCTTCTGCTAATTTAGGGAGTTCTTCTAAACGCTTTTGCATGTGTGGTATATTTGAAATCATCGCAATACGGGCGAAATAGTAGCTCGTGTTTTGGAAGTCAAGTTGAATTACAAAAATACAATTATTCTTGACCAAAAATCATTGAAAAAAACAAATAAAAATGTTTAATTTCGCAATTCAATTAATTGCATTTAATGAACATTCAAAATACCATCGAATCCAAAGTAAAGGAAGGATTTTTAGCGCTTTATCATACTGAAATCCCTACGGTTGAATTTCAGGCTACTCGTAAGGAATTTGAAGGCGATATTACAGTTGTTGTTTTCCCGATGTTGCGATATAAAAAAGGAAATCCTGTTCAGCTTGGTGAAGATCTGGGAAAGTACCTTGTTGAAAATCTCACTCAGATTACTAGTTACAATGTTGTAAAGGGGTTTTTAAATTTGGTTATTGAAGATGCGTTTTATGTAAATTTCTTCCATAGAATATATCCGAATACTACCTATGGTTTTATCTCAGCAAAAGACAATGAAGCGGCTGTTTTGGTAGAGTACTCCTCTCCAAACACAAACAAACCTTTGCATTTAGGTCATGTTCGAAATAACCTTTTAGGCTACTCGGTTGCAGAAATCATAAAGGCCTCGGGAAAAAAAGTCTATAAAACTCAAATCATCAATGATCGAGGGATTCATATCTGTAAATCAATGTTGGCTTGGAAAAAATTTGGAAATGGTGAAACGCCAACAACTTCAGGTTTGAAAGGAGATAAACTGGTTGGGAATTATTATGTGAAGTTCGATCAAGAATACAAGAAAGAAATTGCGCAATTAGTTTTAGAAGGAAAAACAGAGGAAGAAGCAAAAAAACAAGCTCCCTTGATTCTTGAGGCACAACAAATGTTATTGCAATGGGAAGCAGGTGACCCGCAGGTTGTTGCGCTCTGGAAAACAATGAACTCATGGGTTTACGATGGTTTTGACGTAACATATAAAAATTTAGGGGTTGACTTTGATACGTTATACTTTGAGAGCGACACGTATTTATTGGGAAAAGATAGTATTGACGAAGGTTTGAAATCTGAAGTTTTCTATCAAAAAGAAGATGGTTCTGTTTGGTGTGATTTAACGGATGACGGTTTGGATGAAAAATTGGTATTGCGTTCCGACGGAACTGCTGTCTATATGACACAAGATCTTGGCACGGCCATTCAACGAACCAAAGATTTACCGGATGTTGGTGGTATGGTGTACACCGTTGGTAATGAACAAGATTACCACTTTAAAGTGTTGTTTTTGATTCTTAAAAAACTAGGGTATTCTTGGGCAGAAAGCTTGTTTCATTTGAGTTATGGAATGGTCGATTTGCCTTCTGGAAAAATGAAATCACGTGAAGGAACAGTTGTAGATGCAGATGATTTAATGGTTGAAATGACAACGACCGCCAAAGAAATTTCTGAAGAATTGGGGAAATTGGATGGGTATTCTGATGCTGAGAAAGCGGAATTATACCAAACCATTGGTTTGGGGGCTTTGAAATATTTTATTTTAAAAGTGGATCCTAAAAAGCGCATTTTATTCGATCCAAAATCTTCGGTGGATTTTCAAGGAAATACGGGGCCTTTTATACAGTATACCTACGCAAGAATTCAATCCATTGTTAGAAAAGCAAATTTTGATTTTGCGAGCCCTGTCGCAATTGAACTGCACGTTAAGGAGAAAGAATTGTTAAAACAATTGGCATTGTTTCCAGAAACGATTCAGCAAGCAGCTGCAAATTATTCGCCTGCTGTGATTGCCAATTTCACCTATGATTTGGTCAAGGAATTCAATTCTTTTTATCAGAATGTACCTATTTTAGGAGAGGAAGATCAAAATAAAAAAATATTTAGGGTACAATTGTCAAAAAAAGTTGCGGATACGATAAAACAAGCATTTTCGTTACTTGGAATTCGAGTTCCAGAGCGAATGTAAAAGCGATGCTTCTGTATTCTTAAAGTCTTTTAACGAGGACTGTATAAATTAAAAGATTTAGTTTTAGAAAATAATAAAAGGTAGTAAATTAGCCCGCGTTAAGGATTGCAGTGATATCCTTTTTATTTTTATAAAAAGATACAACGGAAAGCCTGTGAAAACGCCCAAAAAAACAAAATATACACAATTATGAAATACGACATCATTATTATCGGAAGTGGACCTGGAGGATATGTAACTGGAATTAGAGCTTCTCAATTAGGCTTTAAAGTTGCTATCGTAGAGAAAGAATCTTTGGGAGGAATTTGCTTAAACTGGGGATGTATTCCAACAAAAGCATTGTTGAAATCTGCTCAAGTGTATGATTATTTAAAGCATGTTGATGACTACGGTTTAAAAGCGGAAGCCATCGACAAGGATTTTGATGCAGTGATTAAAAGAAGTCGTGGTGTTGCAGACGGAATGAGTAAAGGGGTCGCCTTTTTAATGAAGAAAAACAAAATCGATATTATCAATGGTTTTGGAAAAATAAAAACGGGTAAAAAAGTAGACGTTACTGCTGAAAACGGTACCGTAACGGAATATTCCGCGGACAATATTATTATTGCAACAGGTGCTCGTTCGCGAGAATTACCAAACCTACCTCAAGATGGTGTAAAGGTAATAGGATATCGAAAAGCGATGACGTTACCAAGTCAACCCAAATCGATGATTGTTGTTGGTTCTGGAGCAATTGGTGTTGAGTTTGCACATTTTTATAACGCTATGGGTACGGAGGTTACTATTGTAGAATACATGCCCAATGTAGTGCCTGTAGAAGATATAGATGTTTCAAAACAATTTGAACGTTCTATCAAAAAAGCGGGCATTAAGGTAATGACAAATTCTTCTGTAGAATCTGTAGATACTTCTGGTGAAGGAGTGGTGGCAACCGTAAAAACAAAGAAAGGAGAGGAAACCTTACAAGCAGATATTTTGCTTTCGGCTGTAGGAATTAAATCGAACATTGAAAATATTGGATTGGAAGATGTGGGTATTGTTGTAGACCGAGATAAAATTTTAGTAAACGATTTTTACCAAACAAATATCCCGGGTTATTATGCTATTGGTGATGTGGTTCCTGGTCAAGCATTGGCACATGTTGCTTCTGCCGAAGGAATTACCTGTGTAGAGAAACTAGCAGGATTGCACACGGAGCCCATTGACTATGGAAACGTTCCGGGTTGTACCTATGCGACTCCTGAAATTGCTTCCGTTGGAATGACCGAAGCGAAAGCTAGAGAAGCGGGCTACGATTTAAAAGTAGGTAAATTTCCTTTTTCTGCCTCTGGAAAAGCAACTGCTGCTGGAACCACTGAAGGGTTTGTAAAAGTAATTTTTGATGCAAAATATGGCGAATGGTTAGGATGCCATATGATTGGTGCTGGGGTTACAGATATGATTGCGGAGGCTGTTTTAGGACGTAAATTAGAAACTACGGGGCATGAAGTCCTAAAAACAATTCATCCACACCCAACCATGAGTGAAGCAGTAATGGAAGCAGTTGCAGATGCTTATGATGAAGTGATCCACTTATAAAGTACACTATTCCCTACCGAAAGGAATCTTAGTAAAAAATAAAAACCGAAGCATTGCGCTTCGGTTTTTTTATCTCTGCTCTCAAAAAAATAATTTTTTAAAACTTCCAGCAAACGATTCGAGTTACTTTATTTCCTTGACGCATTGGAATGACTTTAAATGCAGTTGCGCCTAATTTTTTGGAGGATTTTTCCATGCTTTCTACATTTTCTTTTTTTGATACCAAACTTGTGAACCAACTACTTTTGGTTTTGTACAAAGAACTTTCATACAGGTAGTTGTGTAAAAAAGCTTTTTCACCACCTACATACCATAATTCATTATTGTTTCCAGAGAAATTTCGAACGGCACTATTTCCTAAGTTTCTGTTTTTTCTTTTGTTAGCGCCTTGTGCTTCTTCTGCCGATTTATAAAAGGGCGGATTACACATGACTGCATCAAAGGAATCATCATCTCCTAAAATGCCTTTTAAAATCTGATTTTCATCAAATTGTTGGCGTAACTTTATATGTGCGTCTAACTCATTATCATCAACAATGTCTTGTGCAGTATCCAAAGAATCCAAGTCAATATCGACACCAACAAAATTCCAATTGTAAGCTGCAACGCCCAATAGTGGATAAATACAAGTTGCCCCTGTTCCAATATCTAATATTGTAATGTTTTTTTCTTTTTCTAGTTCGGGGGAAAGCAAGTCTGCTAGATGATGAATATAATCTAAGCGACCCGGAATAGGTGGACATAGGTTTTGATCTGGAAAATTCCAAAGCGTTATTTTATCAAAGGTGAAAAGCAATGCTTTGTTGAGTTCCTTTACAGCCATCGGATTTGAAAAATCGATGCTAATACTCCCGTATTTATTCTGAGCAACAAACTTTTTTAATGCTGGATTTTTAAGCATTAAATCCTCAAAATCATATGGGGCATTGAATTTATTATTTGGATGGAGTCCTTTTTCTTTTTGGCTCATGATAGTTCTATAATTGTAAATTGGTGAGCGAGTGGTTTGAGAGCCGCTTTTAAAGTATCTAAAAAAGCAGGACCATAGGCTAAATAATAGTCAGAGAAGTTCCGTTGTCGTTCTTCTAAACTTTGGTTGGGGAGAAGTTGATTTTGCAATGTTGTAATGCGATCTACCAATTCTTTTTGTCTTCTTTTTTCAGCTCGTAACAATCTTTTTTGAAGATTTTCTAGGCCTTTAATTTGCTTTTTTTCTTGAGCATTTACAGCACCTACAAAGGAGACGTCCGTTTTCTTGGCGACTTCCTTTAGTTCTAAAAAATGTTTTTTTAAATCATTAATTTTGCAATTAAAATCGATATCAATCTCGGTGTTTTCTAACACTTTTTTTGACAAAAGCTCTTGTTGTTTTAAAAACAGCTCTTGATGCGAAATCTTAAGGGATGCTAATTTCTTTTGTTGTTTTTCGGAGATAATCTGAACCGAATTCCTCAATAATAAAATTGGAAAAGTGACTCTAGCCTTGTCAAAATAATTTTTTAACTCCAACCAATAGGCAATTTCTCCACCACCACCAACATAACATAGATTTGGCAAAACAATCTCTTGATAGAGCGGGCGCATAATCACATTGGGCGAAAAAGCCATCGGGTTTTTATCTACTTCCTTTAGGATTTCTTCTTTTGAAAATGTAATGTCGGTATTGTTTATCTGATACACCCCATTTTTAAGAAGGATACGCTCCCGAGAATTTTCATGTAAATAAAACAAATTAATCGCTCTCGGATTAACCTGCACTTTATAATTTTTTTCCAAAGCTGCAATCGTTTCAGAAACCGCACGAAAAGAAGTTTCATTTTCCAATTCATCTTTTACAAAGGGCGCTAGTAATTTTTTTAATGCAAGATCATCGCCATCAACAATCAACAATCCATATTCTTTGAATAATTCATTAGCGATATACCGTGTGGCAAGGGCTAAATTTTCGTATTTTAAATAACCTTCTGAAAATAATTCCTTGAGTTTTTCTGCATTT
>Ga0206677_10003972_pt1 | contig 12237 bp, 12 predicted proteins | sample M130m12015metaG_FD_155475 | JGI IMG/M metagenome (GOLD analysis project Ga0206677, IMG submission 155475) | Ammonia-oxidizing marine archaeal communities from Monterey Bay, California, United States - M1 30m 12015 | ecosystem: Environmental > Aquatic > Marine > Intertidal zone | place: USA... | reverse complement strand
GTCTCACATGCGCTTGTACGGGCGTCCGGGTCTCTACGATGACTGGGTAAAGTTTCAGGCTCAGGAGCGTGTTCGTAAGCGGGAAGAAGCTGAGGAGCAAGCTAAGGCCAGAGCATTCCTAGTCGAGGTCTTTCAGTGGTGCGTAGTGGTTGTACTAGTTGTCGGTGGATGTGCGGGGTTAATTTGGTGGGCTTGGGTAACCAGTGGCCGGTGAAACTCTCATAAGCCACTTCCCTCTGCCTTCGATGCCCTTCCAGACGCACGTTAATGTGATCTTTGAAAGCGGCAGAGGAGAGCAAGTCGAAAAGAAGGCTCAGTCTGGAGAAGCTGGCTCAGTACAGCCAATAGACGAGAATACCCCAGTCGAGAACCTCAAGTTAGTCGATCAACGGTATGCGTATAATCCTGACCCTAACAAGCTGAGAATGCCTGACGGTCAGATAGTAGATTTTGTGGTGGCGTGAATGGCAAAGACTAAAGCAGAGAAGATAGCAGCCGGTAAGAAGCGGCATGGATTTACGGCGGTAAACAAGCCGCGCAGAGGTGGCCCTAAGAAGTTCGAGGTACTGGCTGTAGAGGGTGACACGGTTAAGTACATCACCTTTGGCGACCCTAATATGGAAATCCGTAAGGACAATCCCAAGGCCCGTAAATCATTTAGAGCTAGGCACAAGTGTGACACAGCCAAGAGTAAACTAACCGCCAGATACTGGTCCTGTAAGAAGTGGTGATCTGATGCCAGCTAAGAAGAAAACGAAGAAGGACGCTTGCTACAAAAAGGTAAAAGCAGCCTACACCAAAAACGGCGGCACATGGCCTAGTGCTTACGGGTCAGGAGCTTTGGTTAAATGTAGAAAAGTTGGTGCAAAGAACTGGGGCAAAAAAAGTGGCGGAAAATAGCCTTAAAACTTGGTTCAGTAAAAATGGTGGCAAGGGTTGGGTGGACTGCAAGACAGGTAAACCCTGTGGCCGCAAGTCCAGAACTAAAAGCAAACGGGGCTACCCCGCATGTAGACCTACTATGGCTGAATGTAAGTCTAAGTCTGCCAAGACAGCCGCTAAAAAGAAAACTTCTTCTAAGAAGGTTAATTGGAAACCAAAAGGGAAGAAGAAATGACGGATGAACGCCTCACTAGAATAGAGGACAAATTGGATAAGCTCTCACACGCAGTCGTAACTCTAGCCAGAATGGAAGAGCGTATGATTACTGTGTTTAAGCGTATGGATAATATCGACGATCAGCAAAAGGCTATGTGGGATCGTATTGTGAAACTGGACCAGCTTACTGCTTCCAGAGGCCACAAGCTGCAATTCTTTGAGCGCATTTGGTGGATCGTCTTCACGGCATCTATCGGCGCTTGCTTCGTATACATGAGGACTATCGGATGAAGACTGAGAAGGAATACACTGAGAAGCAGTTGAAGTTCTTAGATGCCCTGATGTCTGAGGAATGTAAGGGTAATATCAAGAAGGCTATGAAGGTGGCTGGGTATGCAGACAATACTCATAGCTGCGTAGTTGTATCTGCCTTGAAGAATGAGATTAACGAGAGAGCTTCTATGGTCATGGCTATGAACTCCGCTAAGGCAGCGTGGAGCATGGTAGACGTACTAGACGATCCGGGGGCTATGGGCGCACGTAACTCTATTGCAGCCGCCTCTCAGCTATTGGACCGCACCGGTCTGATTAAGAAAGAACAATTAGAAGTCAAGAACACAGGCGGGGCGATGTTTATTCTGCCACCGAAGAGCGACGATTGAGTATCTGGTTAGATAAACCAAGACCTAACAAGACAGCTAAAATACCCTACGCCTACAAGGAGTCAGAACATGATCCCTTAGTCGTAGTAGCTGACATGGAGAAGGCTGCTCTAGTCGAAGAGGCTATGGACTACTTGGAAGAGGGTCACTCCAGCCGTAAGACCGCTGAGTGGTTAACGTCCAAGACCGGAGATAAGATATCTCATCAAGGTCTGATACACATTTGGAAGTCTCACAGAGGGCCGAAGAGTGATAATCCATCCAAGCGCCTGAAGCAGCTTGCCAAGGACAACCGCAAGCGTAAGCCCAAGACTAAGGAAGAGAAGACCCTAGCAACTGCCAAGCGCAAGCAGTCGGACGCCAAGCGCAGACTGACAATGGCTAAGAAGCAGTTAGAAGAGTTACAGCCCAACGAGGAGTTGGACACTTCCAATCTAGACTTCTCTGTGATTGAGAGCGAGAAGCAGAAGCAGGAAGTAGTCTTCGCACCTAACGAGGGTCCACAGACAGAGTTTCTAGCTGCCTCTGAGCGTGAAGTACTTTATGGTGGTGCAGCCGGTGGCGGCAAGTCGTTTGGCTTACTAGCAGACCCAATGCGCTACTTCAGCAACCCTAACTTCAACGGCCTTATACTACGTCGAACCAATGATGAGTTGAGGGAGCTTATATGGAAGTCTCAGGAGTTATATCCCCGTGCATTCCAAGGAGCTAAGTGGGCTGAGAAGAAGTCACAGTGGACGTTCCCTAGCGGAGCCAAGCTCTGGCTAACGTACTTAGAGAGAGACCAAGACGTTCTACGCTATCAGGGTCAGGCCTTTAGTTACGTGGCCTTCGATGAGCTAACTCAGTACCCTACCCCATTTGCGTGGAACTACATGCGCTCACGGCTTAGGACTACAGACCCTACGCTCCCTATCTACATGAGAGCGACTACCAATCCGGGCGGTAGTGGACACGGCTGGGTAAAGCGTACCTTCATAGACCCTGCCCCAGCTAACTCAAAGTTCGTTGCTAAGGACATAGAGACCGGCGAGGACATGGTCTACCCAGACAGCCATGAGAAGGCTGGAGAGCCACTGTTCTATCGTCGGTTTATACCGGCAAGCCTCAAGGATAACCCCTACCTAATGGATGGCGGTCAGTACGAGGCTAACCTGCTATCTCTCCCTGAGATGCAGCGGCGGCAATTACTAGAAGGAGACTGGGCAGTTGCAGACGGAGCGGCATTCTCAGAGTTCAGGTCAAAGGTTCACGTTATTGAGCCGTATGAAATACCAACTGATTGGCGTAGGTTTCGGTCCTGCGACTACGGATATAGTTCTTATAGCGCTGTTCATTGGTTCGCTATTGATCCAAGCTATAATACATTAGTCTGCTACAGGGAATTATACCTTAGTAAGCACACCGGAAGAGACTTAGCTAGGGCTGTACTAGAGGCAGAAGGCTCTGACCGCATTGACTACGGAGTTCTAGACTCCAGTTGCTGGCATCAGCGGGGCCAACTGGGTCCATCTATAGCTGAAGAGATGATTTCACAGGGTACACGGTGGCGTCCTAGCGACAGAACCAACGGCGCAAGAGTAGCTGGCAAGAACAGGCTGCACGAAGTCCTTAAAGTAGACGAGGACACAGGCATTCCGGGGATACAATTCTTCAATACGTGCCGACAAATCATAGCTGACCTACCCGTCATACCGGCAGACCCTAGAGGATCGGACGATATAGACCCTCGCTACGCATCTGACCACGCATACGACAGTGTCCGGTACGCAGTTATGAGCCGACCTAAAGCATTTTCGCCCTTTGATATGGGCCAAGGCATTCCACAACAAGTCTGGCGACCCGCAGACGCAACATTTGGATACTAAATATGGCATTGATGGACAAACCCCTACCGGAAGACGTTACCGATACGGATATTATTGTACCGCTTGAAGAAGACGGTGACGTAGTAGAGGAAAATATCAATTTTTCTGGTGCAGTGGCCTTCGTAAACAGCCAATACAACCGCTCGAAAGACGCTAGGTATAAGGATGAGGAGCGTTGGCTAGACTCTTATCGTAATTATCGTGGCTTATACTCCAGTGAGGTACAATTTACCGACACAGAGAAGTCAAAAACCTTTGTTAAGATAACAAAAACTAAAGTACTAGCTGCCTACGCACAAGTCGTAGACGTTTTATTCGCTGGATCTAAGTTTCCTATCGGCATTGAGTCCAGACAGTTCCCAAATAACGTAGCTGGAGCTGTTTCTTACAATCCAAATGAGATTACCGACGAAAAAGTTAAGGAAAAGGTAGACGTAGACTACGATGTACCCACCTCAATTGCCCGTCCAGACATTGCCAAGGACTTAGGCATATACAAAGAGCGTTTGGAGCCAATTAAAGACGATTTAGAGGTAGGAGTTAACACATCTCCGGGTTCTATTACATTTGAGCCAGCTAAACGTGCCGCTCAGAAGATGGAAAAGCTTATGCACGATCAGTTGGAAGAGACTGACGCCCCTAAGCACCTACGATCAGTAGCATTTGAGACAACACTCTTTGGAACCGGCGTATTCAAGGGTCCATTTGCTATGGATAAGGAATATCCACGCTGGGATGAGGAAGGTAACTACGATCCGGTGTTTGAAACCATCCCTAAGATGGAATACGTCAGCATTTGGGATTTTTATCCTGATCCAGACGCCCGTAATATGTCTGAGGCTGAGTTTACCGTACAGAGACACCGCCTAAACCGTACACAAATGCGTACACTAAAGAAACGCCCGCACTTCCGCGAAGAAAGCATAGAATTAGCGGTAGAATACGGTGCAGACTACCAACGGGAGTACTGGGAAGACGCATTAGAAGACGATTCAATGTCTTCTACTATGGAGCGTTACGAAGTACTCGAATATTGGGGCATTTTAGACGCAGAACTGGCTGAAGATGCTGATATTGATATACCTAAAGAATTAGCCGATGAAGACGAAATACAGGTCAATATATGGGTATGTAACGGCCAAATACTGCGTCTAGTACTTAATCCGTTTACTCCTACACGTATTCCCTATCTATCCGTACCTTATGAGCTTAATCCATACAGCTTCTTTGGAATCGGCGTAGCTGAGAATATGACAGACACGCAATTGCTTATGAACGGCTTTATGCGGATGGCCGTAGATAACGGCGCTCTATCAGGAAATCTATTGATAGAGGTAGATGAGACTAACTTAGTTCCGGGGCAGGATATGTCTGTGTATCCGGGCAAAGTGTTTCGCAGACAGTCGGGCGCTCCGGGTCAGGCTATCTTTGGTACTAAGTTTCCTAACGTATCTCAAGAGCTACTAATGATGTTCGACAAGAGCCGTCAGCTTGCGGATGAGGCTACCGGTATACCTAGCTATTCACACGGTTCTGGAGCCGTAGGTGGGGTTGGAAGAACTGCCAGCGGTATGTCTATGCTGATGGGAGCAGCCGCTCAGAACATTAAGGCTGTAGTAAGAAATATTGATGACTACTTGCTGTCTCCACTAGGCAAGAGCCTCTTCGCATTCAATATGCAGTTTAACTTCGACAAGGAGTTTATTGGAGACTTAGACGTTAAGGCTCGCGGCACAGAAAGTCTGATGCGGAATGAAGTTCGCAGCCAGAGGCTACTTCAGTTTATGCAGATGACTGCCAATCCATCGATGCAGCCGTTTGTTAAGTATGACTACATCTTGAGAGAGATTGCAGCTTCTATGGACTTGGATGAGGACAAGATACTCAACGATCCGCGTGAGGCAGCTATCCAACAGAAGATGATGGCAGAGATCCAACAATTAATGCCTCAACCTCCAGTTCCACCGCAAGGGGCAGCACCAGAAGGTGGGCCACCCTCGCCCAATGATCCTACTGGCAATGGCGGCGGTAACATAGGCGCTGGAGCAGCCCCTGAGCCAGACGCAGCCGGTTTCACAGGCGGCGGCGGGGGAGCTAACGGTGGTAATGCACCACAACCTCAACAAGCTCCTCAGCAAGCGCCGCAGGGTCCAGTACAGTGATGGATAAGCAGTTCTTCAAGGGTCTCCTACCCTTGGTCAATGACAAGGATCAGTACGCCTCTCTGAAGGACTACGCCAATGCACGTATCTGGCATTACCACGGGCTTTTGGAAACCACTAAGGACCACCACCGTATGTTGGAGATTCAAGGTGCTATCGCTGAATTAAAGCGGATCGAAACTCTTCGGGATGAAGTAATTAAGGGAGCCGAATAATGGGTTTATTCGAGAGCATATTTGGCGGTGATGAGGTCTCGAAAGAAACTGATACTATGTTTGGCTTCACCGAAGAAGGTGCATCACAGGAAGCAGAAAATCTTGCAGTAGACGTTCCAGAAATTACTTGGAAAGACGTAGGCAACGTAGCCTTAGACTTTACCCCTATCATAGGAGACATCAAGGGCGGTTATGAGACCGTACAGATGATTGGTGAGGAGCTAGAGCAGGAAAACCCCAACTACTATCTGATAGGCGCTATGGGCGGTCTAGGGGCAGTCGGTACTGTATTGGGTTTAATTCCGGGGGCTGGTGACGCTGCACAGAAAGCTATTATGCGTGGCGCTGAAATGATGGCTGAGAAAGCCAACAAAGTTGTGGACGCTATGCCTGAATATGACCCCAACACAGTAGGCATGAATATGGGCAATGTTTCATTTAAGCCTAAAGATTCTAAAGATGAAACTGTACCTGCCACCGTAACCCAACAAACAGACTCTGCCTTTGATCTTCCCACTCCCACTACTCCTAGAGAAGGTCCACCGGAACCCTACGTCATGGACGGCGCTAAAATAGCCGCTGAGTTAGATAACACTGTTTCGGCACAAGAGGTTGCTACAGGAGTTAAAAAGCCATCAGGAGCTAAATTTAGTGGTCTTACCGCACAGCAATCTACATTGCTTCCAAATCATTATAGCGAAGGACTAAAATCTACTCAGACTATTAAGCCAGTCAAAATTAATTGGGAAGCTTTAGAAGGTAAAACTGTATTCAGTGTAGTAGGAGACCCTACCTCTGCAAATACGGTCACTAAGGTACAAGGTGATAAGCTTATTACTCCGGTTGAATCTCAGGCTGGTGTAGAGTTCATGGATAAGCAAGACTACGGCTATGCCTCTGCACAACAAGCAATGGCTTCTACTCATAATGAAATTGTAAGGGCAATGGATGAAGACGGCGCTGATCCTCTTCTCATGTACTTACAAATGGCAGAAGTCTCTGGAGATTTTGCGGATCATACAGGAATGCTCATAGGAGAGCTATTTAAGCAAGCACGTATTTCTTCAAATGCAGTACCCGCCATTGATGAGCATATTAGAAAAATAGGTATGGACAAAGTAGTACCCAAGCTCGACAGCAACGGCGAAAAAATTTGGGATGCTAAAAACAAAACATGGAAGACTAAAACTGAACGAATTAGACCTTTTACGGACTTTAAATCAGTAGCCGACCCTTTGTATATGGCTAGATATATTTCAGAACTTCCTACAGGAAGCCTTAGAGCAGGTCTTATCAAAGGATTAGACAGACACGGCCTTCAACAAAAAGGTGTTCCAAATGTAGGAGATGTAAGGCTGGCCCTTATGAACCCTGATTTGTTTGGCAAAGATTGGCTCAGTGCAGGAGAGCGTCTTATTATACCTGACATGGAGAGGGGTCTCTTCCCTACTCCAGAAGGATTACACAACACTTACGACACTACTATCGGCAAAGTAGGCCAATCTATGAAGGTAGATAGTGACGGCATACCTATGAACCTTATTCTTCAAGATATGTCTGAAGCTCAAAGAGCTAAAGGAACCGGCGGTAGATTAATACCCACTTCCGCGGACTACAAAGTAGCCGAGGCAAGTCCTCGACGATCTCAACAACTGGTTGATGATAGAATACTAGAATTAGCTATGTCCTTTGAGGAAATGTCCGAAAAGTATGGCAGGGGTGCTGCATTAAGTTTTGCACAAGATTTACTTCTTAATGAGAAAATTACTAGCGAAACTATTAAGGCCGCGAAAAAGGCTAATGCTAAACCTTGGGTTCTTTCTTTGATGGCAGGGGTAATGGCAACTCAAGCCATTATGGAAGGCGAAGATGGATTAATGTCGCCTACCGAAGAGGAAATTTAATGAGCGAACAAGCTGAATACGAGAAGTACTTAGGTGACCTCTATGAGATGGAGCAGAAGTACTTACGGGAACGCTACCCAGAAGACTTTGTTAAGCAAGACAGGTTAGACGCTTTAGAGGACGCCAGAGAAGACGCCGCGCCTTCCGCAAGGGATTGGGCAAAGCTTCTTCTACAGGGCGTTATGGTTGGCGGTCATAAGCTAGGACTTGATGTCGGACCTTGGTGGGAAGCTGCTAAGGGTACAGGCTTTGCATTAGGCGGCGTAGCTACCGCCACTAAAGGAATTACCACACAAGAGGGAAAAGACATGGCAGCTAAGAAATTTCAAAGGGATGACGCTAAGGCAGACACCAACGAAGACGGCGAACTATCTACCCGTGAGAAGGAAGTGGCCGAAGCTGTACAGAAAAACGAACGTGTAGAGATGTACCACGGCGGCATGGCTTGCGGCTGCGAAGGAGACTGCGAGGGAGATTGTGGCGGCGGTATGATGGACGGCATCATGGGCTATGACGAAGTCTCTGGTAATCCTATTCCTATTGGTTCTCACGCAGAGAATGTACGAGATGATATAGACGCAAAGCTGAGTACAGACGAATACGTCTTACCGGCTCACGTAGTTAAGTGGCACGGGCTGAAGCACATTCAGATGATGCAGTCCGAAGCAGAGATGGGTCTGATGTCTATGCAGATGACTGGCCTGATCCAACACGCAGAAATGTCTGACGCTGAAGTAGTGGAAGACGAAGAAATCGATGAATCCGAAGAGGATGTCGATATTGAGGTAGCTACCGTTGAGGTGGATGACCTTCTTGATGACGAAGAGGCCTACGAAGAGGAAGCCTCATCAACATCTAAACTCCCCGGAATGCTTAAAAAACAGAAATACGCATTCGCAATTTAATATGGATACCCGAATATTATCGGACCCAAAGGAAACATTATGCAGAAGCAAAAGTATAGTCGCACACCTGAAGCGGAAGATGAATTAACATACAGCCAAGAAATGGCACAACAGCAACCTACTGAGCAATTGAATGCTGAAGAGGAAAGCTACAAGAAACGCTATCAGGACATACAACGTCATATTCAGACGGTGCGTGATCAGAAGGATCAAGAATTAGCCGCAGTTAAAAAGCAGCTAGATGATGCCACCCGCAAGCAGATACGCTTCCCTAAGACTGATGAGGAAGTAGAGGCATGGTCTAACCGATACCCAGATGTTGCTAAAATAGTCGATACCATTGCTCGTAAGCGAGCTAACGAAGCCTTACAGCAAGGTGAGCAGCGTCTTAAAAAGGTAGAGAACTTTGAGAAGTCTCTCCACCGCCAAACCGCAGAGCAACAGCTTATGCAACTACATCCTGACTTTGCTCAGATCCGGTCTGATCCTAAGTTCCATGAGTGGGTAGCTCTACAGCCGTCTGCCATGCAGGACAGCGTATATAAGAACAATACTGACGCTACTTGGGCCTCACGTACAATTGATCTGTACAAGGCCGATACCGGTAAGCGGCGATCTACTAAGTCGGCTGCTCAGGCTGTTGGACGTACATCGTCCTCTGCACCAGCTACCGGCGGTAAAGCTACCTTCTCTGAAAGCATGGTACAGGCAATGTCTGACCGCGAGTACGAGGCCAATGAAGAAGCTATTAATGCGTCTATCTCCTCTGGAACATTCGCATACGACATTTCTGGCGCTGCCAGATAAAAAAAGCCGTAGGCTTGGGTTGACAACTAAGCCACTTAACTATAGCCTACGGCTGCGCCCTTGGGGGTGCAGTACCATAGTAATTAACTATTGTAATAACTACGTCAATGTGTTATAATGAAACCATTGATTTCATAGATGTAGGACACTCTTAGTAGTATACCCCGCATCTCCCTCCCAGATAATAGATACAAAGTCCACCAGTGCGTTAGACCCGCTATTAGCGATACTCTAATCAAGCTGACACTGTTGTTTAATTGTCTGATCTAGCTGCTTCTAGAATTATTTAATCATTTTATTAATCACACAATTACGTGTGCCTAGAAGTTTATTTTAAGCCATTTCATACAAGGATTTTAAAGCAATGGCATTTCCAAAGGCATCAGGTTATACTAACCTTAATTCGGGCAATTTCAGCCCAGTAATTTACTCAAAAAAGGTCCAGAAGGCGCTACGCAAGGCGTCTGTAGTAGAGTCAGTAACTAACACTGACTACGCTGGAGAAATCGCTAACTTCGGTGACTCTGTAAAGATTATTAAAGAACCAGATATCACTATCACTACATATGAGCGTGGTACGACACTGGCTACTCAGGATCTTACAGACGCTGACTTCACTATGGTTGTTGATCAAGCTAACTACTTTCAGTTTGCTATCGACGATATCGAGGAGGCTCATTCGCATGTCTCATTCGGTGATCTCGCAAGTGACCGTGCTGGATACAAACTGCGTGATACATTTGACGCAGAAGTACTTGGCTACCTAGCAGGTTGGAAGACACCATCCTCATGGGCGCGCCGTTCAGCATCTGGCGATATTAACGGTACTAAAGCCGATACTAACGCTGGTAATGATGAAATGTTGGCTGCTAACAAGCTGGACATCACAACATTCGGTGGCAGCGATATTGGTGGCACGGGTGAAGTTACTTCTATCCCAATCGCCGCTGGTGGTGGTGCTGGTGGTATCACTTCTCCATTGGCAATCTTAAACCGTATCGCACGGCAGATGGATCAGGCTAATGTAGACACCGATGGACGGTGGGTAGTAATCGATCCGGTATTTGCAGAAGTACTGATGGATGAGTCTAGTAAGCTTATTAACGCTGACTTCGGTGGCGGCGATGAGTTGCGTAACGGACGCTTGCCCGGAACACTTCGGGGTTTCTCAATCTACAAGTCTAACAACCTTCCATACTTAGGTACGGGTGCTGGAGCCGCCGCTGCTGCGGGTTCTGAAGCCAACTTCGGTGTGATGGTTGCTGGTCACGCATCTGCGGTAGCTACGGCTCAACAGATTGCTAAGACTGAGACTTTCCGTTCGCCTACTACCTTTGCAGACATCGTGCGCGGCATGAGTCTCTACGGTAGAAAGATTCTTCGCCCAGAAGCGTTGTTCACAGCGAACTACAACCTCGCATAAGACTACTGAGGGGCTGGTCATATACTGGCCCCTCACTCCATTGAGGGTGTTTCATGCCAACTACTTATATTGATCTATGTAACCAGACTCTTCGTCGTTTAAATGAGGTGGAGATTGCTGAGGCCGACTTCGGGTCGGTACGTGGCGTTCAGGCGCTTGTTAAGGATGCGGTTAAAGCTGCGGTTGCAAAAATCAATCAGGCTGAGTTTGGTTGGCCTTTTAATGCGGCAGAGCATACTCAGACGTTAGTAGTAGGTCAGGAAGAATATACTTGGCCTCAGTACTACAAAGTAGCTGACTGGAACAGCTTCCAAATCCAAGAAGATAGTAGCCTTGGCTCTAGCTTTAAAGCTCTAAAGGTAATCGATACTGATGAGTGGTATTCTTCTTATCGGGATGATGATTATGCCGCTGGATCTTCAGGACGAAACATTCCTGACTTTGTCTTTCAGGGCCACGGTAACGGATATGGAGTTAGCCCATCACCTAACAAAGCGTACACTCTAAAATTCAGATACTTTATGAATTATTCGGACATCACAAATGCAACTGATGTCACCCGTATACCAGAGAGCTACGACACCGTTTTAATCGATGGTGCGCTGTACCACATGAATATGTTCAAGGATAATCTAGAGGCTGCTCAGGCTGCGTTTGCAGCCTTTGAGAAGGGCATCAAAGACCTACAGACCCTCTACATCAATAACGAAGTATATATACGCGATACGCGGATTAGATATTAATGCCAGATCAGATACAGTCATTAAAAGTAATCTGTAGCGGCGGTCTAAATAGTAATGAAAATCACTTAGACTTATCGGACAACACTCCGGGCGCTGCTACCAGATTAGTTAACTATGAGCCGTCATTGTTTGGCGGCTATCGACGTATTGAGGGTTATGATGATTTTGATAGCGACTACGGAGAAGTAACCGTAGCAGGTCAGACAACAGGTCAGGGTAAAGTGCTTGGCCTAGCTATTTTCAAAGATGATGTAACTAATTCCACTAAGATTATTGCAGCACGACAAGATGCGGGCGGTACAGATTATAGCTTCTATTACTACACTGCCTACATTGGCTGGCGTAAGTTTACTCTAGACCATTCCGTTACCAGACCAATGACCCTCAACGGGCTTACGGTAAGCAAACTACGTCATGCCGTATTTAACTTTGGAACAGGCAATCATATTA
>Ga0206677_10003968_pt1 | contig 12240 bp, 23 predicted proteins | sample M130m12015metaG_FD_155475 | JGI IMG/M metagenome (GOLD analysis project Ga0206677, IMG submission 155475) | Ammonia-oxidizing marine archaeal communities from Monterey Bay, California, United States - M1 30m 12015 | ecosystem: Environmental > Aquatic > Marine > Intertidal zone | place: USA... | reverse complement strand
AGTGCGGAGAGCTTACACAACGCTGTTCAAAAATTGTACGCAAGTTTGAGTACAAAGAAGAAATTACAGACGAGCAACGTGTAAAATTACTTGAAGAAATTGGCGATGTACAATGTATGATTGAACTTATGATTGATCACGGAATTGTATCGCATCACGATGTAGCTGCCCGCAGTAATTATAAACGAGATAAACTAAAGAAGTGGAGTACATTAATTGAATAATTTTGCAGGACAACGTACATGGCAAGTTCATGTAAACGAAGTATTTTTAGGATACGAGTATGCCGAAGAAGAATCGGTTGTAATTGAAAAAACAATGCGAAAGTTTGGCTCGCCGGCACTTTGGGGTGCTGATCAATATACTGTTGAAAAAATTAAGTGGGAAGATGAAGAAGACAAAGTCTGACAGTAAGAAGTTAGTTCGAGATTGGAAACTAAAACTGTATGCACAAGGCAAACTCAATGATAGAGAAGTTAATAAAAGAGCAAAAGAATTTGCTCGTAAAGGAATGAAAGTAGAAAAATGAATCCAGTATCACGTAACACAACCGATGAAGATAAAAAATTAATACAAGAGTATTTAGATAACGGAGGTACTGTTACAAAATTGGAAAGCGGCGCAAGAACAGAAGAGATTGAATTCAAAGGCGGATTTTATACAAGACGCAAGAAAGCCAAAGAGGAAAAGGAAGGAAAAAACAGTTGACAAAGTTTGAAAAAGCTATTAATATAGTGGAGCAACTGCCAGCAGATCATGCTGTTGTTGAAGCAACATGGGCTCCGGCTACAGAAGAAAGTGTTGAATTTAATAAGCATAGTTTAGCTGAGTTAGATGAAGTACTAGATCAATTACAAATTTCGCCTGCCTGGTTAGCAAGACTAGAACAAATTATAGAGGACAGTAAATGAAAGACTTATGGGTAGAGAAGTATCGGCCTAAAACAGTTGAAGGGTATGTATTTAGAGATGAAGCACAACGTAATCAAGTTAATACATGGATTAAAGATAAAACTATTCCTCATTTGCTCTTCAGTGGTAATGCTGGAATTGGCAAAACTACTCTTGCTAAGTTGCTTTTTAATGAGCTTGATACTAATCCGCTAGATATACTAGAGATTAACGCAAGTCGTACAAACAGTGTTGACGATGTACGTGACAAGATTGTTTCGTTTGTACAGATGATTCCATTTGGTGACTTTAAGGTTGTACTACTAGACGAGGCTGATTACTTGTCGCCAAACGCACAGGCAGCACTACGTGGTGTTATGGAGGAGTATCATACTACAGCACGTTTTATTCTAACGTGTAACTATCCTAATAGAATTATTCCTGCTATCCACAGCAGATGTCAAGGCTTTCACATTGCTAAGATTGACCAAACAGAGTTTACAGCAAGAGTTGCAGAGATCCTTATTACAGAAGGTGTAACTCCAGACTTGGATACACTTGATACATATGTAAAGGGTACATATCCAGACTTGCGCAAATGTATTAACACAGTGCAAATGAATTCAACAGACGGTGTGCTAGTAAAGCCCAATGAAGGCGATAGTGGTGCTGCTGATTGGAAACTAGAAATGGTAGAACTGTTTAAGGCAGGCAAGATTTTAGATGCACGTAAACTATTATGTGGTACAGTACGTGCTGAAGAAATGGAAGAGATTTATCGTTGGTTGTATGACAACATTGAATTGTTTGGCAGTGAAGATCAACAGGACAAAGCTGTGCTAATTATTAAACAAGGCTTGGTAGATCACACACTAGTTGTAGATCCTGAAATTAACTTAGCAGCAACGCTTATCAGGCTCGGGCAACTTTGATATACTTAATTGATCAAAACAAAAAATGCTTAGTACTTGATCAAAATCTAAAACCTATGAAACCGTTTGATGACTATAGGCATGATGCTGTAATGTATCTTATGGATACAGTTTCTATGCCGCTAGTTGTACAATTTGATAACATAAATGATCCGCCAGACGATGAAGAACACGATGTAACACATATACTAGACCACTTGGGAACAGATAAAGTAAGTTGGTTTAGTTTTGAGCCTGTGCATGTTTTGCCAAAAGATGCAATTGACTTCATGAGAAAATACTTAGGCAGACTTGATAATCATTATTGTAGTGAATATGAATTTGCCTACAGTTTAGGTATTGATTTTGAGTTCTTTGTTCCTAATAAAGGACTTGAAAAATACTTTGATCATATGAGTTATATTGACACATACCTTTGGCATGAATCTACACAAATAGTTCTACCAGAGATTGATAAAACTTTTGGGAAGACTTTCTTCTGTCCAAACAATGCTGACAAGATTCATCGACGGTTACTTGCAAAGCACTTAATACGCTATCACAAGGATGAAAGTCTAGTTACATACGGCGACTGGCAAGAGCATCCTATGATTGACCAAGAATTATTAGAAGCAGCATATAAAAATAGTTTTTGCACAGTAGTAACAGAAACGTTATATAACAAACAATATGCTAACTTTAGCGAAAAAACAATAGATCCAATGGCAAACTACAGACCTTTTGTTCTAGCGGCCCCGCCGTTTACACTGCGTCTAATGAAAGAACTTGGGTTTAAAACGTTTGATGCTTGGTGGGACGAAAGCTACGATCAAGAACTAGATGATAAAAAACGTATAAGAAAATTAAAAAATGTTCTAGACTTTATAGCAAGTATGTCGTATAATGATAAACAACTAGTACTTGTTGAGATGGACGAAATACTACAACACAACAGGCTGCATATTAAAAATTTAGAAAAGGTATTCTATGACATATATTGTAAATGATGCATGTATTAAATGTAAACACATGGACTGTGTAGAGGTTTGTCCAGTAGATTGTTTTTACGAAGGTGAAAACATGTTAGTTATTAAACCAGATGAATGTATCGATTGCGGTGTATGTGAACCTGAATGTCCGGCAGATGCTATTAGAGCAGATACAGATCCGGGCATGGAATCGTGGGTAGAGTTTAATGACAAATGGGCTAGTGTTTGGCCCAACATTACTCTAATGCGTCCTGACGATGTACCAGCGGATGCAACGGACTGGCACGATGTAGAAGGTAAAATGGAACACTTTAGTGAAGCACCAGGAAAGGGAGATTAATGTTAAGCAAACAATGCAAATTACATTTAAAGTCAGTAAACATGACAGGCTGGCAACATATGAAACATGCACTTAGTATTGCTTTTAGGTTGCAAGTTGTTGTACTAGCTGTTATAGTACATAGTATTGGACCACGTTTTTTTAAAACGTATGCAAGTGACACAATGCGCAGGATTTTAGATGAGCAAACAAACATTAGTAAATGATTTAGTGCGTGTAAATGTACTAGAAGAAGAAATACAGTATTACAAAACTTTATTGCAGCCACATGACACTGGTCATATACACACTACAATAAATTTTTTAAGCCAAAGATTATCGAATTTAAAAGGAGAATTAGCTGAATGGCCGTTCGATTAGTAAGTTATAGTAAAGCAACAGATGAGTTTGCAGCAGAGGGTCTAACAGATCTACAAGAACTAATTGCATTTTGTGCAAAAGTATCAAACCCTGCCGCACAGATTAATACAGCAACAAGCGAACGCTTGATCAAGTATTTGATTAAACATGCACATTGGTCACCACTTGAAATGGTTAATGCTACATTAGAAATTGAAACTACAAGAGACATTGCACATCAAATTGTACGTCACCGTAGTTTTGCATTCCAAGAGTTTTCACAGCGTTATGCAGATCCTGCAGAGCAAGGTGATATGTTTGAATACAGTGAAGCACGTTTGCAAGATACTAAAAATAGACAAAACAGTATTTCAACCGACGATAGAGATTTACAGCTTTGGTGGGACATGCAACAAAAGCATGTTGCAGAAGTTGCAAAAACAATCTATGAAAATGCTATTGAAAAAGGCATTGCTAAAGAACAAGCACGTAAAGTATTACCTGAAGGTTTAACAAAAACACGACTGTATATGAACGGAACTATTCGTAGCTGGATTCATTACATCGATTTACGGAGTGCTAATGGAACACAAAAAGAACACATGGAAATCGCTGTCCAGTGTGCTAAAGTCATCGCAGAAATTTTTCCAATGGCAAATGGCTTATCCGAATTATAACAAGCACTTTGAACACGATGTTGTTCTTCCACGTGATGCTATTATGGAATATGTTCTTAAATGGACAGAATTACATTGTAAGCATCCGTGGGCTTGGGGACACGAGGATGGCAAAGGATACTTTAGTTTTACTTGTGAAAAAGAAGCAATGGTATGGACTATTAGATGGTGGGAGGACGTATGCCGCCAACAGTTGAAATAGAAGTTGAATGGAAACAACATTACGCATGGTGGCCAACACGCAGTAGTTGGAGTAAAAAGCGTATTTGGTTAAAGACATATTGGCAAGGCGAAATATTCTATGACGCCATGGGACGGCCTCCTATTAAAGAAAGCAGTTGGAAACTCACTTATACAGAAAACGAATATTTGTTAATGTTGTTAAGAGAGGATGCTAAGTATCATCAACATCCTCTCGCTTTTAAAAGTGTTAGAGTCTAGTCGTCGCCGTAGATCTCTAAAACTTCTTTTACTGCATCGTGCCTTTCAATGTCTCCTTGTTTGAAAAATACAGCAGATATGTGTTTGCTTTCACGTGACTCTAGATGATTAATAAAGTCAATCAATCCATTATCTTTTAATCTGTCTGCTTGATTTAAATCACCAGTTACAACCATTTGACTCTCATTGCCGATACGTGTTAGTAGCATCTTCATTTGATTCTGTGTTGCGTTTTGCATTTCGTCTGCAATGATAAAACTGTTTTTAAAAGTTCTACCACGCATATATGCTAGTGGTGATATTTCAATTACGCCTTCTTTGATCATACCCTCAATTTCATTAGCGTAGAAATATTCTCTAAACACATCAAAGATTGGTCTTGTCCATGGAGCCATCTTTTCCTCTAGTGTTCCTGGTAAGAACCCTAAATCTTCGTCTGCACTTACTGCCGGACGAGTAACGATTATGCGATCCACACTACCGTCTAGAAATGCTTTTACACCTGCTTGACAGGCTAACAGGGTTTTACCTGTACCAGCTGGGCCTATTCCGAAGACTATGTCTCTTTCTCGGCTCAGTAATTCAAGGATGTATGTTTCTTGGCTTTTATTTCTAGGGAGTATTTTCACTTGTCGTGATTTTTGAGGTTGAAAATTGTTTAGTTTTACTACGTTAGTAGGTGTTATGTGCGCTTGGCGTTTTGCTTTCGCTTTTCCCATTAAGGCCTCCTATATTAAGAAAAAGCATGGGTTTCCTTTGCAGGATCCCCCTGCACTGGTATTTACCTTTCTTAGCTCACTTGCGAAGCGTCAAGCGATAAATAACTATAATAAAGACAAGGTGACACAATGACCAATATATTAGACGAACTCGATGTAATTAAAAATATTGAAAGTATCTACGAAAGCAACAGTGCATTTAACGTATTAAAGGATCTCGAAAGAGTTCTTGACGAGTTAGATATTTACGTATATAAAAATTGGGAGGATGGCGAACTAGCCGAAGGTCCTGCAATCGATCGTCATTGGGTAACTGCAAAGTTTATGTGGCCACATGATAAGATGCCTGATCCAGAAGGCGGCAAACGTTTATTAGATTACGACTGTAAAATTGGTTATCAAAAGTCTAGTCTACTTAAACCAAGAAAAATTTTAGAGCCGGAAGATGTGCGTCAAGGTACACGTTTTGGTAAACTTGACAGACACCCAATTTGGATTGTTGAAGTTAAAATGCCAAAGAAACTACTAGCAGATATGTATGGTGCAGAGTTTGATGATATCATACAAGACCAACCACAAGACGCTCCGGATGCAGGCTCTTCAGCAGAATTAGAAGATCAAGCAGCACCAGATGCAGGCGCAGAGGATGAAGTATAATGGGTTTAAGAGAAAATGACTTACAGGATCTTATAGTTCCTTTATTTGAAATCGACAGTTATAAAAGTAAAATGGGCAGTGACAAAGACATTTGCGTAATGAGTTTCAACGTACTAGAAAAAGGCGCTGCCGACGACTTAGTACAATTTATTGAAAGCGGATATAATTTTGTATTAGATGCTGATGCTACTTCAGGCGAACAAGCTGACGGATACTACAGAGTGTTTGTTGAAATGGAACGTGAAGAAGGCATTGCAACGCAAATTATGGAACTTGCAGACGGAGTGAGTCGATTAACTGGTAGTACATTTAAGTACCGTTACTACAAAGGTTTTAAACCTAATGAACTTACAATTGAATCTCTACAAGATACAATACCAACCGATTCAGAAAGTTATGACGAATTAGTAAATGAGTCAAACTTAAACAACTTTAAAAACTTCTTTAACAATAGCTACGTTGATGAAATCTTTATGGAAGACGAAAACGATTTAATTGTTAAAAAAGTATATGCTGATCCGTTAGGCTTTAAAGTAAAAGATTTCGGAAACACTACTGAAATTCTCGAAAGTATCGAGGAAAAAATAAATATGAACGACTATGCAGAAATATTGTTTCTAACAAAATACCTAGGCGATTATAATATATCTAAATTTGGTGATAAAACGATTACGTTAGAACAAGCAGACAAAATGCTAGTTGTAGAAAGACTATAGGCTCTCCCAAAAACAATAATAATAAAATCGAATTTGTGTCCGGGGAATCACATCAGAAAAAGGATAATACCTAATGGGTAAACAACATTTTAAATTTGAATTCGAGCCGTGGATGGCAGAAGAATTAGTACATAGACCTGATCATTATGATTGGTATGAAGCAATGCTTGATATTCTTCCGTTATGGGAAGTTGATACACCCGAACGTGTTGCTATGTTTTTAGCACAGTGTGGACACGAAAGTGGCGGCTTTCGAGTACTAAGTGAAAACTTAAACTATAGCGCCAAAGCACTTGATTCAATTTTCCCTAAGTATTTCAAACGTGCAGGAAGAGATGCAAATGAATATCATAGACAACCTGAAAAAATTGCTAACGTTATTTACGCTGGACGAATGGACAATGGCAATACCAATAGTGGTGATGGTTGGCGTTTTAGGGGCGGCGGTATACTTCAGTTAACTGGACGTTACAATTATACTAAATTTGCAGAAGCAGTAGAAATGCCAGTAGAAGAAGCAGTAGACTATGTGCGTACTAAAGAAGGTGCATTAGATAGTGCATGTTGGTTCTGGGATACAAACAACTTAAACAAGTATTGTGATAACATGGACATTGTTGGCGCTACAAAACGTATCAACGGCGGCACTATTGGATTAGAAGATCGTAAGAAACATTATGTACATGCATTAGATGTACTTGGTGGAGACTATGTTGAACCTGAGAAAGACGATCTAAATCTTAATCAAACAATTAGACAAGGCTCAAGAGGTCCTCTAGTAGCAGAAGTACAAGACAAACTTGGTATTGCTCCTGCTGATGGTATCTTTGGACCAGGAACTGCACGTAGCGTTAAGAAATGGCAAACAAAAAATGGCCTAGCAGCAGACGGAATTGTAGGTCCTAAGACGCTGGGAAAGTTACTAGGATAGGTAAGATGGGTGCTAAATTAGCAATAGTAATGTTTATGTTGTTGTTGGGTGTAGGCGGTATCGGGTATTGGTACTACAATGACACCCAAGAACGCTTGGCTATCCTTACATCAAATAATGCTAAACTCAACACCGCAGTAGAACTAAACGAACAAACAATAAGTTCGCTGGAACAAGACTATGCAAAAGCATCCGGCGAACTTGCTACACTTAATGAACAGTACATAAGTATACGTAGACAGAATCAAGCACTAGCAGATAAACTACAAGAAATTGATTTAACAGCAGCAGCAATAGCAAATGCCGACAGCATAGAACGTGCAGTGAATAGAGGCACACTAAATGCAGGTAGATGTTTTGAACTTCTATCGGGCGCCGAATTAAATGAAAAGGAAAGGAACGCACAAAATGGTATCGCTTTTAACAAAGAGTGTCCTTGGTTTTACGATGATTATAAGTCTCGTGGCTTGCTCAACGACACCCCAAGTAATTGATATAAGCACATCACCTGTTGAAAAACCTACCCTTACCTTGCCTCCTGTTGACGAACTTAACATGCGCAAGTTAGAATGGATTGTTATCAACGAAAATAATGTTGATGCTGTAATAGCTAGGCTTGCAGCAAGTGGAAAGCCGTTTGCTATATACGGATTAACTGGTGACGGCTATGGCGACCTAGGACTTAACTTTAGTGACATACGTGCATTAGTTCAACAACAGCAAGCTATTATTGCAGCCTATGAAGGTTATTATGCAGAAGCAGAAGAGGCAATGGATAACGCAGTTATTCAAGATTAAAAATTTATGAAATCATTAATAATACTAAGTTCACTACTTCTTGCGGGCTGTATGAGCATAGCAGAATCTAGCAACAGTGTGGTTACAGCACAACCTTACATTGGATTACAAGAAAGAACACATCGAAGAGAACTACATAAACTACTAGACGTAGATCCTGTACGTACAGAGTGGTGTGCGGCGTTTGTTAATAGTGTATTAGAGTTAGACGACATACCCAACTTAAACGATCAAACAAAATATCCGCCGCTGATGGCACGTAGTTTCTTGTATTGGGGAGAACGTGTAGCTCGTGAGGATATACAACGTGGCGATATTGTGATCTTTCCAAGAGGCAAAGAAGGATGGAAAGGACACGTAGGATTCTACGTTGACAGTCAGATGCACAACGGCAAAGAGTATTGGATTGTACTAGGTGGCAATCAAAGTAACGAAGTAAGATATGAATTCTATTCTCCTAGTAGAGCATTGGGTATTAGAAGATACCCAATACAGCAACAAACAGCAGGCAGTTTGCCAAAGTGGATGGATGGATAAATACTAACATAATAATTGAGGGATTAGTATGTGGGAAATGATTGAAAGAATGGCGAGTGATCGTCTGTGGATTTATACAGCGATAGCAGGGTCAATTGCTGGTACTATTTTTATAACATATATGAGTACAACACGAGCAGGACTTTGGTTCTATGCTAAAGTAGATCATGCAATTGATTTCCTTGTGGCACGTTATGGATGGACTTGGCTAGAGCAACCAGAAGATGCATGGCGTAAAAAGTATCCAAAAATAACAGCAAAGATAGACAACCTTGAGGGCAGATTACAAAAATTGGAGGGTAAAAATGCCAAGAAAAAAACTTGAAGACTTAGACAAACCAGCAGCAAAACCAGAAGCAGCACCTGCTCCAGTAGCAGAAACAAAGCCTGATGCTGTTGTAGTAAGCACAGCAGACACAACAACACGTAAAGTTAAACTAGATTTAGAAGTAGATACTAGCGTAAAAGATATGGGTCCAAACCCATACATGAGAATGATACACTTAGCAAGAGCAATTGATAGTTGGAGAATCTTTCCACGCCTGTTCTTAACTGTATACATTATACTATTATACAAATGTGTTATTTGGTATATGAATTTGCCAGATCCAAGTATGGAACAAAGTGGACTAATCAGTATCGTAGTTGGTGCTGGAGCAGCATGGTTTGGACTGTATACCGGAACTGACAAATCTAAATAATACAGATAGTAAGTAATAGTATGGACTATTACAGTATATTAGGTATTAACAAACAAGCTAGTCAGGATGAAATAAAAAAAGCATACCGCAAGTCGGCTATGAAACATCATCCTGACCACGGTGGCGACGGTGCTAAATTTTCACAAATAAATGAAGCATACGAAACCTTAAAGGATCCTGCTAAGAGGCAGGCATACGACAGCCCCCAAGTTAGAATGAATACACAGTCGATGAATGCTGGCGCTGGAAGTGTGAATGATATATTTGAAGCAATGTTTGGCAGAGGATTTGCACAACAGCAACGCCCACAAAAAAATAGCGATGTTAAAATTGCAGTAAACATTACACTACGTGATGTTATGGAAGGTAGAGATATTTTAGCCACATACAAACTACCAAATGGTTTAGAAAGTAGTGCTAGTATAAAGATACAACAAGGTGTCCAAAACGGACAAGTAATTAGATATCAAGGCTTAGGTGACAACGCTAATCCACGTTTGCCAAGAGGCGATTTATTAGTACAAGTCCGAGTTCAAGCACATCCAAGATACGATCGTGATGGCATAAACCTACATTCTAATATAGACGTAAGTGTATTTGACTTAATGTTAGGCACTGTAATACTAATTGATAAGTTGACAGGCGGGCCTTTACGTGTTACAATACCTAAGAGTACTGCGCCTGGTACAACATTAAGTGTAGGTGGGCAAGGTATACCGGACCCAAGACAAGGACGTACTGGACATTTGTATTTGCATATTAAAGGAACCCTTCCCCAATTAAATACTATAGAAGAAGAAAAGGTAAAAAAGTTATATGATGAACTTAGTAATCGCACCTGATCCACAGCTTGAAAAAGCAACGGATGTTTACGACCACGAATACTTTGGACACCCAGCTCCAAAGGCACTTGACATGATCGACGTTATGAATAAGTACGGCGGTGTTGGCATAAGTGCTAACCAAGTAGGATTTCCTGGGCAAATTTTTGTAATGAAAGCATTTCTTAATAAACAGCATGGAGATATTCTTACAGTTATTAATCCAGAAATCAAAGGACTTAGTAAAGAAATTGAACTAGGACCCGAAGGATGTCTTAGTCATCCAGGACTAATACTAAAAGTAAAACGACCAATTAGTTGTGTTGTTGGATTTGATACCTTGACAAGTGACTATAAAAATGTTATACATGTAGAGATGAAACTGGACGACATTGATGCTAGAATTTTTCTACACGAATACGATCATCTACATGGCATCCAATACATTGACAGAGTAAGCAAGTTTAAACTTAAACGTGCTGAAACAAAACGTATAAAAGATATTAAAAAGGCAGTAAGAAAAAATGGTTGAACCGAGTACAGAATTACAAGCAGTATTTGACAAAGCAGTTGGAGATGCAAAAAAGTTAAAACATGAATATGTTACACTTGAGCATCTTACATTTGCTATGCTATGTGAAGAAAACTTTCAAGAGGCGTTAGAAGAATATGGTGCTGATGTTGACTTACTCAAAAGTGAGCTTGAAAGCTATATTAAACAACTCGACCAAATTCAAATTGATACCGAAACTGTTAGTAAAAAGTGGAAGCCTAAAAAAACACAAACTGTTGAACGTGTACTGAACAGAGCGTTTGCACAAGTATTGTTTCAAGGCAGAAGCAAAATTGAAATCGGTGATGTGTTTACAAGTATACTAGGCGAAAAGCGTAGTTTTGCATACTATGCAACACATAAGGCTAAAATTACAAAAGCCGAATGGCAAGCATTTGTTAACATTGCAATTGGGGAGCAAGAAGAAGAACAAGAACTGCAAGAAAATGCAGGCGCTGCTAACCAAGCTATCCGACAGTTTACAGACGATTTAAATGCGCAAGTTAAGTCAGGTAAGATTGATCCTGTAATTGGACGTCATGACGAACTAAGTAGTGTTGCACTAGCATTGGGTCGTCGTAGTAAAAGCAATGTACTAATGGTAGGTGACCCAGGCGTTGGTAAAACTGCTATTGCAGAAGGACTTGCTTGGAAAATTGTTAATGGCGAAACACCAGAGTTTTTAAAAGAGTATAATGTGTATGCACTTGACATTGGTGCTATGCTTGCTGGTAGTAAGTATCGCGGAGACTTTGAAGAACGTTTTAAACTAGTATTAGCCGGACTGCAAAAGAAAGGCAAAACTATTATGTTTATTGACGAAGCGCATATGATTAGTGGTGCTGGCGCAGGTGGACAAAATAGCAGCAACGACTTGGCTAACTTACTAAAGCCTGCATTGGGCAAGGGTAACTTAAAAGTTGTTGCTTCAACTACATGGGAAGAGTATCGCAAGTTCTTTGAAAAGGATCGTGCATTGATGCGTCGATTCCAGCGTGTAAGTGTTGACGAACCAAGTGAAGAAACTACACTTGAAATTCTAAAAGGTATTGTAGGATACTACGAAGACTTCCATGGTGTAAAAATTACAGAAGATGCAATGGCTTCAGCAGTAAAACTTAGTGTAAAATATCAACCTGATAAGAAGCTACCAGATAAAGCAATCGACTTGCTGGACGTAGCATGTTCACGCTTTAAAGTAAACGATCAAACAGAAGACT
>Ga0206677_10003967_pt1 | contig 12240 bp, 7 predicted proteins | sample M130m12015metaG_FD_155475 | JGI IMG/M metagenome (GOLD analysis project Ga0206677, IMG submission 155475) | Ammonia-oxidizing marine archaeal communities from Monterey Bay, California, United States - M1 30m 12015 | ecosystem: Environmental > Aquatic > Marine > Intertidal zone | place: USA... | reverse complement strand
GCGTTTGATTCCTTTCGCTGGGCACCAAAAATATCCGATCTAAAGGGCCTCATCTCAGATGCTAAAAATGATTTCTCTGGTCCCGGCCTTGCACCCCAAGCCCAACTTGCACAAACGCTGCTTTTGAGCAACGAATTCTTCTATATTGATTGAACTATGAGTGGACATCATTCCTTCGGACACGGTGGCTTCGTCACTTCGCGGCGCGATTTTCTTCAGCGCTGCGGAATGGGCCTCGGCGCCCTCGCCGTCCCCACACTCAGCGGCCAATCAATCAGCCCGCTTGCGCCCCGCCAATCGCAGACCGAGGGAAAAGCAAAAGCCGTCATTCATCTCTTCATGAATGGAGGCCCATCTCAAGTTGACACTTTTGATCCCAAACCCGAGCTCACCAAATACCACAACAAAAAGATTCCCCTTGAGCTCAAAACCGAGCGACCCACCGGCGTCGCTCTAGGCTCACCCTTTAAATTCAAAAAGCACGGGGAATCCGGCCTAGAAATCTCGGAACTTTTCCCCAATGTCGCCAAATCGGCGGACGAACTCTGCGTCATACGTTCGATGCATGCTGATGTCCCTAATCACGAACCATCCTTACTCTTGATGAATTGTGGCGATTCACGACTATCACGCCCAAGCGTCGGTTCATGGGTGACTTATGGTCTAGGAACCGAAAACCAAAATCTCCCAGGATTCGTGACAATGTGCCCCGGCGGATACCCCATCTCCCGCACTCAAAACTGGCAATCCGGATTCCTTCCCGCGGCCTACCAAGGAACCTACGTCGATTCCAAGACAACCGACCCTCGAAAACTCATTGATCATGTCACTCCGACCCACCTGTCTCGCAAGCGGCAGCGCGATCAACTAGATTTCCTCCTCCATTTGAACGAAGAACACTCCAAGAATCGGAACTCTGATTCCGATCTTGAGGCGCGCCTCGAGAGCTTCGAACTCGCCTATCGAATGCAACTTGAAGCAACCGATGCTTTCGACGTCAGCCTCGAACCGGAATACATCCGCGAACTTTATGGGGACACCTTGCAAGGGCGCCAAATGCTAATCACCCGTCGGCTGGTTGAACGCGGAGTTCGCTTCGTGCAAGTTTGGCATGGAGCGGGTCAACCCTGGGACAATCACGATGACCTTGAAAAGAACCATCGCCGGCTGGCTAAAGAATGTGATCAGGCTATTGGGGCTCTCTTAATTGATCTTAAACAACGTGGAATGCTCGACGAAACCCTCGTCCTCTGGGGAGGAGAATTTGGCCGAACTCCGGTCGTCGAAATGCCAAAGGAAGGAACAAATGCCGGCAAGATCAACGGGCGCGACCACAATCACTATGGCTTCACGACCTGGATGGCAGGTGGCGGCGTCAAAGGGGGATATGTTCACGGCGCTACCGATGACTTCGGTTTTCAAGCCGTAAAAGACAGGGTCCATGTGCACGACCTCCACGCGACCATGCTCAACCAACTCGGCTTCGATCACGAAAAACTCACCTATCGTTACAGCGGTCGAGACTTTCGCCTAACCGACGTCCACGGAGAAATCATTCATGACTTACTTGCTTAGAATCATGAGATTGTTTCCCTCACAAAGAACGCAAGGATAACGCAGTCGCCAAGCCCCCTAAGATTTATTTACCTACAATTACCGGCACACAAATCAAAGCGAAATCCATGGTTTAAGCGTGACCGACGTATAATTTTAGGAAGATTTTTCTAAAAGTAGATCAATCAGTCCGCTTTTTTGTTGGAGTAACATCCCCCCTTTACGCTTGAATCGGTCCAGTGACTCAGGAACGGCAGGATCAACTCGCAGATGGCTCTTATGAGTTCCTCGCAATTTTTTTGGAGGGCCTTCCTTTCATCTTCCTTGGCACCCTCGTCAGCGGATTCCTCGGCACCTATCTACCGCGTGGGGCCTTCGCAAAAATCCTTCCTAAGAATAACACCCTCGCTGTTCTGATAAGCGGACTTTTGGGTGCTGTTTTTCCAGTCTGCGAATGCGCCGTCGTGCCAGTAATCCGTCGGCTTGTGAAAAATGGGCTCCCGGTCTCCTGTGCACTCGCTTATATGCTAGCTGCTCCAATCTTTAATCCCGTAACGGCAATCAGCACCTACAAAGCATTTAATAATTCACCAGAGATCGCAATTTCGAGACTTGCCATGGGCTATATGATTGCGGTCTTTATTGCTTTAATTGTCGCACGCAAGGCTCACAGTTTTTTCCTCAAGTCATCTGTCAAAACAGAGAATGGCGATGAACATCACCACCCACGAAATCTTAACGCCGCGCTCAATAATTCGCTACGAGACCTCATGGATGTGGGACTCTACTTCTGCATCGGAGTTGTCCTAACCGCTATTTTAAAAACCACTGTCATCGACCCCACTGATGACTTCTGGAAGGAGCTTGCTAATAATTCGATCGTAGGATCGATTGGCATGATGTTCCTAGCTTTCGTGCTTTCACTTTGCTCAACTTCGGACGCCTTCATCGCCGCGAATTTTCATAACTTTAAATACGGACCCAAACTCGCCTTCATGGTTTTTGGCCCTATGATGGACGCCAAGTTAATCTTCCTTTACTCCACTGTTTTCAAGTGGAAGTTCATCCTCTTCCTCTTTGTCGTCATCTTCATTTTGACTGGAGCATTAAGTATTCTCTTTGAGACAAAAATCCTTCCTGGCTGGATGCCTCAACAAACAGAAATCCCCTTGGCACCATGACTTCTCTAGACACCCGTCTCTTCGGATTCCTCGCCTGCCTCTGGGGTGGTCTCCTGATCTATTTTTATCACTCAACCAGAATCCGTGACTACCTTGATATTGGCTTCCACCACTTCATTATGATCGGTGGAATCGGCATGTTGATTCTCGGAGCCTACTCGCTCATCAACCCAAAATCAAAATCCAATAAAACTGAAAAATCGAAGTCATGTTGCCATGACCACGAGAATCATGATGGTGATCAACATCCCCACGATCATAACGACTGTCATGACCACGGGGATCACTGCCATCATGATCACGAAGAGGGACATGGCCCCTTCATTACCATTTTCCTAACCCTTACCCCCCTCATCTTGGCGATGACCTACACCCAAGATAAACTTTCCAACGGAGGTATGGCAAAAAAAGGACTTTATGAAAAACCGGCTCTCACTAGCGCCAATCTCCCACCCTTCACCCGGCAGGACCTTGAAAAAAATGTCCCAAAAAACGAACATGGCGAATTTCAACTTCGGATGATCTCTGCCTACTACGCTGCTGGAGATCTCGAAATTCAGGATATCTTCGAGGGACTCCCGGTCGAACTTGAAGGAAGGATCGCACCTGAAAAAATAAATAATGCATCCGGTGATCGTCTCCGTATTTTTCGATCCATCATCACCTGCTGCGCAGCCGACCTTCAAATCGTTGGCGTCTCTCTGGAATTCCCAGAAGAAGCCAACCGTCCTCAAGTTGAAGACTGGGTGAAAGCTAGTGGCACGCTCACTTTTGAAACGGTAGAAGACGATGTCCTCCCACTCCTTAAAATCCGCGAAGTCATTCCGGCTGAAGAGCCATATTCGGAATTCCGCCGCCGCCAATAAAGCCCTATGCCTCTCAAAGCTCTCCGTAAGGAACTACTCGGAACAGTCCTTGGATCCAGAGAAGCTGTGGATCTCATCCTCACCTCGCTTCTAGCCAATGGGCATGCCTTGGTTACCGGCCCTCCAGGGATTGGCAAGACTACCCTTGCCCAGACTCTTGCGACCCTTTTCAGTGGGAGCTATCGCCGCATTCAATTCACCCCAGATTTACTTCCCTCTGACATTCTCGGCTACCAACTCTATCGACCTCAAAACGGTGACTTCGAATTTATCGCAGGGCCTATTTTTGCAAACTTTGTGTTAGCAGACGAAATCAACCGGGCTTCACCCCGCACCCAATCGTCCCTGCTCGAAGCCATGAACGAGCAACAAGTCACCATCGATGGCTCAACCCGTAAACTTGCTGATCCATTTCTTGTTATTGCGACCCAAAACGACACCTCTTCAACCGGCACCTTTCCACTTCCAGAACCCCAACTCGATCGATTTCTGCTCTCAATCCCAATGGGCCTCCCGGATGACCAAACTCAATTAGAAATCCTACGCTTTCATGCAGGGGGAAAATCCACCCAAGCTTCGGAGCCCGTCATTTCGTTAGAGCAACTAATCCAGCTCCAAGCCAGAACCTCGAAGGTTTCCGTATCGGACACTTTGCAACGATACCTTCTTGCGCTTTGTCAAACAACCCGGTCCATAATCGGCCAAGATCATTCCGTTTCAATTCGAGCCACCCTTGCCCTTCAAAAAGCAGCCCAAGCTGCTGCCTTTCTCGACAATCAAGAATCAATCCATCCGGATCACGTTCAGAAAATCTTTCCCCACGTTTTACGCCATCGCCTTCTCACCGAAGATGCTCCCGATCGCGATCACCTCCTTCAGGCAGTTCTAGAACAGACGCCTGTCCCTTGATTCAAGCATTGAGCACATTTTTAATTCAGCATAAACTGCAATTAATGATCCGAACCATCCGCGTTGCTCGAACCGTACTCCTGCTCTCGTTTACGCTGATCGGTCTGACAATCGTAGGCGGCTTAATCTACCTTAATCAAGTTGGCTTTCCTGGTCGCTACGGTGATTGGTTAAAAAGTGAACTCGCCAATAAAGGAGTTCACCTCTCATTCGAAACTCTTCGCTTTGACTTCAAACAAGGATTGGTTGCAACAGACGTTTCATTCTACAGTGATGAAAGTCAATTAGTTCCGATTCTTGAGGGTAGCGAAATAGCCCTAGATCTTGACAAAGCCAAGGCACTTCGAGGGAATTTTAAACTCCACAGCCTAATGATAATCGACGGAACCGCCCATATCCCAATCGATCAGGACGGACGAAACGTAATCGCCCGAGACATTCATGGGAAAGTAAAGATAACCGAAAGTGGGCGCATCATCATTGACGGCGCAAGCGGATTAATCGAAGGACTACGAGTCAACCTTTCCTCCGACCTTCGTATCTCAAAAGCCAAGCCGAAAGATGATGAGCCCAAGCCAGCGGAAACCCTTAAGTCGAACCACGTCCTCAAAAAAGTACTCGACGAATTGGCTCTCTGGACTTTTTCAGAAGAAGACCCACCGCAACTAGCATTCAAGATCAAAGGAGACCTAGGTTCTCCCGAGCAGCTTCAAACCTCTTTTCGGCTAGATGCCGCTCAATTAAAACGAGGCCAATATAAAGTCAGAAAACTACTCATAGCGGGCGATCTGCAGGCCCAAATTGTAACCCTCGATAAAATTTTACTGCAGGACGAAAGTGGCTCTGCCTCAGGCCAAGCTGATTGGTGTATCTCCAGCAACGACGGACGCTTTGATTTAAACTCCGATCTGCATATCCAAGATTTTCTGAATAACTGTTTTGATGTGAAGGTTCTCAAAGATCTCACTATCAGGGGGGCTCCGCCGATTTTAAAAATTAATGGTTCCTTCTCCTCTAGGGAGGACAGTGGGTTTTTAGTCACCGCTAACGGCCACGGAGACATCAATGAATTCTCTTTCCTTGAAACCGACTTCGACAAATTATCTTCTGATTTCTCATGGAAAGATGGTGACCTATACCTTCGAGATCTGGAGATTATTCGCGAAGATGATCATCTGAACGGCAATATTATGAGGCAGGGTGATGAAGTTCGATTTGATTTGATGTCATCGCTCCCCTTGGAGGCCTTCAAGCCGTTCATCAAAAAAGACGGCCCTCTCGAACAAGCGCTTGCGCATATTACTTTCGCCGAAAACTCAACGATTGCTCTCGACGTAATTGGCACTCTAAATTTAGGTGATCGCACCGATTGGTCTGCCACCGGTAAAATCTTGCTAAACGACCTCAGCTACAAAGGAACAAGATTTCATCACCTCGCTACCAGTTATAAAATCGAACCCGATAAAGCTGAATTCTTTGAGGTCGAAGGACTTCTTAATGATGACCAAGAAAGTATCCGCCTTCGGCATAAGGGCGCCGCATCTGATTCTATTTATGTCGAACGGATACTCCATGATCCCGAAAAAAATCTTATTACGATCCAGAATCTTCGAGGTAAAGCTTGGGCTACTCCGATCGTAAGAATCTTTGCCCCAAACACTGCCACACATATCGAGGAGACTTATCGCTTTCATAGCCCCCCGCGTCTTACCCTGAACGGTACCTTCGCTGAAAAAAAAGGAGAGAGCGATAAGAGTTCTTTTATCGTGGAAGTCAGGACGGAAGGGCAAACCGATTACCCCTTTCTTGGATCCAATCTTCCTCTTCAAAATCTAAAGGCAGATCTCACGATTCGAGGAACCGGAATTACCGTGCAAAACCTCACTTGCGGCACCTTGAACGGAAACATCGCAGGCTCCGTTTTTTGCGATGTCACCCCAGGGCAAAAAACAAAGTATCGTGGCGCCGTAAAATGGGATGATCTTTCATTCCAGCAGCTTTCTCAGGTCTACAAATTTAAGGAAGAAGAGAAAGGAACTCTTACCGGAAGTATTGATTTCCGAGGTAACTCCGATGGATTGAGTGGCTTCAATGCAGAGGGGCTCCTCGCAATCAATCAGGGCAATCTAGTTTCACTTCCCATTCTCGGCCCTCTCTCCCCAATCATCTCTGGATTACTTGGCGATAAAGGAGTGGGATATGAGCGAGCCAAAGATGCTTCCGCCAATTTCAATGTAACCAACGGACTCCTCACAACCAAAGACTTTATTGCCATCTCCACTAATGTCATTCTTACCGGAGAAGGCGGGATTGACCTCCTCTCCGAAAAACTAGATATGACCATACGAGTGAACGCGCGTGGCCTCTTAGGCTTCATCACCCTTCCCCTCCAACCCTTAAAAGGTATTTTTCAATTTCGGGGAACCGGAACTTATGAGAAACCAAAATGGCGAAGCTCTCCTTTTACGCGACCAGAAAAAGGGAAAAACGACCCGATCTACCAGAAGACCGGAAAAGCTCAGATTATTCACGAATAAGCCAAGCTATTCACCCGAAGCTCCGAGTCTCCTTTGAGAGACATTCGCAGATCGACCCACTTTTTGACTAAAGGACTTTAAAAAGCCGGTTCACTTCATCCGCTATCACCTTGATTCCGGACTCCACCGTCTCAGCATCCATCGTGTAACTCACCCTGATACACTCGCTCGTGTGTTTCCAATTGGAATCTTTCGGCAACCCAAAGAAAAAGTACTCGCTCGGAACGATCAAAACCCCACGACTTTTCAGGCGTTGGTAAAGTTCCTTTGCCGTGATGGGAAGACCTTCAAACCAAAGCCAGAGAAACAACGCCCCTTCACTTCGATGAATGAAATATGGAACGGAATCATCAAGCTCTCTCGTAAAAAGACTCTGTGCCATTTTAGACCGTTTCTCATAAAACGGCTTCACTTCTTCGCGACTCAAGCGCAAGATTTCCCCGTTCTCCACTAGCGGACGCAGAATCTCTTGGCCGATATTCGCATTAGCCAACCCGACAATCGAGGTCATCGACGACACCTGCCGGCAAACTTCTTTGCCTGCCACAACGATCCCAGTGCGGGTTCCCGGCAAACCAATCTTGGAAAGGCTCAATGTTAAAATCATTCCTTCATCCCATACTGGTGTTACATCAGAAAAGATAACGTTGGGAAAAGGAGCTCCGTATGCATTGTCGATGATCAGTGGAATACTCTTCTCTCTTGCGATTACCCTAAGCCTCTCAATCTCATCATCAGTTAGAACATTTCCTGAGGGGTTGGTCGGCCGAGAAACGCAAATCGCCGCAATACTATCACCAGGATTCACCGCATCGAAGTCGACCCTATACTTGAACTCATGTGGTCCTGTTTTTTCAATGCGCGCCGGAAGTGCTTCAAAAAATTCCGGGCCTACTGATTGATTTGCATAGCCAATATATTCCGGAACTAACGGCAGAAGAATTTTCTTTCGGGAACCATCACGAAATGTTCCGGCCAAAGCGTTGAATAAAAAGAAAAACGCAGTCTGCCCTCCCATCGTAACCGCGAAGTTCTCATGAGTGACTTCCCAACCAAATTCCTTTTGAAAGAGTTTGGCCAGAGCCTTTCGAAACAGCTCACTTCCCGCCGGAACGTCATAGTTTCCAATCATTTTTTCAAGCCCTCCAGGATCGCTCATGATCTCTTGCATTCGATGACGCCAAACGGCATCAATTTCTGGAATATGAGCCGGCTGACCACCACCCAACATCTTAACATCACCACCAGCAGCGAGTGCCTCACCCAAATCATCCATCAATTCTCCGATGCCACTCCCCTCGCAGAGATTTTCCCCAAATTTTGAAAGCCCCCAAGTCACCGCGCAATCATCCTTTCCTCAGCGTCATTTGTCACTGAAATCTCTCTACCTCGAAGAAAAAATAGTTACACTTACGCCGTAATACCTTTTGAAATGTTAAAACCTGTCCTCATTGCACTGCTTTCAACTTCTCTCCACGGCTCCGAGTCTCTTTTTGTGGAAGCCGAAGCCTTCTCAGATCGCGGAGGATGGTCCGTCGACTCCCAGTTTATTCTTAATATGGGATCCGCCTACCTCATGGCGCACGGTCTAGGGACTCCAGTGGCCGACGCCACAACCGAAGTCACATTCCCTTCAACCGGCACATACCACCTCCATCTCCGCACCAAAGACTGGGTTGCCAAATGGAACGCACCCGGCGCGCCTGGAAAATTCGCCGTCAGTATTGGTGGAAAACGAGATGCCACCACTTTCGGAACTGAAGGGGCAGACTGGCAATGGCAAAGCGGAGGCACAGTTGAAATCACCTCAAAAAAAACAATTCTCAAGCTGATAGATCTCACCGGATTCAATGGGAGATGTGACGCACTCTATTTCACCAAAGATGCCAAAGACATCCCCCCGACTAGAGGCCCTGACCTTTTCGAATTTCGTAGAAAAGCTCTCAAACTCCCCCCCATCCCGCCCACCAAAAACGGTTATGACCTTGTCGTGATCGGAGGTGGTTACTCTGGACTTAGCGCAGCTATTTCGGCGGCCCGCCACGGATTAAAAGTCGCTCTGATTCACGATCGAGCCGTTCTCGGCGGCAATGGATCGTCAGAAGTTCAAGTCTGGGCGATGGGCGGGACCCAACTCGGGAGATTCCCCCACCTTGGCGAAATCGTGAACGAATTTTCTGACTTCTCCCGTGACTCACCAGGATTGATTCATGAGTTTGTCGATGACTTGAAAGAGAAGGTCGTTCGCTCCGAAGACAATATTGACCTTTACCTCAACCACTTCGCCTTTCGCACTAATACCAAGGACAACCTAATCAAATCCGTAGACGCTGTGGACACCACCACCGGAGCATTCACCCGTATTGCAGGGTCTCTCTTCTGCGATTCCACGGGGCATGGCACCATTGGGGCACAAGCTGGAGCCAAATTTATGATGGCTGAAAAAGGCCATATGGGGATGTCTAATATGTGGTCTGTAAAAGACACCGGCGAAAAAGTCGAATGGCCAAAAACTCCATGGGCGCTACCGCTCGGCAAGGGTGATTACCCCTCTCTTCACGGTTCGCGCGGACCTTATCAGAAATTCAAAAAAGCCGAATGGTTCTGGGAGGGCGGCTACGACAAACACCCGATCAATGATCTTGAGGAAATCCGCGACTGGAATCTTCGCGCAAACTTCGGAGCCTTTGCCAACATCAAACAATCCGATAGTAGCGCTAAGCTCATGTGGATGGCATTTGTTGGAGGTAACCGTGAATCTCGGCGAATCGAAGGAGACATTATCCTCACCGGAGATGACATCGCCGCAAAAAAAGAATTTCCCGATGCCAGTGTCCCTACCACTTGGTCTATCGATCTTCACTATCCAAAAAAGGAATTCCAAAAGGGGGTCGCAGAAGAGAACCCTTTTATTTCGATTGCGGTGCACGACCGTAAGGTCGACCGCAAATCTGGATACAACATTCCTTACCGCTGTTTCTACTCCAAGAACATTGACAATCTCTTCATGGCAGGTCGCTGTATTTCGGTGGACCGCCGCGCCCTCGGCACTACCCGCGTCATGCGCACTTGTGGGATGATGGGCGAAGTGGTCGGAAAGGCCGCCTGGATTGCTACCAATCGTAAAACCTCTCCCCGCGGAGTTTACCAAAACTACCTTCCCCTCTTGATCGACCTAATTGAGAAGCCAGGCCGCGCCCGTAGGCAAAGCCTCAATACACCACTGACCGTCCCGCCAATGCCCAAGGGTGGCCTCAGAGGCAGACCACAGAAACGGAACATCATCAACCTAAAGGGACTCGTTTTTGACGACGTTAAAGCAGAGCTCAAGGGATCGTGGAGAAAGGGCGATGGCCTTAGGCCATATCACGGACTGGGTTACCAATATGCTCCCCATCCAGCATCAGCCACCTACAACATTCGGGTCAAAGATTCCGGAAAGTATGAGGTGCGGGTTCACTGGCTCAATCACAATAACCGCACAACTGCAGCCGAGCTCGTTCTCACTCATGCTAAGGGGACTGAGACCATCATTCTTGATCAAACTAAAACGCCAGCCCAGAAAACTTACACTTCCCTTGGGTCCTTCGATTTTGTCGATGTCCTTCCTGCCATGTTCACGGTCACCTCAAAGGCAGCTGGCAATCTGCATATTGATGCCATTCAACTTCTCAAATCAAAATAACTAGACAAGATGCTAGAAGGGACAGAGCTCTGGGTTCGGCTCTACCGGCTTCTGATTGTCGTGGTAATCTCTTGGCTAATCTTTGAAAAATCAAACCGTCCCACATCCTACTCGGTAGAAAATTTCACCTTCCTTTTCCCAGAAGCAGTCCGCATTGAGAACGATGAAATCTTCGATCAAGACGGCCGCCCTCTTGGCTACTTCCTGACCACTTCACCACAGTGCGATCACCTTAAGGGATATTCGGGGCCCACGAATCTTGCTCTGGCCCTCGATAGAACCGGAAGACTGACCAAAGCTAAGATCATTGAATCATCCGACACTCCAGATCATGTGCAATCCGTAGTGGACGATCCTAACTTTTGGAAAGCCCATCTCGGTCTTAGCCTTGGCTCTCCCGGTCATCCCAAAATTGACGCCGTTACGGGATCAACTCTCACCAGCGAAGCAATTTCAAGAAGCATCATTGAGCGCCTTGGCGGGCTCACCACTTCACGCCTTTTTCCCACCGAAATCCTAGCAGCCGAAATACCCGAGGCAGACACCATCGAAAAGCACCCCGATTGGCCAGGTGTTCTGTGCATTTACAACGAAGGCCTTAACATTATTGGCTACGCACTTCGAACAGCCCCCTCACAAGAATACCTTCATGGATACCAGGGACCAACCGACATCCTGATCGTGCTTGATCGGGATGCAAAGAAGGTGACCCGAATTCGTTTTCGCAAAAGTTACGATAACGAGGAATACTACGAAAGAATTCTCGACAACCCGGACTGGCTTAACCTCTACAACGGAATGACCATCGACGAGATACTAACGATCGATCAATCAAAAATCGAAGGAATTAGCGGAGCAACGCACACATCGTGGGCAATCGCTGACAGCGTGACTCGCCGCCTCGCAAGATTTGAATCGGATCGCGAATTTCCTCCCCGTGAAATTCCTTGGCGTAATATTGCCCTCGTCACTCTTACAATTGGCGCCATCCTCTTTTCCTTTACCCGCCTTCGAGGAAATCCTTGGGCCCGTGTTCTCTGGCAGATCATCGTGGTGGTCTTTCTAGGAATCATTCTTGGGGACCTTCTTTCCCAAGCCCTTCTCCTCGGCTGGGCAAGACATGGACTTCCCTTTATCGACTCTTGGGGACTCCTCTTTCTTGCCGCCGCAGCCCTCCTGACTCCCTGGGCAACAGGGCACGAACTCTACTGCCACCATCTTTGCCCCCATGGCTTCCTGCAAAGATGGCTTGGAAAGCTCCCAGTAAAGCCAATCAAGCTCCCGGCAAAGCTACAAAAACTTCTTTCCATCTTGCCTGCTTTCTTCCTCCTCATTTTGGTTGCTTCAACTATCATCGGAGCTTCCTTGAATCTGGCAGACTGGGAAGGCTTTGATGCCTGGCTCTGGCGTTCGGCCGGCTTCGCCACGATTACAATCGCCGTGGCAGGGCTTGCCGCATCAATCTTCAGTCCATTGGCATACTGTAAATTTGGTTGCCCTACCGGAGC
>Ga0206677_10003966_pt1 | contig 12242 bp, 12 predicted proteins | sample M130m12015metaG_FD_155475 | JGI IMG/M metagenome (GOLD analysis project Ga0206677, IMG submission 155475) | Ammonia-oxidizing marine archaeal communities from Monterey Bay, California, United States - M1 30m 12015 | ecosystem: Environmental > Aquatic > Marine > Intertidal zone | place: USA... | reverse complement strand
TGGTTCAGGAACTTTGTTTTGATATATCTAATTTATACGATTTATGTGCAGATACATCAGAACTATTTATATCTTTAAAAGACCCTATTAATAATACTTTTATCTACTTTTAATAATAATGAAAAAGCATTTATTCTGGGTTTTTAAAATTCTCTTTCTCCAAACTCGCTTTTTATAAAATTAGCATTGGTTTTTTTTCTATTAAAATTGTAAGAAACATTTAATAAAAAGACATCTACTTCGTAAACATAGTTAGTAGTGGTAAAAAAGCTGTTTTCTTTTAACGTAGTGATTCTTTGCTCATTGGTATTAATTAGTCCCATATCCATATTTAACCACTGGATGCTCATTACTAACGAGTTGTCTAGAAATGATTTTTTACAAGTTAAGCTGGGTAAATAAAATCTTGAGTCCTTTCCTTGGGCGGTAATTCTTTCTGAGAGATAATTCAAGCCAAACTGAATAGAACTCGAAGAGTTAAATTTGAAAGTAGAATTACAATTAAATGAGTATACCAGTGCAGTGGTGTTTACAGGAAGATTATCAAACTCACCAGTTATATCTTGATAAAATATATTTCCTCCAAAGTAATTACTCCATTTTTTCATGGGATTCAATTGTAGTCCTAACTCTAATCCATAAAGAGTAGAATTACCAACATTTGAATATATTCTATTGAGAATAGAATCGTTGTAAACAGTATTAACTCTATTTATAAGATTGTTGGTTTTTCTAAAGAATAAGTTAGAGAAGAAAGAAAAATTTTCACTTAAACTATTGTCATATCCAATTTCAATATTATCTATAAACTCTGGAAGCAAACTTGGATCGCCTTGTTCTAAGGTCTCCGAATGTTCTCTTTCAGGGAAAGGGTTCATTTTAAAGGTGGTGGTTCTTTGTACTCTTTTGCTGTAGGTAAACTTAATTTTACTTTTAGAATTTAGATCGTAAGAGATAATTGCTGTCGGAAATGGTTTTAAAAAATTATAACTATAACTAGTGTCTATTAATCCAGACTTATCTTTTAGCTCTAGTTCTCGGTTCATTTGTTCTACTCGAATTCCAAAATTATAATTCCACTTGCTCTTACTTCCAACTAGCATTCCATAAGTAGAGTGAATGGTTCTTTGTAAATTAACTTCACTTGAAAATTCAGAAACCAATTCAAAAATTTCGCTTATGGGATTTTTTCTTTCATAAATAAAATCTCCTTTATGAGTAAGATTTCTAAATTGATAGCCAAATTCTAAATTTCCTAAATTGGTTTCTATGTTAGAATAGTCGATATTTATTCTAGTACCTAAAAGTGGATTGTCGTTGGTATTGTATTCATCTTGGTAAATTTCCAATGGATCGGATAAAGAAATATTTTGGTTGGTTGTTGGCCCACCTAAAAGAGTATATTCCATTAAGAAAGAAGTTTTTACAACTGTTTTATTTTTGAAAATATGGTTGTAATCCAAACTTCCTAAAGCAAAATCTCCAGTTCTAGTTCTTAGATTATGGTTGAAATATTGAAAGGGGTTTAACTCTAAACTATTTGAATTTTCAAGGCTATAGTTATCATAGGTTATATCTGCTAATCTATCTTTTTTTCTTTTTCCTGCAAATAAACCAAAATGTAATTGGTTGGAAGAATCTAGTTCGTATTGAAAATCCAATCTTCCATTAATGTTTCTCTTATCAAAACTTCTTTCTCCAACAGAGTTTAAATATCTTGTAGTATCATTTTTAACTGTATACACCTCACCTATCCTTCTTCCACCTAAGTCATTTCTTAAATAGCTCACTGACATGGACAAATTAAATTTATCGGTTTTCTTATTCAAGATGAAGTCTGCTCCATATCTTTGATGATAAACATCATTTCCATAGTTTTCAATAGAGGGAGATCCTCCTTTTGTATTTATTTGAAAATAAGTGCCATTAATTTTTCCTTTTTTAGTGATTATATTTATCATTCCTGATTTCCCCTCTGAATCATATTTAGCAGATGGAGAAGTAATTAATTCAACTTTATTAATGGCATTTGCCGGAATTTGAGCTATTAAATTATTCGGATCTCCTTGAATTAACTTTCCATCAATTAGAATTATAATTCCATTACTTCCTCTTAAAGATATATCTCCCTCAATATTGATATTTACTGAAGGTAAATTTCTAATTACATCCAATGCAGTTCCTCCTACACTATTTTCAAATTGATCGGCATTAAAAGACTGACTTTCCATTTTATTAGAAAAAACTGATTTTTCACCAACGATGGTTACTTGTTTTAATTTTGATCCAATAGAAAGTGAAATTGGTGAAAGTTCTATTTTAGATGTCTTTTTAGTTATAATTATGTCTGAAACAAATACAGATTCAAACCCCACAAAAGAGCACTTAAGGTAATAATTACCAATAGAAGGTTTATCTATTTCAAATTCACCATTTTTGTCAGTTATTTTTCCCGAAACTATTGTACTGTCTAAAGCATTGAATAGAGAGACAGTTGCATACTCAATAGGTTTGTCAAAATTATCTTTAGCAATACCTGATATTTGAGAAAAGAAAACAAATGGAATAAATAAGAAAAAAAGTATTGTTTTAAGTTTCATAGTTATTAAAAATAAAAACGAAATTAATAATGATTTAAAAATTAACGGTTACTTTAATAAAAAAATCATGTATTTCAAAATCTCTAAAATTTGTGTCTTAATATCTGTTTTTGCTTGCATAATTTCTTCTTGTAAGAAATACAGGGAGCAAGAGAACGATTCTTACGAAAGTTACCGATATGAGTTATGGAAAAACTTAGTAGATAATAACTATGATTTTGATTTTGTAGGAAGACAAAAAGATTACGGAACCTATGAAGAATATTTAGACGTAGAATTTGACAATGACCATGAGGGTGCTGGTGGTTATGAATCGGAGGATGTACTAGACGACATAGATGAGATACTTGCAGCAATACCGTCACTAGATGTTGTTCTTCTAAGCATTGGGGGAAACGATTTATTGGATGGTGGAAATCCACCTTCTGAACCAATTGCAAATATTGTTGAACTTGTTGAAAAATTACAAACCCACAATTCTAATGTCACTATATTTTTAGAGCGAATAGCCCCAGCTAATAGTGAAACTATGACTTCTTCTTTAACTAACAACTTAAATGAATTCAATTCTCAAATTGTTTCTATTACAAATACTTTAACTACCAATACATCCAAAGTTATTGCCCTAGATATGAATACTAATTTTAATGAATCTTATTTGGCAGATGACGTACATTACAATAAAGCTGGTGCTAAATTTATTGCAGATATTTATTTTGATGGAATTCAATCAGAACACGCTTCATCTTCTACATCTATCAATATTTTGCCTCTTGGAGATTCTAGAGTAGAAGGAAATAGGCCTTAATGGTAAATTATCTAATAGATAGAATTTATCCATAAAAGATTCTTCCATAATACGATGATGGAAACTAAACTGGCTTATATAATATCAATTCTAAGCTAATTTTTTCTATTTCATTAAAGTGAGAGTTTATTGTCCGATAAATTCATCATTAAGAATTACATGTGTAAAAAATTGACAAACAGATAATTAGAGCTATTCTTAATATGACTAAGTTTACGTAAACTAATAATCATGATTGAAAGATTAAGTACTAAAGTTTTCTCAGAAGAATTTAAAAATAAAACAGAAAGAATTTTTGTTACCCTTTCTATAGTAAGTTTTGTAATTCACCTACTTTTAATTTTTCTTAAGTATTTAGAAATTCTAAATTTTTCAGACGATAAGTTACTTACCAACCCTATTGCAGCAATTTATACTCCTTTTTCTTTCATTTTAGTATATGAAGTTTTCTTGGTTATATATTATTTACCCAGGTCCATCTCTCAATACATAAGAAAACAATACGAAATAATCACGTTAATCATTGTAAGAAGGATTTTTAAGGATATGGCCAATATAGATGTTAGTGCCAACTGGTTCAACCAACAGTACGATCTCCAACTTACCTATGACTTAATTTCTACACTTGTTCTTTTCTTTATAATTTTTTTATTCAACTACTATAATACTCGGAGCAAAAAACTCAATCCAAAAATGGGGAAAATAGAGAATCTAGATTTATTTGTAAAAAGGAAAAAAACCATCGCTCTTTTCCTTCTTCCAGTTTTAATATTTTTAGCTGTTTCAAGCTTGTTTAAATGGATTTATATCGAATTTGCTTCTGTTGACCAAGTATTCTTCTCTATTCAAGACATTAACGAGCTTTTCTTTAACGAATTTTTTACAGTGCTTATAATGGCAGATGTACTTTTGCTTTTAATATCACTTTACAAAACCGATAAATTTCATGAAGTGTTTAGAAATTCAGGATTTATTATTTCTACCATATTAATTCGCTTATCTTTTTCTGCCGATGGACTAATGAACAACCTGCTAATTGTTACTTCTGTAGTCTATGGGTTTTTAATGCTAATTCTTCATATCCAATTCGAGAAAATTAATGTTCAATTCCCAAAAGAAGTAGCTATAGAGGAAAAAGAATCGGATAAGGTTATCTAATATTTTTATGGATAAAAACCAAGAATTGCCATTCGAAGATATTTCAAAAACACCTAATGACTTAACAGCTACCAATACGCTTTTAAGAATGGTGGAAGGATTGGCATTTAGATATCGTTGGGCCACAGAAAATCTAAGTGAAGAAAATATTAAGTTTAAACCTCACCCTACCAGTATGAGTGTTGAGGAAGTAAATGCACATATTTTTGATTTAGTGGATAGTACCTTTAGAGTTTTCGGTGGAGAAAAACAAAACAAAGATTCCTTAAATTCTTTTCATAAACTAAGAATAAAATCTCTTAATATTTTAGCAGATCTTTCGGAAAGATTAAAAGAAATGAGCGATGAAGATTTGTCAGAAATAGAAAAAAACACTTCCAGAAAACTTCCTTTCTGGTATTGGATAAACGGCCCACTAGCAGATGCCTTAACTCATGTAGGACAAATAACTTCTTGGAGAAGAATAGCTGGTAATCCGCAATTAAAGGGAATAAATGTTTTCATTGGAAATAGCGACAAAATAGAAGGTAATGGTTGAATTGTTAGATATCTAATTTCACTATATTTATCAGCAAAGAAATTACAATGACTAAAAATTTCAAAATCCTAATTCTTTCAATTTCAATTCTTTCATTTTTTTTTAGCTGCGGTTCTTCAAAAGAAAATTTAAATCAAAACATTAAAACTGTTGAGACTATAGGTATTCAAGAAACAATTATTCCAGATTCAATTTTAGAAAGCTATAGAGTTCAAGAATCATCAAAAAATTTAGAAGAAGTTTCTTTCGAATTGTTAGAAAATCCTTTTGATGAAAAAGACAATTATATCAAAGTTATTTCCAGCAATCAACCTAGTAATACTTGGAAAAAGTGTGATACCAGTTCATTTTATTGTTCCAACTTCTATTTCACTAAATATTTAATCAATTTCCATCCAGTATTTACTGATAATAATTACAATTTTCTATTCTTTGATGGAAATGAATGGGTATTTTATAATCAATTTCCTAGCAAGGAAATTATGGGAAAGATTGCCAGTAACGAAATAATAATTCCTAATGAAGATAGAATTTGTTACTCTTACAATTCTTTTGATCCTACAACCTATTCAGCTTGGATTTCTGATGAGATGAGCTATAATATTTACACTGGTGATCCAAATTACAAAGACAAATTAACGTTAGGGAAAGAAGATTCTCAAGTTTATAAAAGTCTAATTTGGGAGAAAGCCTACAAGGGATCTTACTCAAGTTTTGAGAAACAAACTACAAAAAATAAACTATTCAAAAGCCTTGAAGAAAATTATCAATTATTAAAGTCACATAATAATTTAGATGACAGTAGTAAATTTAATTTTGCACTTGTGCCAGACAGCAATAATTATGGAAACATCTATGATAAAGGATTAATTTTAAAATCATATCTTAAAGCAAATTATCCAGTGGAGTTAGACTCCTCAAATGAAATAAATATCAATGATGAACAACAAGATAGATTTGGATACATTAAATTTGACTCTATAATTGCTGGACCTATAAATTATGTTTTTAATAGTCAGGAATTGGAGATGGAATTCGATTCTGAAATAAAAATTATTTTCCCCAAATGCAATCATAATTTAATCAATAATTTACTTTATTGTCTAGATATAACTTTAGGTGATGACGAATATGGGACTTGCGGTGAACACAAAAATAAAGAAACATATAATGGCGAATGGGAAAATTTAATTATTAAAGATACTAACAATCAAACTGTATTAATCTATTCCTATAGTGCTGCAGGTTGTTAAACACTGTTATGAAAAAAATAAATATATCCCAAAAATTAGCTCAATTTAACGATCATTGGAATCCTAGAATAATTGGAGAACTCAATAAACAACATGTTAAATTGGCCAAAATAAAAGGTGAGTTTATTTGGCACAAACACGAGGATGAAGATGAGATGTTTTTAGTACTAAAAGGAACTCTTAAAATAGAATTTAGAGACAGAACAGAAACTATCCAAGAGAATGAAATAATCATAGTTCCTAAGGGAGTTGAACACAAGCCAATTGCAAAAGAAGAAGTTTCTATAATGCTTTTTGAACCTGCAACTACTATCAATACTGGAGCATTGGAAAATGAACGAACTCGTAAAAATTTAGAATCTATCTAAATGAAGCTGCCAGTCTTTCAAATAGATGCTTTTAGTGATAAGGTATTTGGCGGAAATCCTGCTTGTGTAGTTCCTTTAAAAAACTGGCTAAAAGATGAAGTCTTACTAAAAATTGCTCAAGAAAATGCAGTGGCTGAAACCGCTTTTTTTGTAAAAAAGGGAAATAACTTTCATTTAAGGTGGTTCACACCTGATATTGAAATGGATTTATGTGGACATGCTACACTGGCAACTGCACATTGTATTCTATCTGAACTAAAATTAGATACCAAAAAAGTAATTTTTGAAACATTGAGTGGAGAACTAGAGGTGTCGCTATATAATGGACGCTATTTAATGGATTTGCCAAGAAGAGATCCTATTGGAGCAACGCTACCAGATGAAATAAAAAATGCTTTAAATATCCAACCAAAAAAAGTTTTAAAAGCAAGAGATTATTTATTGGTTTATGAAAAGCAGAAACAAATTGAAGATATTGTTATAAATAGAGAAGTATTTGATCAAATCAATATTAACCCAGGCGGTGTAATAGTAACAGCTAGAGGAGAAAATTGTGATTTTGTATCTAGATTTTTTACTCCACAAGCTACAATTTTAGAAGATCCTGTTACGGGGTCGGCACATTGTACATTGACTCCTTATTGGTCTGAAATTTTAAATAAAAAGAGGATGAATGCTCAACAAATTTCAGAAAGAAAAGGAGAATTATTCTGCGAACTAAAAAAAGATAGAGTTGAAATAAGTGGAAATGCAACAACTTATTTTGAAGGCTATATAAGTCTTTAAATAAATGATATTTATATATAAACCACTCACTTTTAGTTAAACATCCGTAAATGATTTTAAATAAATAATTTATAATTACGGTGTGAAAAAAATAAGATTAATATTTTTAGGATTAACAGTTCCATTTTTAATAAAATCTCAAAATTGTGGAGACTTAAGAGTTCATTTGCTTCCTCAAAATTCATTTACTGAAATCGTGCTAACTACCAATTACGATAGTTTAGTAAATATAAATCCTAACGTGGCTTCTGCAACTGGAATTTATGACTGGAGAGCCTATCCTCCAGGAAATCACAATTGGAACGGAAATACCCATATATGGCAAAGTACAGTTCCCAGCCCTACATATAGCGTTTCTTTTAATGACGATAATATATTCTTTATTTTGTCTCTACTTATGGGTGATACTGCAACCTCAACAACGCCTGTAACTAATTGTATTTTACCATTTTTTATAGCTAGGGATAGTTTGATGCCTTCTTTTTGGAATCTAACTATGTTAAATACTGGGTTTACCAATATTTCAAATTTAGAATCTAATAATAAAAAGCTAGTAAATGTTTACAATCTAGCAGGACAAATTGTAGATCCTGAAAAAATCAATCATGAAATGGTAATATACCTTTATTCTGATGGTTCTGCAGAGAAGAAGTTTATAAATAGATAATTTTATTCTTTTACCTACCCACCTCTTATATAAAATTACTTCGTTTAAAAAGTGATGATTCGAATCAATCAAAATTGAATTCTAATTAAAAAATAAATAATGATGAAAAAACTACTTTTAACAACAATGACCAGCTTAACTATTTTGTTTGGTCAAGCTCAAACCACATTGTGTGACTCCTTAACCATTACAGGGTCTCAATACCAGCTACAAATAACAGCAAACAACTTAAATACATTTGTTTACTATTGGGAGACCATGGGTTCTGATGGAACAATTTTAGAACAAGATTCCAGTATGAGCACAATCCACAACATATATAACTTCAATATGTCTACTGGGCAAAATTACGACACCCTAGTAACATGTATATCTACTATGAACACATTTTGTTGTGCAACATTAGTTTGGGATGGGAACAATTGGATCAATACTTCCGGTAGTAATCCTCCTCCTCCACCTCCTTTAAATTGTGATGCCAATTTCTACTGGTGGCAAAATTTTGATAGTACTCTTAATACTTTCACTACTGATATTTATTGTGTAGAAAACTCTACTGGTGGGACAGGTCCTTTTACCTACAATTGGGTCTTTGGAGATGGAAATACTTCCAATCTCCAGTATCCAACTCATGTATACAACCAAGTTGGCGATTACAATTTATGCTTAACCTATACCGATGCCAATGGGTGTAGTAGTAATTACTGCGATACCATTACTATTAGCTCAAAAAGTAGTGGATATACATTAAATGTGATTGACGAAAGTCAAATTAACACTTTAGATATTTTATCTTTAGAACCTAAAAACAAATCTAAAATTTATCCTAATCCAGTTAATAGTCTTTCTTATTTAGATTATTCAAGTGATAAAAAATCAAATCTTAGCTTAACCTATATTGACTATTCTGGAAAAATCATCAAAAATGAAAGAGTTAAAATAAGTTCTGGAAATAATAAAATAATGTTGTCTACTGAAGAATTAGGAAATGGGCTTTATTTTCTGAAAATAAATGGGGAAAACCATGTAGAAACATTAAGCTTTGTAAAATAAACTGTTATAATTAGATTTTAATAAACTACCATAATATTAACAAGACTAAAAGATATTGTGGTAGTTTAATCTAAATACTAACTAAAAAAATAACTTTATTACCCACCACAACCTTATAGTATTTTCGTTAGGGTTTTTTATGGATTTAAATGTAGAAAAAGCGGAAAAAGCCTTGGAGTATGTCAAAGGATATGCAAAAGGATATATTACAGAAATTGAGTGTAACGAAATGATGGATATAATACAGTTTGAAGGATACCAATCCTAAATTTAGGAAAACTGAAAACCAGATAAAAACATAAGCTTTGTGAAATAAATTGTTATTATATTATAAATCACCTGCTTTAAAATTTGTTGAAATACTAATTTAGAAGCATTAATTTATTTTTTTTGGAATTAGATAGTTCATTTATTAAAAAACTAATAAACCAAGATAGAAGAGCACAACTAGAACTTTACAAAAAGAGCTTTGGCATTCTAATGAGCGTAGCCTACAGATATAAAAAAAACGAAGAAGATGCAAAATCATTATCTATAAATTCATTTTTAAAAGTGTTGACCAATATAGAATCTTACAACCCTAGTGTTCCATTTACTGCGTGGATCAGAAGAATTGCCATTAATACTGCAATAGACGATTTTAGAAAAAATTCAAAGCATAATTTAATTGAGTACAGTGATGAAATATCAACTAATGAGAATTATACTATAAATGATTATGATTTAGAAATAAGAGCAGAGGAATTAAATAATATGATTTTAAAACTTCCAAAAGCTACCAAGTTAGTTTTTAATCTTTTTGCTATAGATGGATATTCACATAAAGAAATAGCAGAACAATTAGAAATTTCTACTAATACATCCAAATGGCATGTTAAAGAAGCAAGAAAGAAATTGAAAGAACAAATATTAAAAAAACAAAATTTAGTTGAAAAATAGCGATAGAAATATTGACGATTTTTTTAAGAGTAAGCTTGAAAATAGGGACTTCAAAATGGATGACCAACATTTGAAAGATTTTGAAAATCAGTTGGATAAATTTAACAATCCAAAAAATATTGATGAGTTTTTCAAGAGTAAGCTAAATAATAGAGAGTTTTCTCTGGACGATAAGCATTTAAGTAATCTTGAGCAGCAATTAAATCAACTTAAAAGATCTAATTCGAAATATTGGTACAGTGCAGCTGCAGCATTATTGTTACTGCTATCAAGCTTACTTTATTTTAATTATTATGAAAAAGAAGCTATAGTTAATTATACTTCCAAAGAAATAAGTACAGAGAATTTAAATGTCAATAATGAGGATTTAGAAGCTAGTAAAACAAAAGCTAATGACGTCAAAAGCTCTAATATCATTTCAACAAAAAAAATAAATCAAGAAAATTCAAAAATTGATCAAACAAAAATTAGCAAATCAAAAAACAAAAAAACATTAGAAATCTCAACCAAAAAAGAAGATTTAAATACATTCTCTAAAAGTACCAGCATATTAGATGTTCCAAAATCAAAAATTGCTGTAGTTTCTAAAAAAAATATATTAGTTAAGAAAAATAATTTAGAAAAAAGCGAGGAAAAAATAGATGAATTAGCATTAAATAATACAAAGAGTAATTTCATTTTAACAAGTGAAAAAGATATAATTAAAGATATAATAACAGACTCCACATATAATAAACATATAAATCCATTGACAATAGATTCTAACGATGGTTTTAGTATAATAAATGATAGTTCTCTAAAAGAGATAAGTGATACGTTAGAAAATACCGTTTTCTTATTTAAAGATTCTATTTTAGATGCATTTTCACAAAATCTTTTAGATTCTGTTATTGAAGATTCTATTCAGAAAGCCCCTGATTCACTTCAAAATGAAATGGTAGAATTATTTGATTCTATGAAAGTTGAAAAAAAATTCAGCATCTCATTTTCTTTAGGAACTAATTATATAATGAAACAAAATTCAATATTAGACCCTAGCCAAGGTATGGCGCCTAATCCTCAGTATTCTCAAACATTAGAGGAATGTATTATCTCATTACCATTAGACCTCAGGGTTAATTACAATTTGAATAATAAGTTCTCTTTATCTACTGGTATTAATACAGCTAGTCTTGGTGAAAAAATAGATTATAACCATGTTCAAGAAAACTATATGGTATATGATTCCAATTTTATTGACACAGTTTGTAATATCGGAACATTTCATGTTCCTTATTATGATTTAAATACCAATCAAATGGATACTGCAATTTATTCTGTAATGATGGATACATCTTATTGGGTTAATGAGAGCTATGAAGAAGAATCTATAAATAATTACAATGTTCAAAACAGATATACCTACTTAAACATTCCATTTATGATAGGTTATCAATTTAAAATTAAAAATATAAGTATTGGATTGAGAGCAGGTGGTGCTGTAGGATTTAGAATTAATAATAGTAAAGGAATGTATTACAATTCCAATATTCAAGGACTTCACAGTTTTAAAGCAAAAAAGACTATTTACAATATTGTAACTACTGCTTCTCTAGGTTATCAATTTAAAAATATAGAAATGTTTATTGAACCTAGATACTGGTTTAACTTAACTAACTCCATTCTAAAATCAGAAATAGATCATAAATACCATGTTTTAGGATTAAATATTGGGGTTTCCTTAAAAATATAGACAAACGGCATGGTTATTGGAAAATCTAGATTATGAAAAAATTTACTTTATTAATAATATTTTACTTAATTTATTTTATATCATTTTCTCAAAAAAAAACTTCAGAAAATGCTAGTGTAGAAAAATCTATTTTATCCATACAAACCGGCTATTTTGGTACTTGGATAAATCATGAATTAAAACTTCATAAAAAAATAGCTTTAAGAACAGAAGTTGGGACTGAGTACAGACTAAAGTTTGCGATTAAGCAAAGTTTTGACTCATTAAAAAATCAAGTGTCTATATTTTTAGAGCCAAAATATTATTTCAACCTTACAAAAAGAGAAAGCAAAAATAAAAA
>Ga0206677_10003965_pt1 | contig 12243 bp, 23 predicted proteins | sample M130m12015metaG_FD_155475 | JGI IMG/M metagenome (GOLD analysis project Ga0206677, IMG submission 155475) | Ammonia-oxidizing marine archaeal communities from Monterey Bay, California, United States - M1 30m 12015 | ecosystem: Environmental > Aquatic > Marine > Intertidal zone | place: USA... | reverse complement strand
TCGGTTTCATCGTCAAAAAATCACCTAAAGCCATCGATAACAAAACTAATGAGAAGTTTAAGATTGGTGATATGCTAATGGCTGCTGGATATAATGCTCCAGCTACTAACTTTGCAAGAGGAAATATTCTCGAAGGTTACAACAAAGCTACAGTAAGATGGACTGGAATTTAAGGAGAAAATTATGTATGAACCAAATTTAGAAGAAGTAATAGCAAGTCTGGTTGGAGTGACGCTCTCAGAAGATCATGTAAGATCTATCGTCGGAGCTCCTTCAATCGAAGAATCAGAAACATGTGCGTGTGGTGATAAGCTAGAAGAATGTAAAGATTCTTATGATCACATGACTCACGGCGTATAAAATACGTATAGAATCTATATACTATTTATGCAAAAAAAGGTGTACAAATAGTGAAAAGTGCTGTATAATAGTACTATATTAAACAATTGATAAGGAATTAAATTATGAAAAAAAGAAATATAAGTGATAGCTATGTAATGACTGCGCATACTAAAAGTGCAGGTGATATGTTGGAACTGGAAACTGTTAGGTCAACAGTAAAAGCTATAAACAAGATGGCTGCTCAGAAAGACAAAATGAATAATTATAGGTATCAAAGCGGTTGGACTGACGTCGAACCTGTTAAGTCTACTAGATACAGAGTTAAGTGTCAAGGTAGAGGTCCAAGGACTGCAGCGGCAATTTGTGACGGAAGACATCCTAGAGCGTATGATCAGTCTCTTCCACTAAGACACGCAGAAAGGTTAGATGTCTATGTCTACACAGTATAAGGCTTTAAAAGAAATTACACAATGGGATGATGCAGGATATAAAGTCCTGAATCATACCTATATCTTAAACGAACATGGGCATTGCGTAGGTTTTAGATCGACAGGTACAAAAAAGTACACTGAGTTTAAATCTCCAATGAAACAGTTTTCGAAATCACGTAGGAAGTTTATTGAACTAAAACCCGCGTCTAAATACATGAGGAATGGATAATGGATAGCTGGAAAGTAGTAGCAGTTGACGAACATAACGATTTAGTAGCGGAATATATTTTTGCTATTAAAGATGAAGCATTGTTGTTTTATGATGATATGATTAATAAAGGCTATGATTGCGTATGCTTTCAAGTTGAAGTGTAATGGAATATCTTATTTTCACTATCTGCGTCTTAGGAGTCGGATGGACTTCTTATAAGATCGGATTAAAAGAAGGCGGAGAGAACATGATTGACATGTTAGAAGTAATCGGCATTATTAACGTTGATGAAAATGATGAAGTCTTTCCAAATAAGTCGTATAATCCTAAACACCGAGTTACAAAATAGTATAAATAGTATTGTACAAACTTCACTGGGGATGGTATAATACTATTATGAAAAATTTTAAACAATTCGGATCAATACAAGAAGCAGTTAAGCTGACCCCAGCTGAACTGCAGAAACCAAATGCTAATACTGGCGAAGACAGGATAGACATTTTATTACGTCTCATAAGAGACGGAAAACCCCTCGAACTTGCAAAAGGCGGAACATTTACGGTAACAAATATCGAAGATGCCTTGGCTCAAATAGAAATATTTAAAAAACTAAAAAAACCTTTTCCATTGCACGATGATGAGACTTCAATCACATCATCCGATCTAGGAAAATCTTCAGTATTTGGTGGAGGCGGAGGAGCCGGCGGCGGTACTCTAAACACTAAAATAACTGAATCACATCAATGCGTTTTATGTCAAGCTTTCCTTGATAATGGAAAGCAATCAGAAGAATTTTTTATGAATGTGGATGTTCTTAAAAACGCGTATAAGCAAGTTGATGTTGATGCTAGTTTTGATGAAATATTATCGGTAGAAGATGGATGGTTTACTTCATCATATCTCTCTGCCGAAATTCTTTTAAAAGAAGGATATATCAATAAGTCTCAGAAATTCCATAGAAACAGTAAACTAATGAACTCGATATATGCTATGAAAAATATAGCGTATAAAAATGCAGATCAAAAGCCTGTTAAAGATGATAAATGGAATCCTGGTGATATTTGGGCTATAGACAAAAGCTTTAATATAAAACAGTTAAATATTGATACTATTGCGGGATATAATAAATCATTGCTTCAAGCTTTTGTTGATCGAAAGCTTGTAGGAATCTCACTAAAACTTGTTAAAAAATCAGCTAAGTCGAAAGAGTATAATGTAAAACTACCACCAGATACAGACGATCATAAAATTTCAAAGATACTTTTCCAAGGCGAAAAGCGAGGAACGTTCTGGTCTACTAAATCTGCTACAGTTATATTTGATACAGGTAAGCTTGCATTAAGTGCAGGATCTCTTAGTGGTGCAATAAGAGCTGAAATTGTTCTTAAGACCGCAAGAGGCGGAGGTGCTGGTTATGGTATAATGCAAGACGCCCTTAAACAGGTCATGAGTAAAAGAATTCCTGATAACAAATCAGTAAATAAAATGGCAAAAAGAATTACTAAAGGAGATACTAAAGCACTTAGTATTTTCTGGAAAATGTATAATCATTTTTATAAAAATGATACGTACGAGAACTTTCTAAAAGAAATCGCATCTAAAGATGTTTATTGGATAGGAGCAAAAATGCAAACCTTGTTTGTATTATATCACGTAAGTGTAAACTCCGGCCCAAAAGCAAATCGTTGGATAACTAAAATTGTAAATTACGCCGGATCTAAACTTGAAGATTCCAGTGTATATGTAAAGGTATATCAATAATGAAATCATTTAAAAATCAATTATCAGAAGCCGCAGGAAAGAACACTCATATGATTCATATCGAGGATCTTATCATTGATGGCGGAGTTAAGGGGGCGCGCCAAGCTATCATCGCACTCAGGTCGTTGCGAGATATGTTATCCGGTAATACGAAAGCTGCAGTAGACGTAACCGTAAAGTGGGACGGTGCCCCCGCCGTATTTGCAGGAGAAGATCCACGCGATGGCCAATTCTTCGTAGCAAAAAAAGGCATATTCAATGCCGACCCAAAAGTATATAAATCACACGCAGATATAGATGCTGATACAAGTGGAGATCTATCTAAAAAATTAAAAATGGCATATGATTATCTTAAGCCTTTAGGAATTAAAGGTGTTATACAAGGCGACTTTATGTTTGATAAGTCGGACCTTAAAAAGGAGAATATAAATGGAGTTAGTCATATTGTGTTTCATCCTAACACTATCGCTTACGCAGTACCTACTGGTAGTACTCTCGCTAAGACGATTGGATCAGCTAAGATCGGAATTGTTTGGCATACAACGTATTCTGGAGCAACATTTGAAACGATGAGAGCCGAGTTTGGAAAGGAAATTGTCACCAAACTTAGATCTTCTAAAGATGTATGGATGCAAGATGCAACATTAGATGATCTATCAGGAACCGCAACACTAACCAAGTCAGAAACAGATGCACTAAATAAAAAGCTTTCTGATGCTGGTAAACTATTTCGAAAAATATCAGCTTCAACTCTTAAAGAAATAGAATCTAATAAAGAACTAAATCTTATGATTAATGTTTATAACAATAGTAAAGTAAGGGACGGACAACGCATTACTGATACTAAGAAACATGCAACAGGTTTAGTAATGTGGGTAAATGCACGGTATCAAAAAGAAATTGACAAGAGAAGCAGTCAAAAGGGTAAAGATGTTCAGATAGCTAAAAGAGATCAATTACTCGCATTTTTTGACAAATCTAATATAAAAAACCTACAAAATGTGTTTGATTTACACAATTTAGTAACAGATAGCAAATTAATTATTATAAATAAACTAAACAAACTAAATAAAATTAGTACGTTTGTAAAGACTAAGTCCGGATTTAAAGTAACCAACCCCGAAGGTTTTGTTGCTATAGATCGTATGGAAGGTGGAGCTGTTAAGCTTGTTGATAGATTGGAATTTTCTACTAACAACTTTAGCAAAGATATAATTAAAGGTTGGGATAATCCTAACTAAATGGAACCGAGGATAAGATGAAATCGTTCAAAGATCACAGCGCAGATATATCTGAAGAAAATGTAGATTTTTCAGAAGCCATGTCACTTCAACATCGTATGAAGATGAAAGCTGCATTTCGAAAAAATAAGGCTAAAATCGCACTTGGCAAAAAGAAAGCAGCCAAGAAGTTAGCATCCCCCGAAAAGTTAAAATCTAGAGCAAATAAGGCTGCTAGAGAATTACTCATTAAAAAACTCCTCAAAGATAAAAAGAAAAATGATTTGTCATTTGCTGGAAGAGCTAGTATAGAAAAGAAACTAGCCAACAAAAAAGGTGCAATCGCAAAAATAGCCAAAAAACTTCTTCCTGGAATTAAAAAGAAAGATAGAGCAAAACTAAAAAGCAAGGGCGGTAAATAATGCAGTTTAAAAGTTTCAGTGATTATCTAACTGAAGCAAAGGGTGAAATGACCTTTGTCTTTGGTAGATTTAATCCTCCTACAACCGGCCATGAAAAGCTTTTTGAAAAACTTAAAAAAGTTTCAGGCGGTTCATATCGTATATACGCGTCTAAGTCACAAGATCCTAAAAAGAATCCTCTTACGTTTAAAGAAAAAATTAAGTTTATGCGTAAAATGTTTCCTAAGCATGCTCGAAATATTATGGCAGATGCCGATGTTAGAACAGTAATTGATATTGCAGTAAAATTGTATGATCAAGGATATACTAAAGTTTCTATGGTTGCTGGTAGTGATAGAGTTAAAGAATTTGACACACTGTTAAATAAGTATAACGGTCAAAAAGCTCGTCATGGTTTTTATAATTTCGAAGATGGAATCAAAGTTATTTCGGCTGGAGAACGTGATCCCGATGCAGAAGGTGTCTCAGGTATGTCAGCATCTAAACTAAGATCCTTTGTTTCAGCTGGTGATTTACAAGGATTTGCCGATAACTCTTTAGAAATACCAGGAGATGGTATACAAAAATTATATTATGCATTACGTAAAGGCATGGGTCTTAAAAAAGAATCAGTACGTAAGCATGTTGAATTAGAAAAGGTCTCTGAGAAAAGAGAAAAGTTTGTTGAAGGTAATCTATTTAAACAAGGTGACGAAGTTGTTCTTAAAGAAACAAATCAAGTTGGTGTTATACAAAGATGCGGCACTAACTTTTTAGTAGTCGAGTTTGGAGATTGGAAGAAAAGAGTTTGGCTTGATGATGTTGAGCATTTAGAAGAGAAGAAATATTCTGATATGAATGCAAAAGAAAAAGCAGCACACAATAAGCCAAGACCAAATGCTCCAGAAAGTGATCACACAAAAGATTTTAAAAAGAAGTTTGGTGAAATGAAAAGCTTCTCACAATCATTAGAAGAAGCCGATGCAAAGGCGGCACTTATGAAAAAGGCCGATAAAACAGGTATGCCTTATGGTATATTAAAAAAAGTATTTGATAGAGGATATGCAGCTTGGAAATCAAGCCATAGACCAGGAACAAATCCAACTCAATGGGGATTAGCACGAGTTAATTCATTTGCAACAAAATCAAAAGGAACATGGGGCGGGGCTGATAAAGACCTAGCCGCTAAAGTTAGGGGATAAAATGAAAAGTTTTCAAGAAATAAGAAACATGGCTGAAGCTAAGCTTTCTACTAAAAAGCGTTTTGACATGTATAAAAAGGATTATGGTATTAAAGCTCATGGCATGCAAGATAGAAAAGAAGCTGAAAAGGTTATTCGTTTTATTCTCAACGTTAAAAAAGATCTAATGCCTGATCAAATGAAAACACTGGTAGATAAGGGATTGTTTGATGAAGGAATTAAGCAAGGTGTAATCGGTCTTATGAAGACATATACGACTATTGCTAAACAAAGCGGTAAGAAAACAGATGCTGCTTGGAAAAAGCATACTTCTGAGAATGCTACTTGGATGTCTAAAAGGTTTGATAATAACGGTTGGGTTCAACGATTTGATTATGAATCGTTTATAAAGAAAAATTTAAAATAAAAAGGAATAAAAATGAAAACATTTTCAGAAGTAAGAGAGGCGCTTGGCAACGACAATCCAAGTCATAGAGAAAAGGCTAAAATGGATAAAGATGGAACTGTCCATAATATTCCAGGTAAAAAAGCCGGTAGTGCGTATAATATTAAGCCAAGACTTGACGGTGCAACTTTAAAGTTTGGCACAGTTGATAACTTTGGAAATATTAAAGTTATGACAGCTAAAGAATTAGCGAAGGTGCTGAAGTGAAAACATTTCAAGAAATAAGAGAAGCAAATAAGCAGATAGAAGTTAATTGGGACATGGATGATCCTAGGGAATATCAAGGCGATTTCCAAGATGTCGGTGTTTACCTAGATCGATGGGATAGAAAAAATGCTACTATTAAAGTGTCAGGAAATGTCAAAGATCTTTTAGCGTGGCTAGTAGATAAAAATAGTATGGCAATGGATAAGAGAGACGCAATGGCTGTCTTGAAAAAAGGAAAAAGAGTAAAATGAAAACATTTAAAGATATTAGAGAGGCTTGTTGGAAAGGGTATAAGCAAGTAGGTACAAAAAATAAAGGTGGAAAAGACGTTCCAAACTGTGTACCTGAAGAAAACGAAAATTATAATCAAGACCTAACTCTAGCCACTAAGAATGTAGCAAGACTTGCCAAGAAAGAAACAGGTCAAGATAAGAAAGACTATCAGGCAGTATCTCGTGCACTTGCTCAAGGTAACCTTGGCGCAGTTAAGAAAGTAATTAAAGGTATTTCAACAAAAGAAATCCAAGCTGACATATTAAATATACTCGTAGGTTATAACGACTTAATTGCTAAAATGTACCCTAAAGCAGTAGATAAGAACGGAAATCTTAAAAGCGGCCTGAATGTAGATAAACTAATTAAAGAATCAATTGAAGAAGCTAAGAAAATTCAAGACATAGCTCGTAAGTATAAAAGAGAACTTCAAAAGGCAGTAAAAACTGGTCAATTAGAATTATCTGATAAAGCAACGCGTGAACTAGAGCGTTGGGCAGTAGATGCTGGTGAGATTCGTGGAAAAGAAGAAGACGAATTTATTGATTGGTTAGATAAAAACCTTGATGACCTTGCTAGTGGTAAACTCAGGGAAGGAAGATATACTGCTAATGACGGTGGTGCTTTTGACGGATTAAGAATAGCCAAATACCTTGCACATGAAGATGGTAAATCTTGGAGAAAACTCAAGTACGGAGAGACCGAAGGATATTTACAAGATGCATCCGATTTACTTAAAAACAATAAATCAAAAGCTAGATCTATATTAGCTAAGCCTACACCAAGGGATTAATATGAAATTTTCAGACATTCAAGAAGCAAAAAAATCTGCTAAGCAGACCGTTTCTAATGCCAAAAAGAAAAAACTGTCACAAGATCAGTTAAAGAAAAAAATGGCATTTAGAGTTAAGCAAAAAGCTTATAGGCTTCAGAATGAAGATGACTTAAGTGAAGCACCGCTTGTTATGTCTGATAGAGATATATTAGAAACTATATGGAAGAAAGTGAAGCCTGAATTAGAAAAGCAAATGAAGAAGGGAAATCTTGAAACCGTAAATAACCTAGCTCGTATTGGTAGGTTTAAAGTTACTAAAGACGGCCAGGCTAAAGGTAAATCATTTAGGTACGACTTAAAGAAATGAAAACTTTTGAACAATACTTTACTGAAGGTACAGGTAAGAGTGAGCCTTGGGAAGATGGATTTAAGCGTAGAGTAGTAAAGACCACAAAGCCAGAACATTTAGATAAAGGTTATAAGTGGAGAATTAAGGGTAAAGATAGAGATGAGATATCTATTAAACTTTACAAAAGTAAACCAGATTTTGCTGAATTTAAAAAGCAAATGAAGAGAGTCGCAGGACATGAATTCGGTGGATAACTTTAAACAACACTTTGATTTAATGGAAGGTGTAAATGATCCTTCTATTTTTAAAGCAGTATTCCTAGCAGGTGGACCAGGTTCTGGTAAATCATTTGTTGTAGGTAGAACTGCCTTACAAGCATTAGGATTTAGATTAATTAACTCTGATGATGCTTTTGAAAAAGGATTAAAAAGGGCTGGATTAACTACCGATCCAGCTGACATTGCATCTGCACAAGGACAAGCTGTGAGAGCAAAAGCTAAAGCTTTAACTGGTAAAATTATGACTAGAGCTTTAGAAGGTAGAATGGGTATTGTTATTGATGGTACTGGTAAAGATTATGCTAAAATTAAAAAGCAAGTTGATATGTTAAGAACACTTGGTTATGCTGTACATATGTTATTTGTTAATACCGATTTAGATACGGCATTAGAAAGAAACAGAATGAGACCACGTTCTTTGCCTGATGATTTAGTCACAAAAATGTGGAAAGATGTACAAAAGAATATAGGTAAGTTTCAAGGCCTTTTTCGTAACCGCATGATTGTTATCGACAATTCAAAAGGTTCTGATATAGAAGCCTCAACATTAGAAGCGTATAAAGATATAAAAACCTGGGCTGCTAAGGCTCCAGAAAATGCCATTGCTGTAAAATGGATAAAGGGACAAAAATGAGAACATTTGCTGAACATGTAGAACCTAAAACACTAGAAGAAATATGTGACATGCCATTGCATGAAGCTAATATGCAATTGCAAAACGAAGAGTTAGGTAAAGTTGCAGAATTTGTCGTAGGTCAGACTGTAAATCTATTATTTCAATTAACTAAACTAAGTGTTGAATTAGGAGCTATGGCTGGAAAAGCTATGTGGCCTTCAGTTAAATCTTCTGGAAAAAAAGTCATAAATGTATCTTTTGATAAGGCTAAAAAATTAGCTCATAGTTTTACTAAACTAGGTAAAGAGCAGAAAAAAGCAGCTAAAGCACTTAAAAAGGCAAAGGGTGTAGAAGCACTAAGAAAAGCTAGAATAGAATTACTAGACGCTAAAACTAGAATAGAAAATGAAAAAATGGCATTTAAACAAATATCTAAAGCCGATAAAGCTTTAGATAAGCGTAGGTACGATAGACTAAATAAGCAATTAAATGCTTCAGATAAATTAATTGATAATTTACTTTTAAAATATAAAGTGGCAGATAAACAGGAAAGTTGAAAAGGGCATAAAAAAAATAAGAGGTATAAAATGAATAGAGAAGAAGTAAAAGCAAGGGATAAAGTAGTATCATCATTTAACAGTAAGTGGAAATATCGATACGATAAAGAACAATACGGTATGGCTGATGCATGGAAAATTATTTACTCCGAAGACGCCGAAGGAAAGCTTGTAGGTGATTGTGAAGACTATTCTCTTTCTATTCTCTATAGATTATGCGGTGAAAGCCATCTTAAAATGTGGTGGATGTTATTGACACATCAAGCCGGTATATGCTTAGTAGGTCCTAGTAAGTGGAAAGTATCACACGCGGTATTGAGATATAAAGGTGAATACGTAGACAACTGGACTAAGAAGTTTGGCGGTAAATCAGCAATTGAAAAGAACCACACATTTCATATAGTATGGGGTCATGGATTTGCATACTACACTGCTGTTAAAATGATATTAAGTAAAGTTGTAAGGACTATTAAGGGAAAATAAAAATGAAAACATTTGACGAAATAAGAGAACAAAATAAATTAAAAGAAATGCTTGATATGAAGAAGGCAAGAGAGTTGCCGGATAACATTCAGAAAGAAATCATAGCTGCAAAAAAAGAATACGATCGCACATGGTCTGGAGTCTTTGTTCCTATGGGTAAAGACGGAAGTTCTCAAAGAAAATTTTATGAAAAGCAAGGGAAGCTATTTAAAGCTGCCTCTGCTAAATATAAGGCATTACTTAATAAGCATAAAGTAATGGCCAAATAGGAAAATAAAAATGCATAGTTTTCTAGAACATATTGAAGAAAGATTTGGTTTGTATGAAGGTCAACATGTACCTTTAGATCAACCTATGATAGAAATTGATGAAGAGCAAGAGTTAAATAAACCAAAACGATCTAGCGGAAAAAAGAAGTATGTGGTTTATGTAAAAAATCCTAAAACAGGTAATGTGAAAAAGATCGAATTTGGTGACGAAAAGGGTGGTTTAACATCTAAGATTAATGATAGAGATGCAGCAAGAAACTTTGCAGCTCGACATAATTGTGATACTAAAACCGACAAAACTAAACCGGGGTATTGGGCATGTAGATTGCCTAAATACGCCAAAGACTTGGGGCTTAAAGGTGGTGGATCTTACTTTTGGTAAACCGTACTGGGAAGACGGTGCGATAAGAGAATTCGATCTTTCGAAAGAAGATCGTGAATACGTATGGCATCGTGATGAAGATGACCGAGAAATAGAAATTTTAGAAGGCGAAGGCTGGCAGTTTCAATTACAAGATTGTTTGCCGTGGCTTCTTAAAAAGGGTATGGTATTTAGAATTAAGAAAGAAGAATATCATAGATTAATCAAGGGGGCGACTCCGCTTAAATGTAGGATATGCAATTATGGCTAGTGCCGCTGAGCAACGATTAGAACAAGCCGCAAGACTTGATAGAATCGAAGAAAAAATCGATAGAATGTCAGATGTAATAATCTCATTAGCAAGAGCTGAAGAGAGAATCGCTACAATGGCTGAATTCGGTAAACAACAAGGAGAACAGATATTAACTCTTATAAATAGAGTTGATAGATTGGAAATACTTGTGCGTGAGAATGCACAAACTGTAAACGTAATAAATAAATTATTCTGGATAGTAATCGCAGGCGCAGCCACAGCAATTACAGGAATGTTTTTCATAACTTAGGAGAAAAAATATGAAACTTAAAGATAACACAACTTTAAGCATTGCTGAAACCGTTAGCGATGTACTTGAAGGTAAAGTAAAAGAAGAGGGAAAATATCCACACGATATGTTCCATCCTGAAACGGGTAAAAAAGAAGTAGCTAAAGACGAAGCTGAACATAAAGCACTTGCTGATAAAGGTTATACACACGAAAAGCCTGAAGTTGACGAAGTTGCTGAGCCAAAAGCAAAGGGCGAAAAAGAATTTAAAGCTAAGCATACTGTTAAAAAATCAGGCGCTAAAGAAGATGGTTCTGTGGTTAAAGAAGAAGTAACCATTACTCTTGACGAAGCTAAATTAAAAGCTGGTAAAGGTAAATCAAAAGTTGACATCGATCATACTGGTGACGGAATCCCAGCAGCTGAAAAGAAATTTAAAGTAAAGTTTAAAAAAACTAGAAATGGTTATGATGTTTCTGGAGAAAAGAAAAACATTATAGCGTATTTGCAATCTGCAGATTACGATATGGATTCTGATGATATCGAAGAGTTATTTCCAGAGCTTTTAGAAGCTAAGTCTAAATTTCAAAAGCCACAGGTTAAAAAGGCGGTTGCACTTGCTTTAAAGATGGGTGGTAATATGACTGGTGCTATTAACAAAATCGAAAAGATGAAGAAAGGTTTATCTGACGACCCAGAAGTAAAAGCTGCTTTACAAATGGCAAATGAAGAAGTTACCGAGTCGGTAATGGATGAAGCCTATACAATTAACGAAGCTAAAAGTAAAATGGCCGAAGATAAAGAAAGATATCAAAAATTCTTTAAATCTGCTCTTAAGAAATTTGGTGTAACTTCACCAGGTGAATTAGAAGGTGAGAAGAAGAAAGAATTCTTTAACTACGTCGACAAAAACTATGAAGCTGATAACGAAACTGATAAAGATGAATCAGTTAAAGAAGAAACTATTGCTGAAGCTCAAATTAGAACATCTTTCGAAGCAGACGAAATGAAAAATGTCGGTGGTGATAAAGCTGCTAAGAAAATGGGTATTAGAGTCTCATTTAAAAGAGGTAAAGGCGATAATATGATGGGTGGAGATCTTGGTATATTTACTGGTGATGAAAAGAAACTAGTTAAGTATTTCCAAGACTTTATGGGATTTGAAGGTAAAACATTCAAAGAGTTGCAGAAAGAATATAACTAAAATATCTTTTATAGATAATATATGATGAAAATATTTGACACTTTGACTAGTAGGAACTTTGAACTCTTCGCATCTCAACATTACAATAACCCGGAATGTATTGAGGTCGAAGAGTTTAAAGAAGATTTAACAAGGTTTAAGTATCTTAAAAGATTACTTAGACGTTATGAACAACATGGTGATTTGCAGGAAAGGCTTATATTAAACCACATTATAGTTTTGTATAATGTATTTGGTATTAAAGCTGCTAACAGAATGATGTGGTTTAAAATAGAACCCGAGCATTATTCTCAACTAAAGACATTTTTAGTTTTCT
>Ga0206677_10003961_pt1 | contig 12249 bp, 9 predicted proteins | sample M130m12015metaG_FD_155475 | JGI IMG/M metagenome (GOLD analysis project Ga0206677, IMG submission 155475) | Ammonia-oxidizing marine archaeal communities from Monterey Bay, California, United States - M1 30m 12015 | ecosystem: Environmental > Aquatic > Marine > Intertidal zone | place: USA... | reverse complement strand
TAATGAGGTAAGGTTGAATTTTCTTGTAGGAATCGTAGAACTGCTCCATATCAACGACAAGATCGCGAATCACCGGCAAGCCGGGCAGTGGCTTGATGGACAATTTACCACGCTTTGCAACGTCTGAGATTGGCGTGATACAAGCGAGACCATTCTTGCCATTCATATTAACGCCATCTGAACCACAGACCCCTTCTCGACATGAGCGGCGGTATGAAACCGTAGGGTCGATTTCCTTAATGAGTTCCAAGACGTCAAGTACCATTAGGTCGCGCCCGTCCGGCATGTCAACCTCAAAGGCTTGAGTATACGGCGCTTTATCTTTTTCAGGATCGTATCGATATACGCTAATTTCCATTAATAAACCCTCTCTTTTGGTACAAATACATCTTCCGGCAGGTCGTCATCAGTTTTGAGCAATGCAGGCGCAAAATTTACATCGCGTTTGCCCAGTATTTTTGTGTTTGGATCGTATATAGAGTGGCACAACCAATTTTCATCGTCTCGCGAGTCATAATCATCTCGTGCGTGAGCGCCTCGACTCTCCTTTCTTGATTCCGCTGCGATCGCCGTTGCTTCAGCGACTTCCAACAGATTGTCGAGTTCAAGTGCTTCGAGCCTCGCCGTGTTAAAGGCTTTGCTTTTGTCCCCGAGTGTTGCCGAGTTAATTCTTTCACGTAGTTCTGCGATCTTTTTGATACCTTCCAGCATGGGTTCTTCTTTTCTAAAAACACCAAAGCTAAGCTGCATGGTCGATTGTAATTCTTTCTTAAGGTCGGCAACTTTTTCACCACCGGACGCGCTTTCGTTCCATCGACTAAGACGAGCCAAGGCCGCGTCTTTGTCTGTCTCACTCGCTTCAGCCGTTGAATAACCCTCTGCCAGCATTTCCGAGATATGAATACCCGCAGAGCGCCCGAAAACAATAAGGTCGAGCAATGAGTTACCGCCAAGCCGATTAGCTCCGTGCACTGAAACACAAGCAACCTCGCCCACAGCGTATAGACCATCAATTATCTGGTCATTTCCTTCACCGTCGACAATCAAGGCTTGACCGTGAATGTTGGTAGGGATGCCCCCCATCATATAGTGACAGGTTGGAACGACAGGCACGGGCTCTTTAACTGGATCGACATGCGCAAAAGTTTTAGAAAGCTCTACGATACCCGGTAGCCTTGAATGCAAGACCTCTTCACCGAGATGATCTAGCTTCAGGAATACGTGATCTCCTTCTGGGCCGGCACCTCGTCCTTCGAGAATTTCCAGCACCATACTTCTTGCTACAACGTCTCGACCGGCAAGGTCCTTAGCCGTTGGCGCATAACGCTCCATGAAGCGCTCTCCGTCCTTATTGATTAGGTAACCGCCCTCTCCTCGACAGCCCTCTGTCACAAGAACGCCGGCGCCAGCAATGCCGGTTGGGTGGAACTGCCACATTTCTATATCTTGAACCGGGTAACCAGCACGCAAGGCCATACCAATACCATCACCGGTATTCATCATTGCATTGGTCGTTGATTGGTAAATTCTGCCTGCACCGCCCGTTGCGAAAACTGTTGCTTTCGCTTTGACGAAGTGAGTTTCACCAGTTTCCATGCAGATAGCCATCACGCCGACGACCGCGCCACTTTGATTTTTCACAAGATCTACCGCGAACCACTCGGAAAAGAATACAGATCCCGCTTTGAGGTTACCCTGATAGAGCGCATGAAGCAGTGCATGCCCTGTTCTGTCAGCGGCTGCGCAGGTGCGTGCTGCCTGGCCACCTTTTCCAAAATCCTTGGACTGACCGCCGAAGGGTCGCTGATAAATTCTTCCATTTTCTTTTCGGGAAAACGGCAGCCCCATGTGATCCATCTCGAAGACGGCCTTTGGACCAACTTCGCACATGTATTGGATAGCGTCTTGGTCACCAATGTAGTCAGACCCTTTAATCGTGTCGTACATGTGCCAGCGCCAATCATCGTTTGGATCTTCGCTCGCAATTGCACAAGTAATACCGCCCTGCGCTGAAACAGTGTGTGACCTTGTAGGAAATACTTTGGAAATTACTGCTGTCTTTTTACCTGACTCAGCGAGTTGAAGTGCAGCGCGCATCCCGGCGCCGCCACCCCCAACTATAATTGCGTCAAATTCTAACGTTGATACGTCACTCATTTTCTAACTCCCCCAAAGTATCTGGACACCCCAGATTATGTAGCATGCCAACGCAAGCACGCAGCCCACCTGATAAACTAGTCTAAATGCGTCTGCGCTCTCACCAAAATAGTGTTCGCGAATATAGTCAGTACCAATCGTCCACATCCCCACCCATGCGTGGGCGCAGGTTGACAAAAGGGCTAACAGCGTAAAGACCTGCATCCAGGTCTGATTAAAAAATTCCCGCCAGATGTCATATGTCATGCCACCTGCGGTTAGTATGAAGCCCAGCAACACTACGGTGTATGCAGCCAATACGTAGGCTGTCACTCTCTGTACGATAAAGTCAGATAAGCCGTTTCTCGAAAAACTGGTGACTTGGGTAACCATAACCTCTCCTATCCCTGAGTGACCCAAAGGCCTGCAAGTAAAATTAAAATAGCTGAAACGAGCAAAGTAGCCCTAGCTGCGAATCTACTCCCTTCAATCGTGTCGCCAAACTCAAGATCAAGAAGCAAGTGCTTCATGCCGGCGACAAAATGGTAAGCCAGTGCGGAAAGCAGCCCCCACGTAACAAACATGCCTAAAGGAGATTTCATCATCATGTGCAAGGTTTCAAAGCCTTGTGCCGAACCTAATGACAAATCCAGTGCATACAACCCAAAGGCTATACCGACAAAAAGTACGACACCTGCGATACGGTGAGTGATGGATGCCAGGGCAGAAATTGGCCAGGCGAAAGCAAACAAATCCGAGGGATTTACATTTATCGGCCTATGATCGTTTTTCAAAACGCATTTCCTGTATTGAGATCTCCGCCAGCAAGCGAGGAGCAACCGTGCCCGGCTATCGTTCGAGAGATTATGAGTGAGTTTATTGCAGCGAAAACTGCGACAGTTTTCGCGCGCCAATGATAAATATAATGAAGCCAAAATACAATCGAAGCCGCGTTCAAGACCAATAGGCGCAAGGCTTTACAAGCTACTCCTGTTTTGAAATCATGCACAGTAGAATACGCACCGTAATGACAGTAGGATCACGTCACTGAAATTAGGGCAAATGGGTCGCCAGACCTTTGGATGCTGTCCTTTTTAATCAATTCAGACCGAAGCGAATAGAAAAAGCGTTATACTTAGGAATCAACGGTGAAATTATCCAGCACTCAAAAATTGGTCGGGAGTCCAAAATGATACAAAAAGTACAAATCACGATTGATGGCAAAACCATTGAACTTCCGACAATGGAGGCGAAGGAAGGAACTAATGTGATCGACGTTCGTGGTCTGATCGCCGAGGGCATGTTCACCTACGATCCCGGTTTTCTGTCAACGGCTAGTTGCGACTCAGCTATCACTTACATCGATGGAGATGCAGGAGTTCTGCTCTATCGTGGCTATGAGATTGAACAGCTGGCGGATAACTCTAACCATTTGGAGGTTTGCTCACTGCTGCTTAACGGCGAGCTCCCAAGCGAAACTGAGTTACAGACATTCGTCGCAAGCATCAAAGAAAAACAAACTATCGATAGCAAATTCCAGCAGATTTTTAACGGCTTCACTCAGGGTGCTCATCCAATGGCAATGGTCGGTTCCGCGATATCAGGACTCGCGGCACTATTTCATGAAGAGATCGATATCACTAACGCAGATAGTAGAATGACAACTGCGCACAGATTGATCGCAATGATCCCGACATTGGCTGCGATGGCCTATAAGCATGGCCGTGGTGAATCATTTGTAGAACCAGATGCAAGTCTTGGTTACGCCGAGAATTTCCTCAACATGTGCTTTGGAGAGACGGGCAAACCATCAACTATCAGTCGAACAATTTCTTCTGCCATGGACAAAATTTTTATTTTGCATGCAGATCACGAGCAAAATGCCTCGACATCAACGGTGAGAATGTCGGGTTCTACTGACTGCAATCCATACGCAGCGATTTCGGCTGGCGTAAGTGCGCTTTGGGGACCTGCTCACGGCGGCGCAAATGAAGCCGTGCTTGATATGCTGAATGAAATAGGTGATGTCTCCAGGGTAGAAGAGTACGTGAACAAAGCAAAAGACAAGAATGACCCATTTAAGCTCATGGGCTTTGGTCATCGGGTTTACAAAAACTTCGATCCACGGGCAAAGGTCATGGAAGCTTCATGCCACGCGGTATTCGAGGAACTCGGCGTGAAGGACGATCCTCTTCTAGAAATTGCTAAACGTCTTGAAACGATAGCAAGAGAGGACGATTACTTTATCGAACGTAAGCTTTATCCCAATATTGACTTCTATTCAGGTATTACACTCAAAGCCATCGGTATTCCTACCGAGTTGTTCACTGTGATCTTTACCCTTGGGCGCATGCCAGGTTGGATCAGTCATTGGAATGAAATGCTGAGCGCACCCTACAAGATCGCTCGGCCACGACAGCTATACCTCGGTGAACACCAGCGAGAATACGTCGGCATAAATAACCGCTAGGAGCTCAAACAGCTTTCCCTTCACCGCCTCGACCAATAAGGTAATTATTGGTCGTTCGCTGGTTGATTATTCGTCAACGCAACCCATATTTCACCTACACCATTAATCACTCATGTCGTTCAAGACATACACATACAGGAAGTCAATTTTGAATATCACAGCAGATATAGAAACAACCCAAGGCACGATTCACATCAACTTTTTCCCTGAAGAAGCACCAATGACTGTCGCCAACTTTGCAAACCTGGCAAGCAAAGGTTACTACAATGGTCTGAATTTCCACCGTGTCATAGGCTCTTTTATGATTCAAGGTGGATGCCCACTCGGTACCGGTACAGGCGGACCTGGATACAATTTTGCTGACGAATTCCATGCTGACCTTAGGCACGACGCGCCGGGGAAACTGTCGATGGCAAATGCCGGTCCAGGTACAAACGGGAGTCAGTTTTTTATCACCCACGTACCCACCCCTCACCTTGATGGCGCACACACTGTCTTTGGAGAAGTGGTGTCTGCAGCAGACCAGGAAGTTGTTGATGCAGTCGAGCAGGGCGACGAGATCAAGCAAATCATTATAAATGGAGATCTCGAGGCGTTACTCGCTGCCCAAGAATCAAACGTTTCCGCCTGGAACGAGACACTAGCGGATAAATTCCCTGATCTGGCAGAATAAAAACCATTACCGGGCGCGCGTGGCACAGGTGCTTCGCGCTTTCCCCCGCAAGATCCGCGCCGATGAACGTGAAGCGGTCAACCCGCCACCGCCTCCATTCAATTAAATGCCTTTGGTTAATCACCTTCAATTAGTCGCCTTCCATAAACTAAAGTAAACTTCCTCTATTAATTACTTGGCAGGTTCTGCCCTAATCATTAAGAGTAACCGCGATGAATGGAGTCATACTGGATGGAGACAGTCTGGGCCAGGATATAGATTTAAGTCCCGTAACCAACTGCTTTAACAACATCGAGATATTCGGATCGACAGAGCCCGATGAAATTGCAGCACGCATCATTGATGCAGACGTCGTGCTGACTAATAAAATACGATTAGGTCCGGATGAATTGAAGCACTGTCGGAAACTGAAAATGATCAGCGTGATGGCAACAGGCACAAACAACGTTGATTTGGCGTACTGTGTAAAAAACAACATTCAGGTTTGTAATGCCAAAGGCTACTCGACGCCTTCCGTTGTTCAGCACACCATCACCCTGATGTTGGCACTATCAACAAACCTGATTTCATATCAAAAAAATGTAAAAGCGCATGCTTGGCAACAAAGCAACGTGTTCTGCTTACTCGACCACCCGATACAGGAACTTTCCGGTAAGACACTTGGTATCCTTGGCTACGGCGACCTTGGACGATCTGTTGCCGACGTTGCCCGGGCATTTGGCATGAACATATTGGTTTGCGAGCGACCGGGATCCAAAAGCGCTGATACTAAAGAGCGGATCGCATGGCAGCAAATGCTTCCACAGGTTGATTATCTTAGCCTGCACTGCCCGCTGACGCCTGACAACGAGCAGATTGTCGACACTTCGGCCCTCGCCTTAATGAAACCCACAGCTTTCCTCATCAATACAGCTAGAGGCGGACTGGTAAATTCACTGGACCTGATCACCGCGCTAAAAAAAGGCGTTATTCGCGGAGCTGGTATCGACGTACTGAATACTGAGCCTCCGTCCACGGATGAGATACTCCTCGCGGAAGACTTACCGAATCTTGTCGTCACCCCTCACAACGCATGGGCAGCGCGGGAATCAAGGGAGCGACTGCTTTTGCAAATGGTGGAGAATATTCGCGAATGTCAGAACAATCACTTTCCGCGAAGTGTCCTTGCGGGTTATTAGACACGATCATCGATGATATGATTTGATATCAAATATACGCACGAGATGGACTAGTACGCTAACTCGCCACCAAACGCTAAACGCACGATACAAAATTTGATCCAGGAGCAGCAATTTTGGAGACCCTACAAACATTCCGACAAGACACCAGAAACTGGCTTGAGCAAAACTGTCCTGATTCAATGCGGGTAACTGCTGGTCGGAGTGCACCCAGCGAAACAGGAGACGACCAAACTGTTTGGGGAGGCAAAAATGCTGTCTTTCCCAGTGACGATGCACGACTATGGCTCGAACGGATGGGCGCAAAAGGTTGGACTTGCCCAACCTGGCCAACAGAGTATGGCGGAGGTGGACTAGACAAAGAGCAAAACTTTGTGCTGCAACAGGAGCTTGCACGAATCAAAGCAAAGCCCGCGCTCACCTCGTTTGGCATCAGCATGCTGGGACCCGTTTTACTTGAATTCGGAAATGAGGAACAAAAGCAAGCCCATCTACCCAGTATCGTTCGTGGAGAAATACGGTGGTGCCAAGGGTATAGCGAACCCGGTTCAGGATCCGACCTTGCGAGCCTTCAAACCAAAGCTGTGCTCGAGGGCGATCACTACACCATTAACGGCTCTAAGGTCTGGACCTCCTATGCAAATCACGCGGACTGGATCTTTTGCTTGGTCAGAACAGACTTTGACGCACCAAAACACAATGGCATTAGTTTTATATTGTTTGACATGACAACTACGGGTGTGACAACCAAACCCATTCAACTAATCAGTGGCGCCTCACCTTTCTGCGAAACTTTTTTTGATGATGTTAATGTGCCAAGGGAAAACCTTGTTGGGCCTCTCAATGATGGATGGACCATCGCTAAACGGCTACTCCAGCACGAACGAACAATGATATCTGGCATGGGGATGGGAGGTAGCAGCAAGAAAGGAGCAAACTCGATTCCTGAACAAGCCAAGCGATACGCTGGAGAGAGTAAAAACAAAATTGCCAACACTGCACTCCGTGACCGCATCCTTCGGCATCAGATGAACGGCCAGGCCTTTGCCGTCACGCTAAAGAGATCAGCGGAAGAAGCGAAACTAAGCACAGGCCCAAGCGCCACATCTTCGATGTTCAAATATTATGGCACTGAACAAAACAAAAACAGGTATGAGGTGATGCTCGACTTGATGGGCACCAACAGCTTGGCTTGGGAAGGTGATGAATTCAAAGCTAACGAGCTTTCAACCACGCGGGAATGGCTTAGATCTAAAGCTAACTCTATTGAAGGAGGCACATCAGAAGTCCAATTGAACATTATTGCCAAGCGGGTGCTCGCACTTCCCGATTAACATCGTCGACAGATTACCGCGTGAGTTTTTTCATCGCCTGTTCAATACCACTGACACTCAGATGGAACATTTGACCGGGCATCAGGCGGCGCAACATTTGGATAGTGTAGACATCAAGCCAACGAGACTCTTCAGTCGGGTTTAACCACACGATTTTCCGAAAACTTTCCTGAAATCGCTGGAGCCATAACTCTCCGGATTCTGGATTGTAACGCTCGACACTGCCACCCTTTTCAGCAATCTCGTGTCTGGCCATATTACCATCACCAACAATAATAATTTTATAATCGCTTCCGTACTTCCTTAATACATCGATTGTTTTAATTCTGCTTTCCGGTGATCGAGTGCTTGAGGTCCAAAGCGATTCGTAAAAAATATTATGAAAGTAAAAAATTTCCATGTACTTGAATTCGCTGCTTGCGGCACTAAAAAGCTGCTCGCACAAAATAGCAAACTCATCCATAGAACCACCGACATCCAGCAACAAAAGCACCTTGACGGAGTTGTGTCGCTCTGGGACCTCCACGATATCGAGTAAACCTGCCTGCTTTGCTGTTGATCGAATGGTTGCGGGAAGATCGAGTTCGAGTAACGAACTGGTACGAGCAAACTTTCTTAGTCGGCGCAGAGCCATCTTTATATTTCGAGTACCCAGTTCTACATCAGGATCGTATTCTTCAAAACTTCTGAGTTCCCATACTTTTGTAGCACTGTGTTGGCGCTCTCCGTCGCTATCGTCCCTGACACCTTCAGCGGACTTTGATGAATGACCTTCACCTGCATCTCCATCACTGCCTTCACCCTCAGTCCCTCCTTCTCCTTCTCCTTCTCCTTCTCCTTCTCCTTCTCCTTCTCCTTCTCCTTCTCCTTCTCCTTCTCCTTCTCCTTCTCCTTCTCCTTCTCCTTCTCCTTCTCCTTCGCCCTCTCCTTCGCCTGTGCCTTCCCCTGGTCTCGCCGATTCATCGAGGCTGCTTGCATCCGACGAGTTTGAGAGCCCCCCAATCTTCTGTCTTGTCACCTGTTCTTTATAGTCTTGTACCTCTCGCTCAACTTCAGCCGCAGCAGTTAAACCAATCACATTCGTGAGTTGTTGCTTAAACCACGGAAGGTCTGTCGCAACATCCAAGACAAAGGATTCCTGCGCCAGAGAATCAAAAAAGGCCGCAAAAGCCTTGTCGAATCGATCGAAATACTTCTCGTCCTTAATGAGGCAAAGGCGACTTAGGTAATAGAACTCATTGACGTCAACAGAGATAAGTCGATTCAGAAACAGATGCTGTAGATCAAGATGCTCACGCAAGGAGACGGGTATGCGGTGTGCCCGCAGATGCTCAAGAAAACTGTTTAGCATTATCTAGCTCGGACGACCTACAGTTGTTTAGGAATACCGGTTTGGTAAAGCGCTAGGCGTCTCGCAAAACCGGCATATTGCCTGTCGCCAGGTCTTAGATTTGATAGCGTCCGGGTCATCGTTTCAATCGCCATATCGAACTGACCTGAACGAGCATACCCCGCCGCAAGCGAATCTTCATAACTAGCACGGTCTGCTTCATTGAAATCTTTTTGTTCAAAAGCCTGCTGCACGAGTTCCACTGCGAGTTCACCATTACAAATTTCAGGCTCAGGACAACCAGCTAGCAACCATGCCAAGCGATTCATTGCAGAGGGCACCCCCTGATCGGCGGCCAGTCGATACCATTTAGCGGCTTCCAGAAAATTCTGAGGTACACCGCTTCCACGCCGATACAGATATCCAAGTGAGTTCTGCGCTCTTCCATGACCCTGAACTGCCGCCTTCAAATAGTATTCCGCCGCTTTTGCATTGCTGCCTCCAACACCGATGCCTCGCTCATAGGCATCAGCCAGCGCATACTGACCGTCAGCGATACCAGCGGAGGCAGATTTTTGAAACATCGCAACAGCAGCCCGGGAATTTCTTTTAGTGCCTTTGCCCTCAGCCATCATTTCCCCTAGCGGCGTATAAGCCATTGCATATTCTTCCAGTGCAGCCTGCTGCAACAGCTCGAATGCTTTTTCGTCAGTCTGCGGAACACCCTTACCACTCATGAAAAGCTTTGCAAGATTGACCCGACTGGCGGAAAACCCCAGCGCCGACGCCCGCTCGTAATAATCGGCCGCTACACCGTAGTCCTTCTCCACCTGTTCTGCGAGCAATCCAAGATGATTCATCGTCAAGGCATGGTCTGGGTTTAGCTTCAATGCTGCGTTTAGATCTTTGCGCGCGAGGGCATAGGCATTTAACAGACTATAGGCAATACCTCGATTCGAATGAGCGACCACTCGACTGGCCTCATCCAGACCCTTTTCCTCCAAAACGCCCGTGAGTAAATTTACAACATCACTATAACGCCCCTCACTCGCAGCAAGTTGAGCCTCTTCCAATTCAGCGGCATGTGCAGGCGCCCACCACCCAAAAAAACATATCGCTATCATTGCCGAAGAGGTCAGATTCTTCAAATAAACCACTCCTGATCTCCACTGCCAAATTCTCATCAAACATAACATAAAGCAAACCCCTTGGCTGAGATGATTCAGCGACGTGAATGCCAGACAGCCACTGAAATCAACGATTCGAGGCACATAAGAGTCAATGCTATACTGCTCACTTTCGCGACCTTAAACCCGATACTATGACGAGCAACCCAACTAGCACTGGTAAAAACAAAACAGCGCAGGACCCGTTGCTCGACGCCCTGGTTGCCATCACGAGACTGCAACACAGACCGTTTACAGCGCAAAGCCTGATTGCAGGTTTGCCGCTGGAAAACGGTAAGCTAACGCCATCCCTATTTGTCAGGGCAGCAGAAAAAGCCGGATTCACCTCTCTTCATGTTACAAAAGAACTACGAGAAATCTCGGAGCTTGTGCTACCCGTTGTATTACTACTTTCCGAGGGAAAGGCTTGCATCTTGACGGCTTTAACACCTCAGGAAAATCAGGCGACGATATTGTTTCCCGAGGATATCAATGACCAAACAGCCCAAGCCATCAGCATGGAGAAACTTGCCGATCTTTACTCGGGATCATGTCTGTATCTCAAACCTGACTTATCTGCCCTAGATGAGTCAGAGAATACGCCTCTCTCAAAGCACTGGTTTTGGTCAACCATCAGACGGTCCCGGGGAATTTATGCAGAGGTCCTTGTCGCGTCACTACTCATCAACCTGTTTGCACTGGTTTCACCACTGTTCATCATGAACGTATATGATCGCGTCGTACCGAACTATGCCACCGAGACATTATGGGTGCTCGCCTCTGGTGTTGTCATCGTCATTGCCTTTGATCTGTTGATGAAATCCTTACGGGGTTATTTCATTGATGTCGCTGGAAAACGAGCAGATATCATTCTCTCGTCTAAAACCTTTTCCAGAGTAATGGATATCAAGATGTCCGAGCGGCCGACGAGAGTTGGGTCATTTGCAAACAACTTGCAAGAATTCGACGGCTTCAGAGAATTTTTCACCTCTACCACTCTCGTTACCCTGATCGACCTGCCGTTTGTTCTGTTGTTTGTACTACTAATCTATGGCATCGGTGGCAATATCGCACTGGTTCCCCTTACGGCAATACCGTTGATCATTATTTTCAGCTTTTTTGTTCAGCGATCATTGGAAGAAGTGATTACCGCAACGTTTGCCGAATCTGCAAAAAAACACGCAATGTTAATCGAATCGCTTACGGGACTTGATGCGATCAAGGGCGCAAGAGCAGAAGGTGTAATGCAACGCAAATGGGAAGGATTCAACGCCCGACTCGCACGGCTGTCAATTAAGTCTCGACTCCTCGCTCTGGTGACTGTGAATTTCACCCAAGTCGTACAACAACTCGCGAACGTAGGAATCGTCGCAGCAGGTGTGTACGCCATTATCGATGGAAACCTTTCAGTTGGTGGCCTCATTGCTTGCACAATTCTTACCGGAAGATGCCTCTCTCCTATGGCCCAAGTTGCCGGGATCTTCAACCGTTACTATCAATCCGTCGCCGCATACAAGGCGATAAATCATGTTATGTCTCTACCTGTGGAACGTCCGGATGGACACAAATTTCTGCACAGACCAGACCTTGATGGCGCGATTGAGTTCAGAAATGTCAGTTTTAGTTACCCAAGTCAGCAGAACCCGGCTATTTCAAATGTCAGTTTCAGCATAAAACCAAACGAGCGAATCGGTATCATAGGCAAGATGGGCTCAGGTAAAACCACGATTCAAAAATTGATGATGCATTTTTATCAGCCAGATGAAGGCAGCATACTGGTATCGGGCACAGACATTAACCAATTAGACCCAACAGACCTTCGCCAAACAATCAGTTACGTACCACAAGATGTCATGCTGTTTGAAGGAAGTGTGAGGGAAAACATCGCCATGAGCGCACCGCTATCAGACGATACGGCGATACTGGCAGCCGCAAACATTGCCGGCATTGGAGAATTCATTG
>Ga0206677_10003960_pt1 | contig 12251 bp, 11 predicted proteins | sample M130m12015metaG_FD_155475 | JGI IMG/M metagenome (GOLD analysis project Ga0206677, IMG submission 155475) | Ammonia-oxidizing marine archaeal communities from Monterey Bay, California, United States - M1 30m 12015 | ecosystem: Environmental > Aquatic > Marine > Intertidal zone | place: USA... | reverse complement strand
GGTTCACCTTCCATGCCTGCCCCGTCTGCACGTTTTCCATGCAGGCCGCTCTGCACGAGGGAATATTGTAGCTTCTCCATGATCTGCTTCGGCCCCATGCGGTAGGACGTCCCTTCCGACACACAGCGCTCCAACGCAAACGTAAGAGGGGAATTCTTGCGCCTGTGGTGGTTCAGCTCCAGCGCGTGCTGCACCTTGTTGGTGACTTGCACCCACCATTTGTCGTCCACTGGCTGAATGCGGAGTTGCACCGGGCAGTCCTTGTGCCCGTTGCAGTGCATGTAAGCCTTGCACCCCCGACTGTTGCACTTCCACTCCCCTCCATTGTTCCCATGCACAATCATCTTGCCCTTGACTGCCGCGCGGGCCATGGCCTGGCTAAGGAATGGGCCTTGCACCGAGAACCACTGATCCTTCATGTCGGTGCGAACCTTCCCTGCACCATGCCGGCGCGTAGGCAATTCCGCCAGCCAGCCTCCACCTCCGCTGTCGCTCGAGGCTCTCAGGGACCGCACTTTCGCTTCGCAGTCCGCTTGCGTGATGATGCCTGTGTCCCGACACTTCAGCAGCAGTGCCTCGTGGGTATGCTCTCCAGGGGTTAGAGGTGTTTCACATGGCAGCGATGGTTTCCATGGTGTGAAGAACTCGTGGCTCGGACGGGACATCGCGCATCCACGCTGCAGGAGGTTGTGGGAGCGGGAGGTTGTGAAGCGGGAGATTCCCGGGTGCTAAAAAGCGGCTAACCAGTTACTACTTTCCATGTAGTGATTTGACGGTAAGAAGAAAAGCTCGCATCGGCTCGATTTACTCGTTCGCTCTAGCAACCCGAACCTTAGCGCATCCAGACGGCATTGTCCGTTTTGAGCATTCACAGGGGGATATTCCGTGTTCCCCCACTGAATATCCCCCGTCGCCGATTGCTGATCGCCGAGCTCGGCGATCTCACGGCTGCGCATCGCGGCGCAATGAGTGGCGAGGCTCCTATGATCTCTCCACAAGATCTCGCGATGCTCGAGCGTGCCTCTGGCCGTCTCATGCAGCAGCTGAATGAATGCGACAAGCAGCATTACACACTTGACATGGTGGCACTTCATATGCGTTCCGCATGGTGTGCCGCGTTCCCTCGGGGCACACCGCTGCCGGAAGCAGTGGCAGTGGCGCTGGTGCAGTGGGCAGTATGCGCCTGTTCATATGGAAAGTGGACAGTGACTGAGCTGCTCACGACCATCCGTCAAAACGACAGTGGTGACCAGTCGCTTCTCCCCTCGGGCTTCGACGTGGCGCGCGTCAAGCAAGGCGTGTGCCTTGGGAAATTGCGTGTGCCAAAGCCGCAGCGGGGAGAAGCGACGTTCCCCCAGCTGCTCTACCATGCAAACACGAGCGTTTCAATCGTGGGATGGCGGCCGGACCCACAGGCAGATGCGACAGAAGATTTCACATCGCTGGTAAGGTATGTCGGCACCCGGCCAACACCACCACCCCACACTCCCCACCCCACCCACGTCTGACGACGAACCACCCCCTCCCCCTTCCCCCCAAGTGGACCTGCACCACTATGACACACATCACACACTTCGGCAGGGCATTCGTGGCCAACGCCTTGTGGGGGCATGATAGCGACAGAAGGGCAGAAGTGAATGCGCTGGCGAGGGATCGGCTGCTCTTCGGTGGTCCAACCGAGCAGGGCACGGGGATGTGGTCAAGCAGCCCATACATGGGGGTGTCAACAAACAACGGCCGAATGTGGCGTGTCAGCCAAGACCTCTATGGTCAGGGCAAGGTCCTCCTGCGACCTTCCATGGACATGCATCAGAAATGGCTTGGCCCCGACGGAATTGTGCTCATGGCCAGCAAGGAGCTTAAGCATGTGATATGGCGAGCGGGATGGTCTGAGAAACTGCCCACAGGCGTGCAGCAAGTTCCCATGGACGGCTTGGAGGAGTTTTGGAGGGAGGAGCAGGCGCGGGTGGTGGCGGCGGCAAAGGCAAAGGCGGAGGAGGTGGCGGCGGCAAAGGCAAAGGCGGAGGAGGTGGAGGCGGAGGCGGAGATGGAGGTGGATGTGGAGGAGGAGGAGGAGGAGGAGGCGGAGACGAGGCTGGAGGCTGAGAGGGAGAAGAGGCTAAAGGAGACGACCGTGATGGCAGAGCCGTCAGCTCCGCTTCAGCCGTTTGCGGAGGTGTTCGTGGCCTCCCTTGGGCTGTACGAGGATGACGCGCAGGAGGCGTCTCGGAACGATGAGCTGACCAAGAGGTGACATTCCCCTGCATGACCCTAACCCTAACCCTAATCATGATCCTAACCCTGCCCATGCCCAAGGCCCGACTTTGACCCTGACCCTACCCCTACCTCTGTGCGCCACACACAGTCTTCTGGTGGACGGCGTGAGGCACCCAAAAGATCTTTGCTTTCTTGAGGTAATGTGTGTGCTCAGCACTCATCAGACATGAAGCTGTACATCAGCCAGACATCCACTGCAGCCAGACATCAGCAGCTGGGTGCTGGGTGCAGCAGTTGGGGCAACACCTGTTGGGCAGCACCGCTACGTAACACACCTACCCTCACCTCCAGGGCCAGCCATGCCTCGTCCCCAGACGGGCCTTGCCGGGGAAAAGCACCACATGACAGCACGACATATATGGCACAATCAGACCACACCAGGCTGGTATTCACCAAGACACGCTGAACTTGCAGCAGCAGCCAGAGACATCTGAGACAGAAGACAGAGACAGGCATCAGACATCAGACATGCCAGCCATTGGGCAGGGCCAGGACAGCAAGGACAGCCAACCTGTGCCAGAAGCCCTTACCTGTGACTTGACTCTATGCTCAGGTGCAACAGCTCACCAAGGACTTCAACTGGAACAGAGTCCAGGTGGGGAAGTGGACCGCAGGTGTGGGAAGGTGGACCGCAGGTTTGGCGGGCCTGCCACCTGTCCCCGTGTGGTGCCCACCTGGGTACGTGCAAGCTGTGGATCGGACTCCAGCGGCGGCAAACAACCCGGTGGTGTCCCCCGCTCCTGAGGTGGCAGGGGCTGCCAGCACGGGTGGCTCGGGTGGCTCGGCCGACAGCGCCGCCTGCCAAAGTCGTGACGACTGTGGCAGCGAAGGTCGGGACAGCGGCAGCATGCACAGCAGCCTGGACGGCGACGGCAGCGTGTGCAGCAGCCTGGACGACACTACGAGGTTTGCGAGCACGCAGTCCCCCAGTCTGGCTGTAGCGGGAATGCGTGGCCTCAAAGGGCACGAGGCTGCCCAAAAGCGGAAGGCATTGCTTGCGGAAGAGCGCGGGCTCAGACAGCGGGTTGAGGACCAGGCCGCAGCGGAGTTGCTGGAGACTAAGGAGTGTGTGAGAAAGCTTGAGGCGGAGGTGGACAAGGCGGAGGCAGCAAAGCACGAGGCGGAGGCAGCAAAGCACGAGGCGGCAGCCAAGCATGCGGTGGCGTTAAAGAAACAGCGCAGATCTAAGGAGAAGTATCGAGTCGCGAAGGAGAAGTGCAGCGAGAAGTGTGAGGCGCTCCACTCGTCGACCATTCATGTGGAACAGACGACCAATTATGTGCAAGTGACGAGAGCAAGACTGGATGGTGCGAAGCGGGATCAGGCTGCTGCTGAGAAGCAGGTGGAGTTCGTCTCCAAGAATGGACGTCACCGGCATGACTACGTTGACAAAGCGTGCAGGAGGCAGCCAGGGGAGGATGACACGGTGGAAAAGGGGCCGGAAGACGAGCCCGAAGAGGGGCCGGGAGAGGTGCATGTCCATGCTCACACTGATGCCCCCAAACCCTGCACTGTCTCCTCACACTTGCACCTGGTCTCACACACCTGGTCTCGCCACCCTGAGGCTGTCTCACCCTGGTGCCTTCCCATGTGCCCGGCTAGGAGGAGGCGGCGGAGGCGGAGCCGCCTGGGAGTCAGGACAAGAGCAAGCCGACGAAGGGCCATCCCGAGCAGCACAACAGGCAAAAGTGGAAGGAGGTGAGTGCCAGCCTGAACTACCTGTACCTAGACACACACCGCCACACCACACAACACACAACACCTGGACAGCAACGTCTCCCACCACTCCCACCACTACACCGACCTCCCATGCCTACACTGACCTCCCACTCCTCCCTGGAGTTGCAGCGGGGACATTCGCAGCTGAAGCGGAGGAGGGAGAATGCGCCAACCGAGAAGGCGCAGGAGCCTGTCTGTGGCGGTGAGGATGACGAGGATGACTGGGAGGAACGCCGCAAGAAGAGGAAGAAGGACAAGTCTGGTGCACACCCGCCCTCGGCGCAGGAGCGTCAGAACATGCTCACATGTGACGTCATACATCAGACATCAGACATCAGACATCATGGCTGTAGACATCAGGCATGTGACATCATACATCATACATCACACATGAGACAGCAGACAGCATGGCGTCAGATGTCAGACATCAGAGACATCAGAAATCATACACCAGACATCAGACATCGGATCGGACGTCGGCCTGCAGACGTCAGACATCAGACATCACAGCAGCAGCCATCAGACACCATGGCAGCTGACATCAGACGTCACGTCAGCAGTCAGGCATCAGACAGCAGACAGCAGACAGCAGACAGCAGACAGCATGGCGTCAGATGTCAGACATCAGAGACATCAGAAATCATACACCGGACATCAGACATCGGATGGGACGTCGGCCAGGAGAAGTCAGACATCAGACATCACAGCAGCAGCCATCAGACACAATGGCAGCTGACACCAGAAGTCACGTCAGCAGTAAGACATCAGACATCAGACAGCAGACAGCAGACAGCATAAAGCAGATATCACGGCAGACATCAGACATCAAGGAAGCTGATGTCAGAGGTCACGGCAGCAGTCAGACATCACGGCAGCAGACATGAGACATCAGGCATCAGCAGGATTTCAGACATCAGACACCAGACATCAGAGATCTGGCATAAGACATCAGACATCAGAGACATCAGATAGAAGACGTCAGACAACAGAGGCAAGACATCACGGCTCAGACAACAGAGGCAAGACATCACGGCTGAAGACATTAGACATCGGCAGCAGTCAGACAGCAGACAGCAGACAGCAGATAGCAGACATCAGACAACAGACACAAAACATCACGGCCGCAGACATACGACAGCAGACATCAGATCGAGACCTCAGATAGAGACATCAGACAGCAGACAGCAGGGGGCAATGACACTGCGGTTTCCCCAAGCAGGTGGAGGAGGAGGAGGAGAAGAAGTCGGAGAAGAAGAAGAAGAAGACGGAGAAGCCAAGCGCGCAGGAGCTGAACGCACAGGTTCACACACACAAACATGTGGGGGTTGGGGCGTGACAGCATGCACATGCACATGCAGACAGCGGGGGCCCCTAACACTGCCGTTTCCCCAACCAGGTGTCGGAGAAGAAGAAGAAGACGGAGAAGAAGAAGAAGACGGAGGAGCAAAGCGCACAGAAGCAAAGCGCGCAGGTTCGCACACACACAAACAAGTGGCGGTTGGGGCGTGACAGCATGCACATGCACATGCAGACAGCAGGGGCCGTAACCCTGCCGTTCCCCCAATCAGGCGTCCCCCAATCAGGCGTCGGAGAAGAAGAAGCCGGAGAAGAAGAAGAAGGCAGAGGAGCAGAGCGCGCAGGTTCGCACACACAAACATGTGGGGGTTGGGGCGTGACAGCATGCACATGCACATGCACATGTGCATAGCATGTGTGCCGCGACAACCACACGCGCTGAGCACGTGTGTGTAGACAACCGCCACGTGCTGTCTGCGCACAACCTGGCTGCATGCCTGGGCATGGCGACTTACACTCTCTGACTTACACTCCCGCGCATCCTGCCTGCGCTCTGTCCCACCCTGACTCACCACCTCCATACTGTCTCTCTGCCCTCACATTCTCACACTTCCAACATCATCCGACCACTACACTGTCTCGCCACCCTTGCTCTGTCTCTCCACAACTACATCGGCATCATGCTTTCTGATACCCTTTCACTGGGTGAATGTGACATGCACACGTACTGTGTGAATGTGACATGCACACACACGCAGTTCGGGTTCGGTTGCCGGCACAGCGGAACAAACCAGGGATGGCACAGGCCAGTTGTCAGAGGAGAGGGCAGCAGATTAAAGAGCCATGCTCTGAACAGAGCTCTGAGGAGCGGTGGTGGCTGCCCACAGACGGGAGGGGCGGTGCAGCAACGCTTTCCTCTGGAGTTTGAGCCCAAGACAAGGCACGGCATCCCGGAGGCAGTCGCAAGCAAGTCGATGGCAATGTCGTGCCACAAGCGCTACACAAAGCATAGCGGCTGGTCGGTCTATGCAGGCACGGCACATCACCGAAACCCACACATACCTGTGAGGCCACGATGCACTCCCACAGCTGCCCCCACTGTGTACTACCTAGTCTTGCCGCACGACTCTTCCAGTATCCTGTGCCAGCACCATGACAGCACGACATTCTTTCCACGTGTTGGTGTGACACCTGATGGTGGTGCTGTGCACAGGTCCGTGTGAGACGTCGTGTGAGACGTCATGTGAACGCCAGACATCAGGTGAGATGTCGTGTGATCATCCGCCTGCCAAATCCGATGCCAGATACGAACGAGGTTCGATTGTGGGCGTGTACCTTGGCAACCAGCTGCTCACAGAACGTCTGCACAAAGCAAAGCATGCTGCTGCGACCAAGCCACGGGAGAGCACCGTCGGGTGCAATCTTAACCCTAACCCAAACCGCAGCCCTAACCGCAGCCCTTAACCCTAACCACAGCCCTTCCCCACCCAGGTACACACTCAAGGTCGGGGGCATGATGCTGGATGCGGCCCCCTACCCGACTGGTGTGGCGTTGATCAACGAGGGGTGTGGTGATGAGGTGAACGTGGACATCTACCCGGTGGACCTCGCGAAGGCACGCAGTAACGGCATTGTCTCATTTGCGGTGTTCACGCTAAACAGGGATGTGGCGGATGGTGATGAGCTCCTTACAGACTATGGCGCACTCTACGAACCTGTGCGCCGACACAAGGGTTACACCGCCTCAGGAGCCAACAGTCACTTGCCCGGACGAAAAAGGCCGTTCCTCTCACATGCTGAGGAGCAACGGCTGCCACACAAGCTTGTTGCTGTGTACGGCCATGAGGCACTGCAGCAGCTGATGCCCTTCTCAGCTGTGCATGACGACTACAAGAACCTGCAGGTGCGCGGGTACGGTTCAGCAAGCAGGTATGGCAGGGACAACGACACCACACTGTGTGGTGTGGAGTACGGCGTAGCAGCGGGTGCACGCACTGGGGTTGGACAGCCCCTGGTCGGACTGCCACTGGCAGGGCGGCTGCCGGAGCGCCACCCAGAGGTGGGGAGACCACCAGCTGTGTCACCCGTGCGGGGAACACCAAGAACGCCAGCGGTGTCACTGCCAGTCCAACAACCAGTACAGCTCGGCAGCGAGGGCCGCCCTGCTGACGGGGATGTGCACCGCTTCCACGACACTACCTCTGACGCCGTGATACTTCTGACACGGGCGGTGGCCGGCTCCTTGGATGCGACCGACGACATGCGCCTGTACAACCGGACAGTGGCAGATGCCATTGCACCTGGTAAGCCGATCCACACCCTCATCGAATGCTCGGCCGCTAATGAGGCGGGTGCTGCCGCGTCGAAACACGTGTCGGCACTGCTGGCCACCGATCGTTGCAGCGACAGAGTCGGTGGCACGGCACTCTCGTGGAAGCGCCGTTCGGTGAACGGCCTGCTGCTGTGCATTGGTGAGACGCGAATAGAGGGCTACGGCTCCTATAACCTGTCTGATGCCAAGCGGCACAACGCACGGACCCAAAGGGGAAACAACATCATGATCGGCAAGGACGAGCTGCGTGCCATGACACTCGTGCGCGATCAGCTGCTGCAGCAAGCTGGGCACGGCTGTGCAGAGCGGTTGGTGACACAGCCTCCGGAAGGGCAAGGGCTGCTCCCATCCTTCATTTGCAGCCTTGTCTTCCTAGTGGAGGTTGCAACTGTGGGGGCAGCAGCTGGGTTCCTGAATTGCCACCTCGTGAACAGTGCCTCCGAGCACACACGCTTCCGATGGCACACAGACGACCACGATGGTATCGACGACCACACCGACATCAAGCAGTCAACCATCTTCCAGTGTGGGGCTGGTAGCTCACCCATCCACATCGCTGGTGCTGGCAAGTATGCATACCCAGCAGTGGGCGCACACATCCGCTTCCCGGCCGCGTTGCTACACCGCACGGGACAGACAGTCCTGGCAGGCGGGTGTAGCCAGCTGTGGAAACTAGCAGTTTTCAACGAGGGCCCGTACCTGCCTCCACTACCAACTGACCACGACGACCTCGCCACGACCACCACAACACTGGCAACCGCAACTCTGGCGTTGGGCAACAGGGTGAGGGAGCCCACCAAGAGCAGGGGCAGCAGAAAGGGGAGAGCATAGTGAGCTGAGCAGGAGACGGAGCCAGCACACAGGAACTACAACGCACAGCAGCACCAGCATCACAGCAGCACCAGCATCACTAGACGGTCTAGCGGATGCACACATGCCCTCACACAAGGTTCAACACACCACCCTTACACCTACTGTGCGAGCGGCCGACATCACTTTGTATCACTCTGTACAGGACTGCGCGTCTCGGGTGGATGACGAGATGCCAGGGGACACGCGCCTCACAGAGAGGCCGCTGCATGCGTTTTGCAATCGTCCACCGGCGTCGCTGGTGCAACGACGTGTCACACGCCAAGCGACTGCCGGCCTTGGGTCTTCACTGGCGCTGGAACCCGGGCTGGGAACCAAGTCCTCGACAGCTGGCCAACGCAGGGTGTGCGGCATCTGTGTCGGCTCAGTCCAGGATTGCATGACTCACCTCAAGAGCCTCTCGTCTGGCGCGCGGAGGATCACGGCTCTGATCACGCACGCACCACAAAATGATGTGGAGCTCCACGTGCGCCACTTCGCGGACATGGACCACCTCAAGTCTGGGTTCCACAGTCAGGGTTCCCTCGAGTTGCAACCCTCCCGCGATGGACGCTTAAAGGGTCGTACCTGTGCTGTGGAGGCGCTTGCCAACGTTGGTTTGTCTGTCGAGCAGAGAAGCTTCAGTGTCGCGTTCGACATGGCACACGGTGAGCGAACTGCAGCTGACACACAAGCCGTGTGCGAGGCGGCGAGCCTGGATGCCAGCACTTGCGGGAACGACGTTCCCGCCTGGCAGATGATGCAGGCAATGCGTGACGCCACCGGCTGGCAGGTAGACGAGAGCCAGAACAAGTGGATGGAAGGTGAGGAGGACAACGTCTACTGCAGCTCCTTCTGGACGGGGCGACGCTTCGCAATTTTCCACCTTCCAGTCTGCAGTGGGCACTGGGTCTCCCTAGAGCGGATCACTTACACAGCGCTCCGGGTCGAGGCCTATGCACTCCGCGAGGGAAGGGGCCGATGGGCGTACGACCACATCACGCACCCGGTGGATGGAGGACCGCACTGCTTCCATTGTTGATGGTAGCAACATTACCCGGGGCACACTTGGGAGCAACATCCAACAACGGACAGTGTTGCTCACTCGGAACCCGTGTCTGGAAATGGTCGTGTGTGGAGACGGACGTGTGCTCTGCAAGGAGGCTAGTTGGGGGCCCATGTGGCAGACGTAAACCGACACACAGGGACAGTGGGGTCCGGCCAGCCAGACAGTGTCTGTCAGGGAAGCCATACAGTGACCACAACATCTATGATACCTGTACACCATCACGCACTGTGTTGCACAGGTGTTGCACAGAGGCCTGCACTATGTGCTTCATGAACCTGAGGACATGTCCCATGTCCCAACATGAAGACAACCACAAAACACACTGGCACTGCCCTCACAGCTACCACATCTTACATGCTGCCACAGCACCCAAAGAGAACTGTGAGCACCGCAGACATCCAGATAGTCCACCTCACCCCACCTCACCATTGGGTGGTGCAGGGATCACTTGCTTTTGCTGTGGCTGATATGCACTAGCAATCTTACCCTGTCCCTATCAGGCTCTGCAGGGCGGCCCGGGCGCGACCTTCCACAATCTCACCTGGGATCAGGCTCGCAGCATGCAGTGCCTACCCCTGAGCGGTAGAAGTAGTGTAGACCAGCAAGGGCACCAGCAGTCCCATCGCCCAAGCGGTGGCGGGATCACCCCTGCATGGCAGCAGCATCTGAACCGACCGCTCTTACGCAGCGCGGGAATGCAGCTACCGGAGGTGGCAACTGCCGCCAACTTGCTCGCGCTCTGTGCGCGCTCAGCAACGGCGGTGCCATTGCAGTCCTGCATCTCACAGCAGTCCGCTGTGGCGGCCGACACACTCAGTGTGCTGACGCAAGAGGTGGCACGTCTTGTATGGCACACGTTGGTGGTTGACCCCGGGGAAGAGGTGGATGTCACGTCACCGATGGGCAACAGCCCGAGGCCGGAGCTCCTGTTCAACTCGCCACTGAAAGTGCAGTACAGCCGGTCCGGCTCATCTGCGGCCTTAGCACCGCAAGGGCTGATGCGAGTTTGTGTGGCCTGCTGGGATGGCAAGGCATTCCGCGGTGCTTCCTGCCACCTGGGTGGTACCACGTGTGGCGGATGTGACGGCTGTGTCGGGCGGATGTTCTGTTGCCCCGTGTGCCACCGCCAGTTCGAGAAGCGGTGGTGCTATGAGGCAGGCTCAGCACGAGGCTCCATCGGTCGGAGCCCACTGAAGTTCCGGGTGCACCGCTTCACACACGCCATGGAGGAGGCAGCCAAGGCAATCGACGGCGCTGGTGGCTGGGACTCCGGTGGCGTGGACAGCAGGGGCGGCCCGGACTTGAGCACAGCGGCAGTGCGCTCAGCGGTTGTGGTGACGTATCTGGGCTCCAGGTACTGTGCAGCGTGTGCACTCTCCCTGGACCACAAGAGCAAGGTGTGCGGCAGTGTGCTTCATGCGCACCGGGACAGGGCAGGTGGGGCAAATACGCAGGAGCCCACCGTCAACCACACCATCACAGTGGGGGCGACACGAATCCTCTCCATGGAGCAGCGCCTGCTGGAGGTTGGTGGCTTGCCAGTCCTGCAAACCCAGAAGCTTGACGGACAGCTTGTCACAAACCCCGGCAACCCTGCAGCCGACTCCTGCCAGTTCACACTGGCCCACGGCACTCAGTTCATGCTACAGCCTGGTGACGAGGAGTTGCTCCCCAGAGATGTTGGGGATGGCCGTGTGGCCCTAGGATGCTTCCTCCACAGCATGGTCAAGCCAGTGGCTGAGAGTGAGGTTTCAGCAGGCATTGTCTTCCGAGTTGTGCACGGAAGTGCAGAGGTGGACGTCAGCAGCAATCAGGTCCTTCTCGACCCTGAGAGGTGCAGGCAACTGCATGCCAAGCCACTGCCGAAGGGCGGCAACCATGCACCCAGCTGGAGTATTGGTCCACACAGCCCACATGTTCTGCGACGGCACCCAGTGGGCAACCGCGCTCAGGTGTTGTCGGCAGTTCGCACCTGGTGGCAAAGCGTCGCCGACAGCTATGCAGCTGCAGTTGAGCAGCCGCTCCGCCGTGCACTGTTGGGTTGGCCCGGCTGCAGCATGCTGGGGCTTGCCATGCCGAGACGGGAGAATGAAAATGTGGAGGCAGGCAGCACGGAGGTGGGAGACACATACGAGGCGAGTCGGGTCGATGCCAGTCGGGTCGGATGAAGGGTCTCCTGTGCAGACGGTGTATACGATGGTCACAGGGGCACCCTTACCTACCAACTGCATGCCCCCCCCACCATCACCTATCAACCGCACGCCAACCACACACAGGAGGGGAAGCAACAGGCGATTGCACTCATCACGCACACCACCGAAGCATTTGCCGAAATGGGCAATGCACGCCGGCCGAGCAGCACACATGAAGAACTGCCACGGTTCCACCCCGTACGTGCACTGCATGAGGATGGGCAGACGAAGCCAAAGCAAGGTGGGTGGCTACAGACATTAGACACCAGACCATGAGACACCAGACCACCGGACACCAGACACACCACACACCAGACAGCAGGCAGCAGACAGCAGACGTCAGACATCACGTCAGCAGACAGCAGACATCACGCCAGCAGACAGCAGACATCAGACATCACGCCAGCAGACAGCAGACAGCAGACGTCAGTCATCACGTCAGCAGACAGCAGACATCACGCCAGCAGACACCAGACAGCAGACATCACGCCAGCAGACAGCAGACAGCAGACCTCAG
>Ga0206677_10003955_pt1 | contig 12264 bp, 9 predicted proteins | sample M130m12015metaG_FD_155475 | JGI IMG/M metagenome (GOLD analysis project Ga0206677, IMG submission 155475) | Ammonia-oxidizing marine archaeal communities from Monterey Bay, California, United States - M1 30m 12015 | ecosystem: Environmental > Aquatic > Marine > Intertidal zone | place: USA... | reverse complement strand
TTGTAAATTTGTCAATTCAAAAACGTCTAAGAAAGTCGGTCTGAATATCCGCGCCAAAACAAAGGGTAAAATAAAAATAGATTCTCCAGCAAGAATCAACAGTAATATTTGATGGAACGAAACATTTGATTTCAGCTTGTGCATTTTAATTCTTTTATGAAAGAAGAATTTGTAAGGTAGTAAATTTGATAACTAAAAATCGTTTTGAACAAATTCACCTAATGATCTAAATACCTTTTTTAGAATTAATTATGGATTAAATAAGTTTAATTACAGGAATACTTGGCAACAATAAGACCATCAGATTTTCTGATCTCGAGGATTTTATCATAATCTCGAAGATGAAAATAGGAAAAGTCAAATCCGTCTACAAGAATAGAAGGATATGAGTAATTTATGTTGTAAATCACTCTATTTCCAACCTGAGGTTCCAAAACGGTTCCATCGTGGTAAATTTGATTGTAATCACTCATCAAGACCTCGTCGCATAAAAATGTTTCTGAAGCAACATTTATGGTTCCAGAAACAACAGAAGTTTTGTAGATATTACTCAAATAAACAGGTCCAGTTTTTGGAGGATTAAAAGTTACTGTATTGTTGGATTGAACCGAAGAAGCAGTATTGCTTGCAGCATCAAAAATACTTGTCGAAGAACTAGGAATAACTGTTAAAACTTCTTTTCCCGTAATGGGTAATCCATTCATAGGGAGCAATAAATCAAAAACATTCCCATAACTAGCCACAACCGAGGGGTTTATTGAAGTCAAATTAGCAGTACTTCCATTTTGAACAAGAGTTATCGTAAAGTCCGTTGTTAAAATTGGATTAGAAGCAGTATCGGTAAAGATATTTTCGTTGAAAACTACACGAATCGAAGTATTGTCATCCGAAATCGTAGTACTCGTAATAAAAGGAGCAAGTTTGTCGTTCAAATACACTTGATTAGACCCATTTACTTGACTATTTGCAGAAACCCCTGCACAATTAAAAATAGAAACGGGAGAAGTCATGGGATTAATACTTACCAATTCATCGCCATTTGGGACACCATTCAATGCAATGGTAATCTGATATTTTAGGGGAGCAGCACTGTTGTCCATAGCAGTACCGTCGTCCCAGTACCAACCTCCGTTTGTGTAAGGGAAAACTTGAAGTGCAGCCGTGCCTCTTTCCAGATAGTCGGGAGCAGTTCGGTCTTGAGAAAGGCCAATCCAAGTGTTACCAACTCCAGTTGAATTATTATTAAATCCAGGAACCATGTAGTTAAATTCTTCAGGAGAATTATAAACCATTAGGTCGCCACCCGCATTTTGTGCTTTTAACTTTTCGGCAGTCCAACTTCCAGCAGTTGTTGAACGATAATACGAGTGCGCACATGCCAACCCTATGGGATAAGAGGTTATGTAAGTGTATCCAGGTATGGCCCGTGCAGTTGGCTCAATAATTTCTAAAACTCCATTTAAATTATTTGAATTGGGTAAATCATTTAAAAGCCCTGAAGAAACATGCTGAGCCCAGTCCTCATTTCCACCAGAATTGTTGGGTTCCACTGGAGGATTGTTCCATTGATTGGTAAAGTCATAATTACCAAGTTTAGTAATAGTAAGGGGCAGGTTAGAAGCTAAAGTAGCATTACCACCACTCAAACTCAACACAAAGTCTGTAACCTCTATGCAGGTAAGCGTACTACAAGTGGAGTTGGAATAAATTTCTTGATCAAAAGTCAAGTCAATTTTCAAATTATTGTCATCAATACTGGTTGCCGTAATACTTGAAAATTGCGCAAAAGTAATGTGGGAAGTAAATAGAAATAGAAAACTTATTTTCCTGAGAAAGCTAAACGGGTTTTGTCCATAAAACATAAAATAGTAGTCTTGTAATCCAACAAACATTTGCTGATTTACCAAAGGTAACAATATTTTAAAAAGGATTTGATTCACAGATAATTTTAAATATTAAAACAAATTGTACCGAATTTATTGTTTTGTTGTGTTAAATATTAGCTACATTTGTAGGTACAAATATAGTTATCTTAAGCTGTATTTTTAAATTGTTATTGATGCGAAAAATAGTTTTATCCCTCCTCGGTATTTTAATACTTCTTACTTCTTTTTTTGGAGCTGAATCGATAGTTAATAGTAAAAAAACTATCAAGCCAACTTCTGAAAAAGTAATAAAAACAGTTTTCGGAATGGAAGTGACCAATACTAGAATACCCATTCTGATTCCTGCAAATGGCATATTGGTAGCTAAAAGACGACTTGTTTTATTTTCAGAAGTTCAAGGGGTTTTCAAAGGAAAATCAAAACTTTTTAAAACAGGTCAAGAATACAAAAAAGGAGAAGTCATCATAACAATTAACGATAGTGAATTTAGGTCATCCGTTGTAGCTGCAAAAAGTAATCTTTACAATCTTTTGATCGCAATAATGCCTGATTTAAGATTAGATTACCCTGAATTGTATCCCAAATGGAATGATTATCTAAAAGCTTTTGAAATTGAAAAACCAATTGCGGAATTGCCCAAAATGTCTGAAAAAGAAGCCTATTTTATTTCGGGTCGTGGGATAACCTCATCGTACTACTCAATAAAAAATTTAGAAGAACGATTATTAAAATATCAAATCAAAACCCCTTACAAAGGGATTCTCACAGATGTGCAAGTAACCGAAGGGACTTTGGTTCGAGCAGGTCAAAAACTAGGAGAATTTATCGACCCAACTCAATATGAATTAGAGGTTGCAGTCAGTAAAACTTATGCTGACTTGTTGAGTATCGGTCAAAAAGTAGATTTGAAAAACTTAGATAAAACAAAATCGTTCACAGGGAAGATAGAACGGATCAATGGAAAAGTAGATCAAAACTCTCAAACAATTAAGGTATTCATTGCAGTTCAAGATTCTACCCTGAAAGAAGGACAATTTCTAGAAGCTCAACTCAAGGCAATGGATCAACCCAACGCACTAGAAATAGACCGGAGTTTATTGGTAGATGGGAATCAAATTTATGTCATAGAAGATTCAATGTTAAAACTCATAGCGGTTGAGCCCGTATTTTATTCAGATAAAAAAGTTGTTTTAAAAGGCGTACCCGATGGAACAATCCTACTAGCAAAACCCATTATTGGTCCATATTCAGGAATGTTAGTTCAAATTTTCGAATAAAATTAAAGCCCAGAAGCATAAAGAATGAGAAAATTAATCCAATATTTCATAAAATATCATGTTGCAGTAAATGTAATAGTTATTGCAGTAATCATCTTTGGGGTTTTAGGGGCATCTCTACTCAAGTCTTCCTTTTTTCCTTTGACAGACTCCAAGATCATAAAAATCAATGTCATTTATCCCGGTTCATCCCCAAAAGAAATAGAAGAGGGAGTTGTTCTTAAAATTGAAGACAACCTCAAAGGATTAGAAGGCGTTGATAGGGTAACATCAACCTCTCGTGAAAATAGTGGAGTAATCAATGTCGAAATTGAAAAAGGGCGTGACATTGATTTTATGCTTCTGCAAGTCAAAAATGCGGTTGACCGAGTACCATCCTATCCAATTGGAATGGAACCTCTGGTTGTTTCAAAACAAGAACAAATAAGACCCACCATTAGTTTTGCTATCAGTGGAGAAGGTATTCCGCTTGCTACACTCAAACAAATAGGAAGACAAGTTGAAAATGATATCCGAGCAATTGATGGAATATCACAAATTAGCATATCGGGCTATCCCGAAGAAGAAATCGAAATCGCTGTAATTGAGGAAAATTTATTAGCCTACAATCTAACATTTAGCCAAATAACCCAAGCAGTAGCGAACTCAAATCTTTTGATAACAGGAGGAACAATCAAGACCCGATCAGAGGATTTTCTAATACGTGCCAATAATAAAAAATACTTTGCAAATGAATTAGCAAACCTAATTATCCGAGCAGACAATCAAGGAACCACAATTCGGCTCAAAGATGTTGCCGTAATTCGAGATCGCTTTTCAGAAACACCAAATCAATCTTTTTTCAACGAAAATATCTCCGTTAATTTTACCATAAACAGCACCAATTCCGAAGATCTCATATCATCAGCAGAGAAAATCAAAGCCTACATCAAAACGTTCAATCAAAAACAAGAAAACGTAAAGCTCAATGTTCTAAATGATCAATCGATAACGCTGACTCAAAGAACGCAATTACTCTCAGAAAATGCCCTCATAGGGGTATTTTTGGTATTGATTTTTTTATCATTATTCCTCAATACACGTTTGGCATTTTGGGTTGCTTTTGGATTGCCCATTTCTTTTTTAGGGATGTTTATTTTTGCGGGATATTTCAACGTAACCATCAATGTTCTTTCCCTCTTCGGGATGATCATCGTTATAGGGATTCTGGTAGATGACGGAATTGTAATTGCCGAGAACATTTATCAACATTACGAAAAAGGGAAATCTCCTGTACAAGCATCAATAGATGGAACTCTCGAGGTAATACCACCCATTTTATCGGCCATAATAACAACTATTTTAGCATTTTCACTATTTCTCTTTTTAGACAGTACCATAGGAGATTTTTTTGGTGAAGTCTCGGTTGTAGTAATTATTACCTTGCTGTTTTCTCTAATAGAAGCACTGATTATTTTACCTGCTCATTTAGCCCACTCCAAAGCCCTCAAACCTCAAGACCAGAACCCTAAAAAACTACTGGCAAAAGTATTTTTTAAATTAAGGCACATTAACACTTTTGGAGACAATCTAATGAACTGGATGCGAGATAAAATTTACGCACCCATCTTAACCTTTTCTTTAAAAAATAGAATATTGGTGCTATCCATTTTCTTGGGCTGTCTTATTTTATCATTTGGATCCGTAGGAGGAGGAATTATCAGAACCTCTTTTTTTCCTCAAATCGCCAGTGATCGTGTAACCATAAACTTACAGATGCCCAACGGAACCAACGAACAAATAACCGATTCCATAATCAACACAATCGAACGAAAAGCAAAACAAGCAAATCAAGAATTTACCAATGAATTTCTTTCGAACACCGACAAAATACTTTTTCAAAACATAGTCAAAAACATTGGTCCAGGTTCCTCTAAAGGAAGTCTAATAATCAACTTGCTTCCAGGCGAAAATCGTCCAACTAATTTGAGTTCAACAATTGTAGCAAATCGAATTCAAGAACTGGTAGGAGACGTGATAGGAGTAGAGAGTTTGGTTTTTGGATCAGGAGGGAATTTTGGTGGATCCCCAGTATCAGTTTCTCTATTAGGCAACAACATAAAAGAATTAAAAGCAGCAAAAAAAGAGCTGCGAACAATCCTAGAAAACAATCCTGCACTAAAAGACATAATGGACAACGATCCACTAGGAATAAAAGAAATTCGGTTAGAATTAAAAGATAATGCATACATCCTAGGTTTAGATTATCGGTCTGTAATGAGTCAAGTAAGAGCAGGATTTTTTGGAGCTGAAGCACAACGATTTCAAAGAAGTCAAGATGAAATAAGAATATGGGTTCGATACGATCGGCAAAATCGATCTTCAATAAATGATTTGGATCAAATGCGAATTTTAACTCCCACCGGAAACCGAGTACCCCTAACAGAAATTGCAAATTACAGCATTGCAAGAGGTGAAGTTGCAGTAAATCATTTAGACGGCAGGAGAGAAATTCAAATCTCAGCAGATATTAAAGATCAAAAAACAACTAGCTCAACAGATGTAATGGATGATCTGAAGACTGTGATTTTACCTAAAATATTATCTAAATATCCCTCAGTAAGCCCCTCGTTTGAAGGACAAAACCGCGAGGTACAAAAACTCCTAGATTCATTGCGCTTAGCAGGCTTATCCATTCTTGCGTTGATTTACATTACCATCGCATTTGCTTTTAGAAGTTACAGTCAACCCGTTCTTCTGATTCTTCTAGTTCCTTTGAGTTTAACTGCAGTTTTCTGGGGACACTGGATTCACGGTTTTCCAGTTAATATTTTATCATTACTAGGAATAATAGCTCTGATCGGAATCATGGTAAATGATGGACTTGTTTTTATCGGAAGGTTCAACAGTAACCTGCGAGACGGAATGATATTTGACGACGCCTTGTACGAGGCTGGGAAATCTCGTTTTAGAGCAATTTTTTTAACTTCAATAACCACCATTGCAGGATTGGCCCCACTTATTTTTGAAAAAAGTTTACAAGCCCAGTTTCTAATTCCAATGGCAATTTCTGTTGCTTATGGAATAGGTTTTGCAACCTTACTCACCCTATTGGTATTACCCATGTTTTTATCCTTTAGTAATCAATTCAAAGTCGGTTTAAAATGGATTTCAACGGGTAAGGTAATCGAAAAAGAAAAAGTTGAAAGGGCAGTAATTGAACAGACTGAAGATGAATTTGTGTCCCATTCAGAATAACAAAACTCATCCAAACGATCCGATGTTTAAAAAGATAACCTCTTTAGAAATGAAAAAAATTATTCTATGTTCCCTTTTGATGATAGGAGTTCTCAGTGGAGCTATTGCTCAAGAAAAACTATTAACGAAAGATGATGCAATTTCACTAGTTTTAGAGCAAAACTTTGGGATTTTAATAGCCAAGAATACGATTGACGTAGCTTCTAATAACAAAAGTCTATTGAATTCAGGATACCTTCCAACCCTTTCAGGAACGAGCAATGCAAATTACAACAATGGAGACAGGACAACAGAATTTCCAGGGCAATTCATAGATGATCCAACAACAGGCCTAAAAGTTCCTTTGCCAAACAATGAACTACTAGGAGCAGAAAGCAGAAATTATGGGGCAACCCTTAATTTGAATTACAACTTATTTGACGGTCTAGGGCGAGTATTCAATTACAAAAAATTAAAGGAGCAATACAATTTGACTGAACTTCAGGCACGTGAAACCATAGAAAATACAATCTTACAATTGTTCAGTGTGTACTACAACATAGCTACGCTTTCCGAAAACAAAGAAGTTTTGACAGAGGTATTTAAGGTTTCCAAATCAAGAATCAAACGCACCCAATATGCTTTTGAATTTGGTCAAGGATCAATGTTAGAAGTACTCAATGCTCAGGTAGATGCCACCAACGACAGCATCAACATCATCAATACCGAGCAACAACTCAAAAACTCGAAACGGGACTTGAATGTTCTTTTAGGTCAAGAGTTGAACACATTCTTTGAGGTAGACACTGAAGTAATTTTTACTCCCCAAAAAGATTTACTCAACTTTATGAAGACTTCAAAAAGTGCAAATGTTTCTCTTCTTCAACAAGACACAAACCTATTGATCAATGAATACGACATCAAAGTAGCTAAGTCGGGTTATTTGCCCAAAATAGGCTTGAGAGGATCTTATGGGTGGAACTATGCTCAAAGTGCTCCAAGTGCATTTTTCCCAGGGGTAAACAACACCACTCTTGATCTGGGATTATCCGTAAACCTAACATGGAATATTTTTGATGCTGGAACATCTTCTGTACGCATCAAAAACGCTAAAATAGCTCTCAACAATCAAGAAATCATAAAACAACAACTTGAACTACAAATTGAAAGGGATTTAATGAATGCCCTTGAAGTTTATCAAAACAGACAAGCTGTTTTTAGCATTCAAGAAAAAAATGTAGAAACCAACCAGAATAATTTTGATCGATCAAAAGAGCAATTCAGCTTAGGGAGCATATCTTCAATTTCATTTAGACAAGCTCAGATCAATCTTATCAACGCCCAAACCAACATGAACAAAGCAAAGTATGATGCTAAATTAGCAGAGTTACAACTTCTTCAACTTACTGGGCAACTCCTCAACGTGGAATTTTAAAAACACTTTCAAAAAAGCAAGGGCAGTTTAGGCTAAAAATTAGTATCCCGAAGAAGTTTATGTAAACCATAAACTTGATGAAGAATAGAAATCATAAAAGGAAGCACTATGCCCTTTTGAGCAATTACTTGGAGCATCCATTCAGCTTCCGTAAAATTTTTTCCAGGACCAATTTCAGGTCCAAAAAACAAAATCCCCAAATAAATAAAAAGGAGAATACAAAAGGATAAATAGCCCAACACATATTGATTACTCAACAAATTGGAGTAAAATACTGTAATGCTGTGAAGGATACAAAGGATAAACAGGATTAAAAAAGCACCGTTGGCAAAAAACACATGTAAACCAAAATCAAGATCGTGGGGAACCAAACCAACTCCCACATAAAAAAACCCAGCAAACAAACCTATCGGCTTCCACAATCGAGCATAGAATTGAGTTTTCTTGGAATCATTGAACACCCTAAAAACTTCCTTGAATTGAATGTAAAAAAGCATTAAAGTAGCTCCAATAAGAATTAACCCCCCGTTGAATAAAAGCATTGAAGGGGTGTTGTTTTTTCTAATGATTGCAGGATTGGATTGATATGTATTGGTTTTCAACTCACCTAATTCACTCAAAAAATTATGGGTAAATGAATAGTGGTTGGACTTGTAACCAATACCCTCTTTTTCTGAACCGGGATGAAGATAAGCAGCTGCAACGCAACTCAAAAAAAATAAAGTAATCGAAAGGATTGGAAGTTTAACGAGAGCAAGTTTAATTTTTTTCACAGATACAATTGATAATCACATTTAAATTTAAGATTTTTTAAAACTTTAGTTTTCTAAATCTGTTTTTTATTACAATAAAATATTACTTGTAAAACGAAATTATTTCTTTAAATTTAGATCAACTTTAAACTATTTTTATGAAAAATTATTTTTTATTATTGGTATTAAGTACCAGTATTACCACAGCTCAATGGTTCGAAAAAACATCCTGTAACAAAAATGCAGATAAAATTACAAACCAAGCGATTGAATCCTTAACCAATTTGGAGTATTCTATTGCTTTGGGTATGGCCAAAGCTGCATTGACGCTAGATCCAAACTGTGGATGTGCAAAGTTAGTCGTAGCTGCGGTAAGTAGCAACAACCCCGATTTTGGTAGTAGACGAGCAAAACTAGATGCCATAGATGTTTCAAAGCTCAGTGCTGAGGAAAATGTATGGTACACCTTTTTAGGAGCCTCAAGAGAAGATAGATCTAAAGTTATTGAAGCGGGGGTTTCAAAACACCCCAATAGTCCGATCATAAATTATCTAACAACCAATGGAACAGATTTTAATTCATACAAAGCTTTTGCAGAAAAATTCCCAAAAAATGCAGCTTCATCTTACAACATGATGTCTTACGGATATCTTCGAGGGGATTTTGGAGATCCAAATAAGGAAATGGCAATGGAATATGTAAAAAAATCACAAACAATGCACGATGGTCCAAATGCCTATGACTCTATGGCAGAACACTACGCCTCGATAGGAGAATACGAAAAAGCACTTGAACTAGAACTCAAAGCAGTTGATTTTGCAGAATTTGGTTCTACCTATTGGAACAGTGTACAATTGTATTGGTCAAAAACAAATCAAAATGAAGTTTCTGAAAACATTATGCAGAAACAGAAAAAAATGCAGGAAGCAATTTTGACAAGAGATTATGAATCATACTCAGCTTTTGAGCACCCCGATATCACTCATTCAACTGGAGATTCCAATCTGAGTCCTTTTTATGAGTTCAATAAAAAAGCATTTGAAGCAGAAGCCCCTATCGTTTGGGACAGCTTTGACATGAACGATATGAAAGTATCTTTTTCTACAGATATGAAAACAGCAGTATTGACTTTTTATGGTTCTGGAAGTTACACTTTCAAGGCAGATCAGAAAGAGGTAAGCTACAGTACAAGAGGTTCATCCGTATGGGTAAACACAAACAAAGGATGGAAAATAATGCACAGCTCTTGGGCTCCAAATCAAGGTAAAAACGGAATTCCACAATCGTAATTCAAATATTAATTAATCTAAATTAAACTAAATGAAAAAATTATTTTTTACACTAACTCTTTTATTCTCATTTGCACTAACTGCACAAATTGTGGTCTTTCAACCCGTTCATGTATCTGCAGATAAAATAGATCAATTTTTAAATATCGAGCTCAATTACAGTAAAAAAATAGCGCAGGATGCTGTAAATAAAGGAGAACTTGAATACTGGATTTTATTGGAAAGTACCAACCCAAAACCCGGTGAATTCAATTACATATGGGTCAATGCATACAAAGACATTGCTACAGCTGTAAATAAAGGTTCTTGGTGGAATAACTCAAAAAAAGCAGTTGGGGTAGAAACCCCCATTTTGTACAGTTCTTTTGCCGATCTAAAACCCGATAGAAGATACTACTACAAAATGGAACAAGAAATTCAACCAATAGGAGATTTCGAATATGTGATTTTGAATTTTACCAACACAACTGAGGTTCAAAAACATTTAGAAGAAATGGATCAATATGTAATTCCTCACTTCAAAAAAACAATGTCAAAGCACGGAATGATGGCATGGGGGTCAGCTTCTAAAATAACTCCTCAAGGAGATGATGTTGCTACCATGATGACTTATGACTCTTATGACACCCTTGAGCATGTTATGGAGCATTTGTCAGGAGAAGGTGTAATTGGAGGGTTGGACTTCGATAAGCTTACACCAATTCAGTGGTCAATGCGTCCAGTAATGCGAATCAAAGGAGTAACAGGTCCGAAACAATAAACAAAAACATTAAATAAAAAAAGCCCTGCAAACGCAGGGCTTTTTTATTAGACAAAAAAGACAAAAAGTCTAATCATTGTCTGGTTTTTGAAATTGATTTACACGAATAATTTTTCCATCTACAATCTGGAAACTTTCTTGTGCAGTAATTTTATTTGTTTTCCCTTCAGCATCCGTGTACTCCTCACTGGTCCACAACAAAACCCATTCGTCACCCTCATCATTTTCAACGGCAATCCAAACAGCAGGATTGATCGAAATTTTGAAATTTTGAAGAAAAGATTCAAATAAATTAGTAAAGGCTTCGATTCCTCGGATTACAGTACCATCACCGTTTCCGATGATAATATCAGCATGGATCAACTTTTTTACAGCCTCAAAGTCATTGCTTTCAGCCCCCTTTTGAACATCAAGTACAACCTTTATGTTTTCAGGATTCCCAATTTTCCAATTGCTAGAGTACGTAGCTTCATATCCATAATCAATAGATTGACTGGTCATAGCAGCAATTTCCGCTGTCAAACTAGTAGGATCAAAGTAATAAAGTGCGGTAACGATCTTATCTCCTTTCCACTGGTAAGCAAAATGTCCAGGGATGGTATTTTTGGTTCCAGTAAAGTTTCCCTCACCTTTCCAAGAAGCCCAAACCATGGTCCATTTAGACCCATCATCATAGGTTGCAGTTTCTGAATTGAGCCACCCCCAGTTAATGTCTTTGTACAACTGATGATGACTTTTAAATCCATTGATAAGATCTCTTTTTGAAACCTTATCTGTTGAACCTAAATATGCTCTTAGGGTATCAACCATAAGGTTTTCAAATAAATTAAAATCGTTTTTGGTGTAGTCATTTTGCATCTGCTTGATAAGCTCTGCCTTATCGTCGTATTCAATTTTTCCAGTACTTTTTGGCCCCTGAGCCGACACAAATCCTCCTACAAGGAGACAAATAAATAATAGTTTTTTCATTTTTTTCATTAAAGATTAGAAATGAAAGATAAGAATCAATTGTTCAATACAACTAATTATTTTCAAGATAAATCATCAAGAACACTTAAATTACGATATTTGAAAGACTATTTGAAGTTTAAAACACATTTAAGAAAAATACAATGAAAGAAATCATAAAACGATTAATTGCGATTACAACAGTCTTATTTTTAAGTCTTCTTTTGAATAAAGCAACTACCTTAGAACTACAAGGAACGGTTATGGCAGACTTAGGACTACACATTTTAGTCATAATTTTTACAATTCAACTTGTGGTCTTTCTTATTTCATTTGTTTTAAAAACAGAACACTTTTATGATTTAACAGGAGGAATAACCTACATTACTTTGGTTCTATTTGCGCTTTATCAGCAACAGTTGAACGAGGTTTTGAATTTACGATCAATAATTTTGGCAACTCTCATATTGATTTGGGCGGCACGCTTAAGTTCTTTTTTGTTTATGAGAATCAAAAAGGCTGGAAAAGACCGAAGATTTGATCAAATCAAAACCAGTTTTACCCGATTTATGCTGGCTTGGACTCTTCAAGGGTTTTGGGTGTTTATGTGTACGCTTCCTGCAGTTACTGCTTTTGCATCAGAATCAAAACCTTTAGATGTTTTTTTGATTTTGGGGACACTGCTTTGGGTTTTTGGATTC
>Ga0206677_10003954_pt1 | contig 12264 bp, 11 predicted proteins | sample M130m12015metaG_FD_155475 | JGI IMG/M metagenome (GOLD analysis project Ga0206677, IMG submission 155475) | Ammonia-oxidizing marine archaeal communities from Monterey Bay, California, United States - M1 30m 12015 | ecosystem: Environmental > Aquatic > Marine > Intertidal zone | place: USA... | reverse complement strand
AATTATTCTCATGTTTTTAAAAGTAGTGGAACCGAGGGAATAAAAAGTAAGCATTATATTTCTGATATAAATTTATATATAAAAAGCTTTGTTAAAACATTTAAAATACAATATGGAGAAATTAAAGGAACTGTTTTTCTTGGTCTTCTTCCATCTTATTTAGAACAAGGTAACTCTTCTTTAGTTTTTATGGTAAATCACTTAATTAATTCATCGGAGCAAAAAGAAAGTGGATTTTATCTCAATGATTACAAAAAACTTTTTGATTTAATAAATAATATAAAAAATAAAAAAATTATACTTTTTGGAGTAAGTTACGCTTTATTAGATTTCGTAGAAAAATATCCTGTTAAATCTAAAAATTTAATAATTATTGAAACTGGTGGCATGAAAGGGAGAAGAAAAGAAATAACCAAAGAGGAGCTTTACAGTAAATTGGAAAAAGGATTTCATACGGATTTAATACATTCTGAGTACGGAATGACTGAACTTCTTTCTCAAGCTTATTCAAAAAATAATGGTGTTTTCAAAACTACAAATTGGTTAAAGGTTTTTAATAGAAATATAAATAATCCTTTTGATGTTAATAGTAAAGGTAAAGGAGTACTGAATTTTATTGACTTAGCTAATATTAACTCATGTTCGTTTATAGCAACTGATGATATTGGTGAAGTATTCTCTAATAATTCTTTTAAAGTATTAGGTAGACTAAATGAATCTGATATAAGGGGTTGTAGTCTTATGTTTAATCAATTGTAATAATGAAGTAATATTTCTTTCCTCTTTGAGCTAGAATATATTTATCACAAATTAAATTTTTCACAGAAATTGAATACGAATCATCAATTTTTTCTTTATTAATTGATATTGAATTTTGTTTTAATGCTCTACTTATTTCAGACTTTGAAGATAAAAACCCTGCATTGTGAAGAAAATCTTGAACCAATGGAAATTTGGTAATATCATTTTTTGATACTGTTACGTTGGGAACACCATCAAAAATATCTAAAAAAGTTTTTTCATCAAGTTTACCAAGGTCCTCTGATGTTGACTTACCAAATAATATATTAGATGCAGTAATTGAATTTTCTAAATCTTCTTTTGAATGAACCAATTCGGTTAAAAATTCTGCTATAAGTTTTTGTAAAACTCTAGTGTGAGGAGCTTCTTCGTGAGACTCAATGAAATTTTCTATTTCTTTACATGTATAAAAAGTAAATATTTTGATGTATTTTTTCGCATCATCGTCAGAAATATTTAACCAGTATTGATAAAACTTGTATGGAGATGTTTTTGTTCTGTCTAACCAAACGTTACCATCCTCAGTCTTTCCGAATTTTGTCCCGTCAGATTTTGTAATTAATGGACATGTTAAAGCAAAAGCTTTTTCTCCAGTCTTTTTTCTGATTAGTTCTACTCCACTTGTAATATTTCCCCACTGATCACTTCCACCCATTTGGATCGAACAATTATTATTGGAAAACAAATGAAAAAAATCATAAGCCTGAATTAGCTGGTAAGTAAACTCAGTAAAAGACATTCCAACGGTAGATTCTTTGCTCAATCTTTTTTTAACAGACTCTTTAGCAACCATGTAATTCACAGTGATATGCTTTCCAATATCTCTAATAAAGTCAATAAGATTAACATCTTTAAACCAATCGTTATTATTACACAAGATTGCAGAATTCTTTTTCTTTGAATCAAAATCTAAAAATTTAGATAACTGATTATGAATCCCTTTTATATTTTTATCTAATTCTTTCTTGCTTAATAAATTTCTTTCATTAGATTTTCCAGAGGGATCCCCTATCATTCCAGTAGCACCACCCACCAAAACAATTGGCCTATGTCCAAATTTTTGAAAATGCATTAAAATTATAATTTGAACTAAACTACCAATGTGCAAAGAGTCAGCTGTTGGGTCAAAACCAATGTATCCAGAACAAGATTTATCTATTAATTGATCTTCAATTCCAGGAACAGAGTCTTGAAGCATTCCTCTCCATCCCAGTTCATTTATAAAATTTGACACAAAATAAGTTTTAACAAATATATATCTCTTGACTGTAAGAAAAAAGTAAAGTAAAAAATAGTACTTTAGTATTATGATATTAGTTACTGGTGGAACAGGTCTTGTAGGCTGTCATTTGCTTTACAATCTTGTATTAGATAATAAAAAAGTAAAAGCATTACACAGAAAGAACAGCAAAATTGAAATCGTAAAACAAGTATTTTCTTTTTACAATAAAGAATATAAAAAACTCTTTGAGAAAATTGAATGGATTGAAGGAGATATAAATGATCTTTCAAGTCTAGATGAAGCTTTTGAAAACGTAAATGAAGTCTATCATTGTGCAGCATTTATTTCATTTAATAATCAAGATTTAAATGCAATGAAAAAAATTAATATTTCCGGAACTGCAAATATGATTAATTGTGCACTTGATAAAAAAATTAATAAGTTTTGCTATGTAAGTACTATTGCCGCTGTTGGTGAAATAACAAATTCTTTAATAGATGAGGAATGTGAATGGAAAGAAAATAATAATCCGTATTCAGAAACTAAACATTATGCAGAACTTGAGGTTTGGAGAGGAATTTCTGAGGGATTAAATGCTGTTATTGTTAATCCAGGCGTTATTGTGGGTAGTGGATTTTGGAAAAGGGGAAGTGGAGCATTTATAACTCAAGTTAGCAGAGGAATGAGTTACTATCCAACTGGTGAAACAGGATTTATTTGTGTTAAAGATGTGGTTAAAATAATGATCCAGCTTATGAATAAAAATATTTTTTCCAACAGATTTATTTTAGTTGCCGAAAACTGGACTCAAAGAGATTTTATTAATAGTATTTGTAAATACTTTAATATGACTCCACCAGCAAAAAAGGCGAGTAAAGGAATAATGTATTTTGGACTATTGTTAGATTTTTTGAGAAGTAAACTACTTAATAAAAGAAGAAGACTAAGTAGATCAATTATAAAATCAGGTCAATCTTTAAATAAATATTCCAACAAAAAAATCAAAAACACATTAGATTATAACTTTATCAAAGTTGAAGATTCGATAAAAGAAACTTGTAAAAATTTTAATACTAATTAGTATTATTTAAAGAATCTTTAATCTTTTGAGTGCTGTTTTGTAACTCTAAGTCAATAGAATCTCTAATAGCAATCATCTTTTTCTGCATTTTTGAATATATCCTCAAATATTGTTTTGGTTTTGAAGAATAATATTTATTGCTGTTTACAAACTGTAGGCTGTCAATATTATGGAGTTTATAAAGAAAGGTATCCTTTATATTGTAGTAATTTAAGTCTGAAATATTTCTAAAAGCTCTACTTGAGTTTATTATGTTGATATCAAACAGAAAATCTACCATTTGATTCTCTGACATCAGATTATCTGGCTTGCTATTATCTGAGCAAGAGATAAAAATCAATAAAAAAATCACTAGTTTTTTCATCTTTCAAATAGTATTTTTTCTCCATGTAACTCATTGGAGAAATCTCCTTTATTGTAGGCTAGATTTCCATTTACAAAAGTATGTGTGACTTGAGAATTAAATTTTTGACCCTCAAAAGGAGACCAGTTACATTTATAAAGAATATTTTGTTTATCAACTATCCAGGGTTTATTTAAGTCAACTAATACCAAATCTGCAAAATAACCCTTTCTTATAAAACCTCTATTTTTAATTTGAAAAAGAATTGCGGGGTTGTGACACATCTTAGTAACAATTTTTTCAAGAGAGATTTTATTATTAAAATGATGTTCAATCATTGAAACTAATGCATGCTGAACTAAAGGTCCACCTGAGGGACATTCTAAATATGACTTAGACTTTTCTTTAATAGTATGAGGAGCATGATCTGTAGCTATTACGTCTATTTTATCATTCAATAATGCATCCCAGATCCCACTTCTGTCCTCAGAGGTTTTAATTGAAGGGTTCCATTTAATCAAAGATTGTTTGTTCTTGTAATCGTTATCGGAGAACCACAAGTGGTGTACACAAACTTCTGACGTAATTTTTTTGTCTTTCAGTGGCATACTATTATCGAACAGAAGTGATTCACTTTTGGTTGATAAATGGAATACATGTAGCCTTGCGTTGGTTTCCTTTGCAAGTTTTATTATTTTTTTTGTCGATTTTAAGCAAGCTTCTTCAGATCTAATTTTTGAATGTAATTCAAAAGGAATATTAGACCCATACTTTGATTTATATTTTTCTAAATTTTCATTAATAATCTGCTCATCTTCACTATGAACTACAATTATTAAATCAGTATTTAAAAAAATATCTCTTAATATATCCTGATCATCTACTAACATATTTCCAGTAGAAGAACCAAGAAATATTTTAAGAGCTGCCACTTCATTTTTATCTATTTTTTTTATTTCTTCCAAATTACTATTTGTAGCTCCAAACATAAATGAATAGTTTGCATAGGAACTAGCTTCAGCAATTTTGAATTTTCTTTTTAATTCTTTAACGGTTGTAGTCTGAGGAATTGTATTAGGCATTTCTATAAAAGATGTTATTCCTCCAGCTATCGCAGCTTTTGATTCAGATTTTATAGTTGCCTTATGTGTTAATCCAGGCTCACGAAAATGGACTTGATCATCGATTAATCCAGGCATAAGAACTTTACCAGTAGCATCAATTATTTCAAAATCATCTTGAATTTTAATATTAGGTTTTATTTCAAAAATTTTTGTGTCAACAATTAATAAGTCAGAAATAAATTTTTTTTCTTCATTAATTATGGTTGCATTTTTAATTAAAATTTTCTTTGCCATAAACTTACAGTCGTTTAAAAAAACTTTTTAATCTCATAGTTATTAAACCAAATACAGCTTCAAAAATAATGCTACTGTTCATTTTTGAATCTCCATAAACTCTATCCTTAAAAATAATAGGAATCTCTAATATCTTAAATTTATTTAGATAAGACTTAAATTTTAGTTCTATTTGAAAAGCATATCCATTGAAAACGAGTGATTTTAAATCAATAGTTTTTAAAACTTCACTTTTAAATCCTACAAAACCAGATGTGGCGTCCTTTACTGGCATTCCTGTGATTATTCTTGAATAAATTGAAGCAAAATATGATAAAATAATTCTGCTAAGTGGCCAGTTAACTACATTAATTCCATCTACATACCTTGACCCAATAACCACATCATAATCAGTCAAATTATTAAACATTCTAATTAAATCGCTTGGATTGTGAGAAAAATCTGCATCCATTTCAAAAATATATTCGTATTGTTTTTCTAAAGCCCATAGAAACCCTTCTTTATAAGCCTTTCCCAAACCTACTTTGTTAGGCCTGTTTATTATGTATATTTTGTTGTCAATTTTTCTAATCAATTCATTTACTAAAGATGCAGTACCATCAGGGGAATTATCATCAACTATTAAAATATCAAATGACACTGGCAGAGATAAGACTTTGTTAATAATATTTATAACATTCTCTGCTTCATTATAAGTTGGTATAATTACTATTGATTTAATCATAAAGTCATACAAAAATACTGATTTCAAAAGTATATATAGCTAGGGTTTAAAATATTACTAATTTTGAATAATGAATGAGCTAGAGATAATTTATCTACCAGTTGAAAATTGGATCAAAATTATTTTTATAATATGTACTATTTTAATTTTAATTGCTAGAGTAAGTTTAGGAATTAGATTTCAATATTTTCTAGCATTTTGGAATATACATAGGTATTTCTACTTTGTTTCAGGTCAAAGAATAAGTTCTCCAACAAATATCTCATTCATATTTTTAAGAGTATTAACAACTGCTTTCTTGGTAAATTATTTTTTTGATACTAAAAACTATTTTCATGAAAATGACTTTGAAAATTATATGATTTGGAATGTAATAATACTGCTGGGTATTTTTTTAAAGTTTGTAATAGAGAAAGTTTTAGCTTATATATTTAAATATCAAAAAAAATTAAAAGAACTGACTAATTATAGGATTGGAATAAAAAACTTATTTTCAATTCATCTGTTTTTTTTTCTTTTTTTATTCACGTTTAGGAATTTTTCATTTGAAACAGCGTTTACTGTTTCTATTATTTTAATATGTTGCTATCAATTACTTTTTTACAGATTTATTTATAATAAAACTCTAATTAATTCCTTTAAAGGCCTTGTCTATTTTATTTTATATCTTTGCACGTTCGAAATAGCGCCTATTGTAGGCATTATTAGTTTTTTAAAATAAAAAAGCAATATGAAAGTTAAATCTGTTTTAGTTTCACAACCTGCTCCAACAATCGAAAATTCACCATACATATCCCTTAAGAAAAAAAGAAAAATAAAAATTGATTTTATTCCTTTTATTCATGTCGAGGGAATGACTGCAAGAGAAGTAAGAAGACAAAAAATTGATTTATCTAAATTTTCAGCGATTATCCTAACTAGTAGAAATGCTGTTGATCATTTTTTTAGAGTAGCTGAAGAAATGAGATTTCCCATTCCTAATGCTTTAAAATACTTTTGTCTCTCTGAAGCGGTAGCATTTTACCTTCAAAAATATGTAGTTTATAGAAAAAGAAAAATTTATGTGGGAGGAAGAACTTTTAATGATTTGACTGAACAAATTTCAAAATACAGTGAAGAAAACTATCTTATTCCTTGTGCCAATGTTTTGTCTCCTGCTATTCCTACAAAACTTGATGAACTTGGAGTTAGGTGGACTCAAGGAACGTTTTATAAAACTGAAATTAGTGATTTGTCTCACCTAAAGGATGTTTACTATGATATCTTAGTCTTCTTTAGCCCATCTGGAATAGAGTCACTAATACATAATTTTCCTGATTTCAAACAAAATAATACAAGGATTGCTGTATTTGGAAAAACAACTGTTAAAGCCGCCGAGAATGCTGGTTTAAGAATTGATATTTCAGCGCCAAGTCCCAAAGTCCCATCAATGTCAAAAGCTCTTGACATGTACATTGAAAAAGCTAATAAGAAATAATTAACTTCTTACTTGACTTTTAAAGTTCTTAATAAAATTATCAAAATCACTTTGAGATTTTACATCTTTATATGTATCATCCTTGAATAACAATAAGTATATCTCAATCTGCTTTGGATTTAAGTAACCTCTCACAGGTGTGAGATAGTTCATGTCCGAATCAAAAAAAAGGGTAGACGGATATGCATTAACGCCTAAAAAACGTGTAAATTGGTGTGACGAGTTTCGTCGTTGAGTTTTTGTGCTGTCAAAATTAGGATTAGTAAAAACTTTATCCATAAATTTAACTGTCTCATTCCCTTCAGCATTAAATTTTACTGCATAATAATTTTCATTAATTATTCTAATTATATCAGGATTACCAAAAGTATTTTTATCCATTAATTTGCATGGACCACACCAGTTGGTATAAACATCAATTAATACATTTTTTGGATTAATTTTTTGAGCTTCTTCAACATCGTTCAAGCTCATCCAATTAATTTCTTGGGAAAACCCAAAACTATTTAATAGAACAAAAAAAATAAAAAATAACTTTCCTAAATTATTCTGCATCATGAACTAATCTTTTGAGTGGTTTTATAATTAGTATTACTAACACCCCAAAAATTGTGCAAAAAATTGTTATTCCAGAAAATGTCCAAAAATCACCAACTTCAGCTGCATTTTCTCCTATCGATCCTGCAACTTTATTTCCTAAACCAGTAGCAGCAAAATAAGCACCCATCATAAAAGCTCCCCATCTTGCTGGAGCTAACTTAGTAATAAAAGATAATGCTACAGGTGAAGCACATAATTCACCAATTGTATGAAATAAATAAGCTAATAATAACCAATACATTGCAGATTTTTGAGTAATATTTCCACTTGCATCATAATTAACTTCATTTGCTGCCATTGCCATAAAACCAAAACCAAGACCCATAATTACAACACCCAATGCCATTTTGAAAAGTGAGGAGTGTTCATAGCCTTTTTTCTTCCACCAAACCCAAAACGAACCAACTAATGTTGCGAAAATTATAATATAAATGGCGTTAACTGATTGAAACCAACTAGCTGGAACCATAAAAGAACCTAAAGCCAAATCAGTTTTTTGTGAGGCATAAAGATTCATTAAACCACCTGCTTGTTCAAAAGCTCCCCAAAAAACAATTACAATTAAAAATGCTAAATAAGTAACTAAAATTCTATCCTTTTCAATTTTATTACCATCATTATAAACTACTATTGCAAACCCTATAGCAAATGCAATAGCTATAACTAATAGACCATAATTCCAATCACCATTTATTCCAATATAAATTCCTATTAAAGCAGTAATTGAAAATCCAACTAACGAATTAATTTTCTTAAATATTTGCAAAAACAAGTTATCAGATTTATCTTCTTTATTTGGTTCGAGTTTAATTAAGTTTCCAACATGAGTTAAATATTTTTGACCTCTCCAATATCCAATTTGACCAATTGCCATACCAATTCCAGCCAATCCAAAACCATAATGCCAATTGTATACTTCACCAATATATCCAACCAAAAGTGCAGAAACGGCTGCCCCAATGTTTATACCCATGTAAAATATGTAGAACCCCATGTCTCGTTTATTATGATCATCTTTTCCATACAGACCTCCTACCATAGTAGAAATATTTCCTTTTAAACATCCAACACCTAGAACAATAAAAGCTAAGCCTGTATAAAATGCCCACAATGCTTCAACAGCTAAAATACCATGACCAAAACACAGTAACAATCCTCCTAGCATAACTGATTTTCTTTGGCCCAAATACCTGTCAGCTAATATTCCACCAGGTATTGTTGCTAAATAGACAAACATAGTATACCAACCATATAGAGCAAGAGCAGAACTATCTGACCATCCCATACCAGGGTTATCTCCAGACGTTTCAGAAACTAAGTAAAGTACAAGAATTGCACGCATTCCATAATAACTGAAACGTTCCCAAAGTTCTGTAAAGAACAATATAAATAGTCCCATTGGGTGACCCAAAAAAGTTTTTTGATTAACATTTACACTATTTTCCATAATATTTAAATTTTAATAATTTTTTTTCCGTGATAATATTTTCCGTTTAGTATTGAGTGTATACTTTGAAAGTTTTGAAAGGTAATCCCTCCAGCACTAATAACTTCAAAATTATTTGGAGCTAAATCTAACATTTTTTTTAGAGATTTTAGCCCATCTTTTGCAAATTGCTTTCCACCTGAGGTTAAAACACCATTAATATTTGGATCCTGTATGATTTTTTCAAAAGAACCTATTACTGAATTTGAATAATCAATTGCCTTATGAACTATTACCTTTAATGGTTTTGCAATTGAAGCTAATTTAGATATTTGAGTAAAATCTAAGTTATTCTCTGAGTCTAAACAACCCAAAACAACTCCATCAACATTTAATGATTTACAAAACTCAATGCTATCAATCATAGCTTTTAAATGACTTTGTTTGTAAACAAATCCATTTCCATGAGGTCTGATCATAACTCTTATTGGGATTTGTAATTTAGAAATTGTCTTTTTAATTAACTCTTTTTCAGGTGTCAAACCATCTAAATCTAACCTAGAACATAACTCAATTCTATCTGCACCATTTTTTTGTGCACAAATAGCATCTATCAAAGAATCTACACAGACTTCCTTTATGATTTGCATTTATGGAAGATACCTAAAAATGATATCTTTTAAAAGTTTCAATAGCTGTATAATCAGACATGCCTATATCCCTAAACTTCCTAGCTATTGCACGATTTCTATCCTCTGTTCTAACCCAAAATTCTCTGTTGTCATCACCTTGAAACATTACATTGTCTTTTTGTGTTTGATGATAGAAAATAGCTTTTCTTTTTCTTAGAACTTGAAATGGACTCATAGGAACAGCCATATCAATTTCGTGAATTGGCCACTCATGCCAAGCTCCTCTGTACAACCAAACCCAACAATCTTTCATAAATGTCTTTGATTTTAAATCCTTAAGGGAATCAAATAATATATCTAAGCACACCTTATGAGTTCCATGTGGATCAGCTAAATCACCAGCTGCATATATTTGATGAGGTTTAATTTTTGTTATTGTTTCTGAAATTATTTTTTTATCATCAATAGTTGGTATATTTTTCTTTACAGTACCTGTCTCATAAAAAGGTAATTTCAAAAAGTGTACTTGATTATCCGGAATACCTATGAAGCGAGTAGCTGCAAGGGATTCTTTTTCTCTGATTGTAGCTGCAATTTCTCTTATTCTTGAATTATTTATAATATCAGAGCTGTTTTTTAGTATTTCAATAAGTTCATCGTTTTCACATTCGCAATCAGGAAAAGTGGAGTTAATTACTTCTAAATATCTCAATACATCAGAATTACTTACGGCAATATTACCTGAGGTTTGATAAGCTACATGAACTTCATGTCCCTGAGAAACAAGTCTTTCAAAAGTACCACCCATGGAAATTACATCATCATCAGGGTGGGGGCTGAAGATCAATACTCTTTTTTTTGCAGGCTTTGATCTTTCAGGCCTAACCTTATCGTCTGAGTCAGGTTTACCACCAGGCCAACCAGTAATTGACCTATGAATTCTTTTGTAGAAATCTAAATTTAAATCATAATATGATTTTTCCATTAGAAGTTCTGATAAATTATTTTCGTTATAATCAGACTCCGTAAGATTTAAAATTGATTTATTTGTCTTTTCACAAAGCCATGCAACCGCTTTTGCTTTTAACTCTTCATCCCATTTTGAAGAACCAGTTCTCCAAGGAGATTTGACTCTAGTTAAATCCTCCGAAGCTGATCTATCAAGAACAAAAGTTGCATTTTTATGATTTTGAAGATAACTGGCTGAAATATTAGAATCTACATTTCCTTCAATAGCTTTTTGAACTACTGAAGACTTATTATTTCCCCATGCCATTAAAACAATTCTTTTTGATTTTCTTATTGTTTTAATTCCCATTGTTATTGCAGTTGTTGGTACATTTTCAATTCCAAAAAATGCTTTTCTAGCGTCATTTCTAGTCAAATAATCAAGATGAACTAATCTAGTTAATGAATCATAATTCGATCCAGGTTCATTAAAACCAATGTGACCAGTTCGTCCAATTCCAAGTAACTGAAAGTCTATTCCACCTTGTTTGGCAATTTTCTTTTCGTATTCAGCACAATACTCATTTATTCTTTCTTTTTTAATATTTCCATCTGGAATATGAATATTTTTTTTATCAATATCTACGTGGTCAAATAAATGTACATTCATAAAATGATGGTAGCTATTAATATCCTTCTTAGTCATCGGAAAATACTCATCAAGATTAAATGATACTACATTTCTAAAACTAAGCCCATCTTCCTTGTGCATTTTGACTAATTCTTGGTATACAGATATTGGGGATGAACCGGTTGCTAAACCCAATACACAATTTTTATCTTGCTTTTGCTTCTTAATAATAAGATCAGAAATTTCTTTAGCTATAATTCGAGAAGCTTTTTTAGAATCTTCAAAAATTACACTGTGTATTTTTTCAAATCTAGTTTGCTCTAAAGCTCCCGGTGATTTATAACTAATGTTCATACTAATTTAGTTTGTTTAATTTATTCCAATTGTATTTTAAAGCCCATGAAAAAACTATTCCGATTGTTAAAAAAGATATTCCATTGTTTATTTCTCCATAAATAAAATAACCTGTTGAAAACAAAATGGAATATATAGCAAAAGACCCAAATAACATGCATAATATACCAAGAGGAACTGACCATTTTTTATCTTTACTTTTTGTGTCAAATGATATATTTTGAGATTCTGCTTCTATTTTAATTCTTTCCCAACCAGGACCACCAGGATTAGTTTTTTTACAAAAATTAATTAAAGTTTCGGAATTATCAGGTTTAGTTAAAAAAGTAACTATTAACCATATTAAAGTTGTAACTAATACGACAGCAGGAAATTTATAATAACTTTCAAACAATCCAGTGTCAGAAAAAAGATAATCTCCTAAATATGTAAAATTTAAAATAATTGATATAAATCCTGAAACAAACATAGCTGAAATTTCACTCCATGCATTAATTCTCCACCAAAACCATCTTAAAATAAAAATCAAACCAGTTCCAGCTCCAAACATTAGAATAACCTCAAATAATTGAAGAGAGTTAGTCAATAATAAAGCAAAAACAGAGCTAAGAACAAAAAGAGAAACAGTAGATATTCTTCCAATATTAACTAATTCCTTTTCTGTAGC
>Ga0206677_10003952_pt1 | contig 12272 bp, 7 predicted proteins | sample M130m12015metaG_FD_155475 | JGI IMG/M metagenome (GOLD analysis project Ga0206677, IMG submission 155475) | Ammonia-oxidizing marine archaeal communities from Monterey Bay, California, United States - M1 30m 12015 | ecosystem: Environmental > Aquatic > Marine > Intertidal zone | place: USA... | reverse complement strand
AGATTAATACCTGGAGTTTTAGGCAATGAAACAAGCGCACTTACAGACAGCTTTCAAGACGGTTTATTAGCGCCACCCACCTACACTAGACCTGCAGAATATAAAGGTTGGAAGGTGCCAGATGTGCTTTTAAGTGGTCACGGTGCTAACATTGAAAAATGGAGGGAGGATCAGGCCTATAAAAACACTCAAAATAGGAGACCAGATTTATTAGAATAAAACAAAAAGGAAGGCAACCAGCCTCCCTTTTTTAAACAACCTAACCAATAAAATAGTAGTTAAAACTACCATCTATTATAATTAAGTACAAGATATATATATTGTTTAACTTTTGGGTTAAAAAATTAAACAATTTTACTTTTTTAGGGTTTTGTAATTATTTACAAGCACTTTGGCCCCTAGATCATTCATTAAATTATACAGACCAAAAAAGGTTCTATTAATGTATAAAAAATGTTTGGATCCTCTATTACCGTTCATTTTACGTAACTGAGTGTCTTTTGAATACTTTTCACTTAGATCTGCCACTTTACTGAAAAAGGCTTCATCACTAAAATCAAAGGTTTCTTTGTGCATAGGCTGGGTAAATAGGCTTAGCATTTCATGAAACAAGGTAGAGAAAAACTCAATTTCTTCAGGAGTATCTGTAGGGGTTAGAATTTCTAATTCATATAATTTTTTTGTAAATATCTCTGGATTATTAATGTTTTCTGGAATTGCTAACTCAAAATAAGGAATATAAAAGGAATCAGGAATTACCTTAATGCAACCAAAATCTATGGCTACTAACTCCCCCTTTGAAGTTACCAAAAAGTTTCCTGGGTGAGGATCTGCATGCACTCTTTTTAATTCATGCATTTGGTACATGTAAAAATCCCAAAGGGCTTGCCCTAGTTTGTCTGACAATACTTTATTTGTGTTTACTTTGGTGAATTCGCTTAAATGTTCACCATCAATCCAATCCATAGCAATAATACGGTGGTTTGAGAAATTTGGGTAGTAGTCTGGAAAGATTAGATGCTCAATATGCTTACAATCTGCAACCATTTGCTGGCTTTGTTTAACCTCAAGGATATAATTGGTTTCTTCGAGAAGCTTTTGTTCAACTTCTTCAAAGTACTTATCACTGTCTTTACCTTTTATATTAAACATCTTTATAGCAACTGGTTTTACCATGGCCAAATCACTGCTAATACTATCTGCAATTCCTGGGTATTGAATTTTAATGGCTAATTTTTTGCCATCCTTTGAGGCCTGGTGGACTTGTCCAATACTAGCGGCAGCGATAGATTTTGAATTAAAGGTATCAAAGAGATCTTCTGGATGTTTGCCAAAATATTTAAAAAATGTTTTTCTTACCAGAGGAGCCGAAAGCGGTGGTACAGAAAATTGTGCCAGTGAAAATTGTTCTACATATGCCTTGGGCAAAATATTTTTTTCCATACTTAGCATCTGGGCAACTTTCAAAGCAGAGCCTTTCAAGTTTTTTAAACCATCATAGATATCGCTGGCATTGTTTTGATTAAGTTTCTCTTTGGCATTTTGAGGATCAACTAGCGTGTCTCCGTAGTATTTAAGTTGATTGATACCAACTTTAACACCTGTTCTCACTAGTCTTGTTGCTCGTGATATTTTACCCGTAGGTATACTATCTATTGTTTTCATGGGGGGCGTAGGTTTTTTTGAGGCTATTTGGAACCCAAATATTTGATGTGGTTTACTCTGAAATTTTAGAAAATAAAAAACATGCGTTTAATTCATTTTTTCTTTCCATAAAAACTTTCCAAAATCTAGAATACTCTCTAAAGGAGTCGTCTCAAAAACATCAAAAATGGCACGTACTGATTTCTCTATAACAACATCAGTTTTCTCGAAAGAGGCAGAGTTGTCTTCCATCCAGTATTTCATAATAAACAGCGTCTGTAACCAGGCTCCTTCACTAAATACAGAAACAGGCTGTTTTAAAATTTTAAAAGATTTCTCTTCGTTTTTTTGATCAATCAAAGTAGCTGCAAACTCTTTGATGTGTGATCTCAAGGATTTTAACTGGGATAGATTCTTCATCATATCCCCATGCTGTTTCAAAGCAAACATGACATAACTTCTATTGGCTGTTAAGAGTTCAAAGAAGGTGAAGAAAAAAGTCAGCATTTTTTCTTGATTACTAAAGGTTGCATACTCAGGGTTTTTTTGCCCTAGTTGCATCGCATTGTCAAAAAACGCAGTCCAGATACCTTGCTGCAGGTTTTCAAAGCTTCCAAAAAATTTATAAAACTCTGCTTCTGTCATGGCATGCTCCTTGGCAAACTTATAGACGCTTTTAGGGGTTTTCTCATGCATCAGCACATACTCCATATAGGCAGATACAATTACATCTTTAGTAATTTCTTTGGTTTTACCTGAAGTCTTCTTTGCAGCGGTGTTAGTCGTTTTTTTTGTAGCCATAACTAAATGTATTTATCTCGTGTAAAAATACAAAACGTTCAATCAATTTAAATATTGGTTAAACACAATGTTGTGTTAAAAATAAAATAAATGACAACCTGTCATAAAATCAAACGTGGTATTTTCTTTGACTATAGTGTTATGGAATGTAATATTTCCGAAGAAATTAAATCATAATTCAATAAATTATACGAACATGAGTACAGGAACTATTAATGTATCGGTAGAAAATATTTTCCCGCTTATAAAAAAGTTTTTATACAGTGATCACGAAATCTTTTTACGTGAGCTTGTAAGTAATGCTACAGATGCAACCTTAAAACTTAAACACCTAACAAATATTGGAGAAGCTAAAATAGAATACGGCAATCCTTTTATTGAAATCAAAATAGATAAGGAAGGTAAAAAATTGCATATCACCGATCAAGGTGTTGGTATGACAAAAGATGAGGTAGAGAAATACATCAATCAAATTGCATTCTCTGGCGCAGAGGAGTTTATAGAAAAATATAAAGACAAAAAAGGAGAAGATGCTGGAATCATTGGGCATTTTGGCCTTGGTTTCTATTCTGCCTTTATGGTAGCAGATAATGTAGAAATTATCACAAAGAGTTATAAAGATGAACCCGCAGCACATTGGAGTTGTGATGGATCTCCTAACTACACTTTGGTTGAGGGAACAAAAACAGACAGAGGTACTGAGATTATACTTCACATAAGCGAGGAAGAGGTAGCATTTTTAGAAGATGCTAAAATTACTGAGCTTTTAACTAAGTATAATAAGTTTATGCCTATTCCAATTAAATTTGGAATGAAGACAGAAACCCTTCCAAAGCCAGAAGATGCTAAAGAAGAAGATGCTGCACCTACCAAAGAGGTTGACAACATCATCAATAACCCAAGCCCAGCTTGGACCAAGCAGCCAAGTGAATTAAAGGATGAAGACTACTCTGGTTTTTACAGAGAGTTGTATCCTATGCAATTTGAGGAGCCACTCTTTAATATACACTTAAATGTTGACTATCCTTTTAACCTTACTGGAATTTTATATTTCCCGAAGATGAACAAGGATATGCAGATCCAAAAAGATAAAATACAGTTATACCAAAACCAGGTGTTTGTTACAGATAATGTAGAGGGTATTGTACCAGAATTCTTGACCATGCTTCGTGGTGTGATAGACTCGCCAGATATTCCTTTAAATGTATCTCGTAGTTATCTGCAAGCAGATGGCGCTGTAAAGAAAATCTCAAGTTACATTACCCGTAAGGTAGGTGATAAATTAAAGAGCTTGTTTAATGACAACCGTGAGGAGTTTAACGCTAAGTGGGATGACATTAAAATAGTGATTGAGTATGGTATGCTAACCGAAGATAAATTCTTTGACAAAGCCCAAGACTTTATGTTGTACCCAACGGTAGATGGAAGCTATCATACCTTTGCAGAACTTAAAGAAAAATTAGCTGCAGCACAAACAGACAAGGATGACAAACTAGTTTTATTGTATGCTAGTAATAAAGAGGAGCAACACTCTTATATTGCCGCTGCAAAAGACAAGGGCTATGAAGTACTACTTTTAGACTCTCCTATTATATCGCACCTTATTCAGAAAATGGAAACCTCTCAAGAGAAAATTTCTTTTGCACGAGTAGATGGTGATCATATAGATAATCTAATTAAAAAAGATGAAGAGGCAATCTCTAAACTTTCTGACCAGGAGAAAGAAACCCTAAAAACCTTTTTAACCCAGACGATCCCTGCAGAGAAATTCTCTGTGCAGCTAGAAGCCATGGACAGCAAGTCTAATCCTTTTATTATCACTGAGCCAGAATTTATGCGCCGCATGAAGGAGATGCAACAAAATGGTGGCGGTGGTGGCATGTTTGGTATGGGTAATATGCCAGATATGTATAATCTAATTGTAAACACCAACCACGAGCTGGTAACAGAGATTTTAAATACCAAGACTGCCAAGAAAAAGGAGCGCCTAGTAAATCAAGCCCTAGATTTAGCCAAACTAAGCAAAGGACTATTAAAAGGTGAAGACATGACCGCTTTCATAAATAGAAGCTATGAAATGATTAAATAAATCTCATTTTTTATTGATTTTTAACCCTATGTATCAAAAATACATGGGGTTTTTTATTAATTTATCATATAAAAAGCAATAAAATGGGTTAAAAAGCATAAAAAAAGCACTTATTTATAAAAAATATAGCTCCGTGAAGCCCCGTTTTACGGCAAAACGTACAAAAACATCGATTAAAAGCTTGTTTTTTAGAATAAAGTTATTAGATTTGACCCATATTAATTAACCAAACTTTAATATTATGAAAAAATTATTACTTTTTACAGCATTAGCAAGTTTTACATTTGCTTCTGCGCAAGTTACAACCAATGCAGGAACTTTTAATAAGCCTGCTGAAGGAGACACTGCTTTCGAAATGCAATTTATGCCTAACCTTGATGGTGCAGATATGTTTGCAGATAGAGGAGCTACTGTTACAATGAGAAAATTCGAATCTGCAGAAAAAGCAGTTCGTTGGTCTGCATCTCTAGATTACAATAATGATGGAGATGAATTAACAGCTTCAACATACTCAGTTGGATTAGGATATGGTATTGAGAATCATTTTGCAGGTGCTGAGCGTTTATCAACGTACTGGGGTTATGGAGTGAAAATGAATTACTCAGGTGAATCAGACTACAAAGAAATAGCTATTGATCCTGATACTGATCTTCCATTTGTAGATGATGAAGGTGTACTGACTGGACAATTAGCTGATGTGGAAGGTGCCGACGGTGTACTTACACTTGGAGCTGGTGTGTTCTTAGGAGCAGACTACTACATCATGCCAAAAGTATATGTTGGTGTTGAGGTAGGTTACGGTTTAGACGTTGACCTTGAAGATAATACTTCAATGAATCTTGGTGGTGGCGTTAATGGAATGATGAGATTTGGTTTCAGACTATAATCTTACTTAATTATAATTTAAAACCCGGAGCTAAGCTCCGGGTTTTTTTATGAACTTTTTTTGGGAATTAGAATCTTTGAAAAAAACTATTGTTATAATACTGAGAAAATTGTGATATTTCTAAAGCAAAACTACTATTTATATGACATCATTAAATTGGTTTAGTGCTTTATTCTTTTTATTTTCGCTGTGTATCAATAAGATAACCCTACTAGATTATGATAATAAAGCAAATTACACGAGTATTGATTTTATTTTTTTGTGTTCAACTTAGTGCACAAAAACAAGATAACAACAAACAACAACCCGCTGGTATTTCCTTAGAAACGCTTGTTAAAGAAAAAAGTAATACCATAACAATTACCCATCAACACACTAGTAGTGTCAGTGGCATAAATCACATCTATCTTAGACAAGCTATTAACGGTATTGGAGTGTATGGTACAGAATCTAGTATTCATACAGATGCTTCTGGTAAAACAATTGTAACACACAACAATTTCAAAAAAAATCTTTCTAACACTATAGCCTCCAATAGTCCTAGCCTTGCTGCCTCTGAGGCAATACAGGCTGTAGCCAGTAGAATGAACTATTCAATTAGCAACCTTCAAGTAATAGCCTATGAAGGTGGCCCGAGCAAAAAAACACTATTTAATGGTGGTAGTATTTCAGAAAATGAGATTCCTGCAAAGTTATTATACAACTACTCAAAGAAAACAGGAACAAGAATAACCTGGGAACTTTCCATTAAAGAAACAACAGGATCAGATTGGTGGAATTTTCAGGTAGACGCAGTAACGGGAGAGATACTTCACAAAGAAAACTGGACCGTATCGTGTAATATTTTGGGAGATCACAACACGCACAATCACTCAAATAACCCAAAATTAGAAAATAAAATAACAGACCCATTATCTCAAAGTACCGCAATAGCAGCATCTGCAATGGCAGGTAACTATAATGTGTACCCAATGCCTGTAGAGTCTCCTAATTATGGAGCAAGAGCACTGGTAGCAAACCCTGATAATGCAATTGCATCTCCATTTGGATGGCATGATACAGATGGATCTGCAGGGCCAGAATATACTATTACAAGAGGAAACAACACCCATGCCTATGAAGATGGAGACAACCCAGGATATAGCCCAGAGGGTGGTGCTGGTTTATTGTTTGATTTTCCTATTAACGAAACCTACTCAAACGCAGATCAAAGCGAGGATGCAGTGATTACAAATTTATTTTACTGGAATAATATCATCCATGATGTGGTGTACCAATACGGTTTTGATGAAGCTTCTGGAAACTTTCAAGAAAATAACTACGGCAACGGGGGCGCAGGCAGTGATTATGTAAATGCAGAAGCCCAGGACGGTTCTGGAACATGTAATGCAAACTTTGGAACTCCAGCAGATGGAGGAAACCCAACCATGCAAATGTATGTGTGCGGTTCTAGAGATGGTGATTTAGATAACGGTGTAATTATCCATGAATATGGCCACGGTATCTCAAACAGGTTAACAGGAGGAGCTGGCGCAGCTGGTTGTTTAGGTAATGAAGAACAAATGGGTGAGGGTTGGAGTGATTACTACGCCCTTATGATGACTATAGAACCAGCAGATGCTGGCCCTGACGCAAGACCCATAGGGACATGGCTTACAGGCTCTGGACCTGATGGAGCAAGCATTAGAACCTATGACTACAGTACAGACTTTACAGTAAATCCTCATACCTATGATGATATCATGACAGAATCTATCCCACACGGCGTAGGATCTGTATGGGCTGCCATGCTTTGGGATATGACCTGGAAACTTATAGATACTGAAGGTTTTGATCCAGACACCTATAATGGTACTGGAGGAAATAACACGGCATTGCTGCTTGTTACAGAAGCATTAAAACTACAGCCCTGTTCTCCAGGACTGGTAGATGGTCGTGATGCAATTATTGCTGCAGACCAAGCAATTTATGGAGGAGCACACCTTTGTGAAATATGGGAAGCTTTTGCTGCAAGAGGTTTAGGATTTAGTGCAGACCAAGGGAGTACAAATAGTAGATCTGACGGGACAGAGGCTTTTGACCTCCCTCCTACTTTTTCATCTTTTGAAACCACACAAGAAGTTTGTCTTGCAGACGGTGTACAAACTGGCCTTGGTGGAGGCGCCCCAACTGGAGGTGTATACAGCGGTCTAGGAGTAACTGATGACGGTAACGGCACCACCTACACCTTTGATCCCTCAATAGCTGGAAGTGGTGCTGTTATTATAGGGTATGCAATTAATGATTTTTGCACAGGCCTTCCAGGAACACTCACAGATACTATTTTAGTGACAGATCAAGCGCCAGAGATTATTTGTAAAGGTGCTGGAGTATTAGTTTTAAATAGCATTGCACAAGATACACCAGGACTAATTATTGAAGATTTAAACACCGTTAGCACAACAATAAATATTAGCCAAGATGTTGCTATTACAGATTTAAACTTGCGTTTAGACATCTCACATACCTTTGTTGAAGACATGATCATTACCCTCACTTCACCGGGAGGAACAGCGGCTTCGGTTGTTTATAATGGGGCTGCAAATGGCTGTTCTGGGGATAACCTAATGACTTTACTAGATGATGCATCTATTAATGCATTAGTATGTAATTTGGGCGGAAATGCGTTTCCAGAAGTAGATTACATGCCAAGTAACCCTCTTAGCATATTTAATGGAGAATTCTCTCAAGGAGATTGGACATTATCTATAGAAGATACTTTTAGTTCAGATCAAGGAGTTTTAAATTCTTGGGCGCTAGAATACACCTATGAATTTGACTCTCAACCCTTAGATGTATTTCTAGATATTACTCAAAATGCAACTGTTAATGCACAAGATTTCTTAGAAAGTGTAGCATTGGCTTGTGGTGGGTATAGTACGTTAGCTGGAACACCTTTAGATACGACAGTATCATTTACTATAACAGATGTTGGACTTACAAATGTAGCATTACAAGTAACTAGTGACACTGGCCTAACTACTACTTGTACAGCAATTGCTAATGTCATTGAAAATACAACTGGAGGACAAGTAATTACATGCCCAGATGACATTACAGTTAACTGTGGAGAAGACACTTCTCCCGCTAACACAGGGACGGCAACCGCAATTTCAAATTGCAGTACAGACTCTGTGGTTACTTTTAATGACACTATAGAGGCAACTTGTGGTGCTACACAAATAATCACAAGAACCTGGACAGCTCAAGATGCCTGCGAAAATCCAATTGCAACATGTATCCAAATTATAACTGTAGTAGATCAAACACCTCCGGTGGCTATCTGTCCTGCAGATATTTCAGTAAATACAGATCTAAACCAATGTAGCGCTTTGGTGGAATATGAAGTTGGAGGTACAGATTCTTGCGGCAGTGTTACTATAACACAAATAAGTGGGCTAGTCTCTGGAAGTATGTTTCCTATTGGGGATACATTAAATGAATTCGAAATAGAAGATCAGTGTGGTAATATTACCGAATGTTCTTTTGTGGTAACTGTTGTAAACAATAATGCAGCACAGGCTATTTGTCAAGACATAACCATTGCATTAGACGCTATGGGTATGGCAAGTATTACACCTTCTGATATTTATGGAGGTACTGTAATTCTTTGCGAAACACCAGATATTACTATAGATATAGACTCTTTTACATGTGATAATATAGGCCCAAATAATGTAACTCTGAGTGTTGTTGACCCTGCAGGAAACATCACAAGTTGTGTGGCTGTTGTAACCGTGGAAGATACGATTGCTCCAGAGGTAATATGTCAAAACATTACAGTGGCTCTAAACTCATCAGGTGTTGCAAATATTACCGCAGCTATGATTGATGGAGGAAGTACAGATAACTGCGTAGTAGAAACAGTAAGTATTGACACTACAAGTTTTGATTGTTCTAATGTTGGCCTGAATATAGTGACACTTACGGTTACAGATGGTAGTGGAAATACAAATTTTTGTACAGCAGAGGTGCTCGTAGAAGACACCTTACCGCCCACAGCAATCTGCCAAAACATTACCGTAGAACTTGGCACGGATGGGACTGCAACTATTTCTAGTGCAGATATAGACAACGGATCCTCAGACAATTGCGGCGAGGTAACCTATGAGTTAACTCCTACTACTTTTGATTGTTCAAACATTGGGTCAAACATAGTTAACTTACTTGTTTTTGACAGTAATGGTTTGGCCTCAGAGTGTTTTGCAACGGTTACTGTAGTAGATACTGCTGCGCCAATAGTACTGTGTCAAGATATCACTATAGCTCTTGATGAAGATTATCAAGCTATCATAACAGCTGCAGATTTAGACGCAGGCAGTACAGATAATTGTTCTATCAGTACTACAACTATAGACATAAACACTTTTGATTGCTCTAATATAGGCCCAAACACAGTTACCATTACCATGACAGACCAAGACGGCAACCAAGCCAGTTGTAGCGCTATTGTAACGGTAATCGAGGGTATATATACGCCTAATGCAGTTTGCCAAAACCTTACGGTAACCATAGGAGAGGACGGAACAGCTACGGCAGCTGCTAGTGCCTTTGACGCAGGATCTACAGGAGTTCGCTGCGTTGACGGATTAAGCATAGACATAGATACCTTCTCATGTACAGATATTGGCACCCTTGTTGAGGTAGAATTTACAGTTACTAATGCTGCTGGTGATACAGACAGCTGTATAGCGTATGTAAACGTAATAGATGGTATTTCTCCAGAGATTACGTGTCCAGAAGACCAAACAGTAACAAGTGATGGCCCATATCCATTACCAGATTACTTTGCAACTGGGCAAGCAGTAGTTGCTGATAACTGTTTAGATTTAATAACAGTGTTTAATCAAAACCCTGTTGCAGGAACGTTAATGCCCCAGGGAGTGCATATTATCACGTTATCTACCCAAGATATAAGCGGTTTCACTGCAGAGTGTGAATTTACCCTTACTGTTATCGATAATTTAGGGAGCCAAAACACAACTGCTTTACGCACAATTAAGGTGTATCCAAACCCTGCCAATGATGTTATAACTCTTAGTAACCCTCAAAATATAAATCTTAGGAGTGTTTCTATTTATGACATGACTGGAAGGCTTATTATCACCAAAGATTTGCAAGCTGCAAGCCAACAAAGTACTATTGATATTAGCGCATTGCAAAGCGGAAATTACCTGCTATTTATAAAAAGTACGTACGGGCAAATTACCAAACAGTTACTAAAAGAGTAAGGTTTATACCCTTGCCCTTTATATTTATTTTTCTTTAAAATTTTAAACCGTCAACACAACTAGGTTGTTGACGGTTTTTTAATACTTTTAATATCTAAATCAAAATTCCTTTACTAACTGGCTTTGAATATTCTAGAAACCTACAGTGTACCACCCCTTAAGGCGCCTATAAGGCTTTCTGACCTCAGGGCAGGAACTTTCTCCTTGATAGTATCTAGAAAAGCGTTTACCAAACTCATAAAGGCAAATTTGGTGTACGTAAACAACAAGAAAAGTACCACGGCAACACCTCTTTTGGGCGGGGAGATTATTACAGTTTTTAGAGATCAAACCCCAATTAAAAAACCTAGTATTAAAATTCCTTTGGACGTTATCTATGAAGATGAGTATTTAGCAATTATCAACAAACCTCCAGGGGTTGAGGTGAGCGGCAACAAAAGATATACCATCGCTAATGCACTAGACAAGGCCCTTAAAAAAAGTAATCAAGAAGATGCTTTGCTACGTCCAGAGCCAATACACAGGCTAGATTACCCTACTAGCGGCTGTCTACTCATAGGTAAAACATCTACATCTGTGATGAAGCTTAATAGAGCCTTCCAAGAAAAAAAAATAGACAAAGTATATTATGCCATTACCATAGGCAAACAAAAAGCTAGCGGGACCATTAAAAGCCCTCTGGATGGGAAATCATGTATTTCACATTTTGAGGTAATAGACACTGTTGCCTCTATGAAATACGAAGTGCTAAACTTAGTTAAGCTTATTCCAGAAACGGGAAGAAAACACCAACTAAGAAAACATTTAGCAGCTATCCAAAATCCTATTATGGGAGACAACCAATATGGTACAGATGGAAATAAAGGTACGGGTAATGGCCTATACCTGCACGCCTACTCTATAAAATTTATACATCCTTCAACAGCACATACAATTTCAGAACACATCCAATTACCTAAAAAATTTACACGCATATTCAAACAAATAAGGCTCTAAAATTAAAGGCTATTTGTTTATTATAAATTGTATTTTTAAATCTTAAAATATAGATTTATGCTTCCATGGCACCAATACCTTTTAGGGCTTCTTTTTGTTATTGCTGGAGCCAATCACTTTAGGACTCCAAAAATATATGAGCGCATTATGCCTTTGTATATTCCATCACCAAGTTTTATGGTGCTTTTATCTGGTATAACTGAAATGATTACAGGGTTTCTATTATTAAATCCTCAAACACAAACTTTAGGCGTTTGGTGTATCATAGGCCAGCTGGTCATTTTTCTTGCAGTCCATATCCATATGCTACAAAACAAAGAAGCTTCTCTACAACTTCCTAAATGGTTTCTTATGCTAAGAATTCCGTTACAATTTGGTATGATGTACTGGGCATCTCAATATATAGTGGCATGAATTTATTTGAAGAAAATCCTGGCCTAGAGAAAATCATCTTACCCATGAAAGATGCACAGGTAAGCTATTATCCAAATTTTTATACCCAGGCAGAAGCCTCAGTACTGCAAGATAAAATACAACAGCAAACCCCCTGGCAAGAAGATGATATTAAACTCTTTGGCAAGGCTTT
>Ga0206677_10003951_pt1 | contig 12274 bp, 12 predicted proteins | sample M130m12015metaG_FD_155475 | JGI IMG/M metagenome (GOLD analysis project Ga0206677, IMG submission 155475) | Ammonia-oxidizing marine archaeal communities from Monterey Bay, California, United States - M1 30m 12015 | ecosystem: Environmental > Aquatic > Marine > Intertidal zone | place: USA... | reverse complement strand
AGATATGCGTAGGCATATGCCTGGCATGAGATACGGCAGGAGCAATACTGGCATATTTCTCTGCCGCAGAAAGCGCGAGCGGGGCGTAAGTTGGATGGTCGAAAGAGTGGATTATGTAGTGAGCAGCGCCCGGATGATCCGGATTCTCTCTGAATAAATCCATCGCAATTGCTCCAGCACGCATCGTAATTTCAGTACCTGATTCAGTCAAAAAATTATTCAACACTCTGCCGTCGTTTGAAACCGTAGCACCGCTAATCATTGAAACTGCATAAAAAGCAGCAACCTCACGATCATCAGGAAACTGTTCATATAAATCTTGCATGGCATACATCCACGCTAACCTTTTTTCTCCTAAAGAGCCCTCCGTGAACGCGAACGCCTCAGCTGCACGCACGAAGCCTTTTTCTCTCATCGTTGGCGCTTTGGAAAGCCGTTCTTCCGAAGTTGACCCCAGCCGGTTCAGCGTGTCGATAGGCGACTGAGGATCTTGTAATACTGGTATCAAAGGGTGATTGTAGGTAAATGCTTCTCCCCAATATGCGAGAGCAAAATCAGGCTCTATCTCCTGGGCTTTGCGAAACTCGGTCCGGGCCTGTTTCCAGCCAAAACTATGCAGATACCCAACGCCAAGGTTGAAGTGAGCTTGCGCCTCTTCTGAGGCCGATGTTGGAAAATCAAAGGTTCCAATTTGCTTTAGCTCTGCAGCCAGCGTCACCGAGGAAAGAACACCAGTCAGTAGCGCACACAGAAATGAATTTAGCCGATTTTTCATAACATATATCCTCTCTCAATGCTTTAGTTGGGCGAGTCGAACCTTTTTTGTTTAAAATAGAGCTCTTGGCAGCGACACAAGCGATCTTATACCACAAATCAATTAGACTTAGCCATTAACAGAATATGCAAACATCGTCACGGCAGAAACTAAAATCAATCACCTATAAGCGTTACTTGTTTTCAAGGACCCTTGGAAGCAACTCAGCATGAGCGAAGAGCCTGTTGTCCAAAGTGAAGCATGCATACAAGAAGGTCTAGTTTGGCTCGCACAAAAAGAACCCCGTTTCAAACATGCAATACAAATTACTGCAGACATACCTCTAAGATTGAGAGATGATGGATTTAAACAGCTGTTAAATGCAATTATTAGCCAGCAATTGAGCGTTTCATCTGCGAACTCTATCTGGCGTCGTATTGAATGCGCGAAGCTGGATAACCCGGAGGCAATTACCGCAGCTTGTGACGAAGATTTGCGGAAAGCTGGGTTTAGTCGACAAAAAATTCTCTATGCTCGCTCTCTTGTCGAAGCCAACATCGATTACATTTCACTCAGAGCCAAAGACGCTAATTCAATAATAAGCACACTCACAAGAATTAAAGGGATCGGTCAATGGACGGCTGAAATTTACCTAATTTTTTCTCTTGGCAGGCAAGATATATTTGCTTCCGGTGATTTGGCTCTGCAAGAAGCAACATTTACCCTTTTTGGATTACCTGTCAGACCCACCCAGAAAGAGCTCCGGATATTATCGGAATCTTGGTCTCCTTGGCGATCCGTTGCGGCGAGATTGCTCTGGGCATATTACAAAACCATCAAATCCAAAGAAGAGATAAGATAGCTAGGAAGCGCCTACGCCACAACCCCGAAATTACGGAATCCAAAGCACTTTTATCAGAACTCATAACCCTACTATATTACCATCATTCATTGTGCGAACCTTTTTTAGTATAGCAATGTAAAGAATGAGTGAGTGAGTGAGTGAGTGATAAAAGAAGTATTTTTTTTGGTTTGTTACTTTAATTGTAATATTGCTTTTCCATTAATTTTTGCTAACCTAATTGAAAATAGTAAATCGGTCACACAAAAATTTTTCTGTAAGTATTGTTTTGAGATCAATAATTTTTCTGTAAGTATTGTTTTGAGATCAATTTCCTGAAAAAAATGAGACGGAGGTGGGTGTTATGAACATGCAGTGGGACTATTACGTGAGCACAATCATTACGGATCCGAATGAAAAAAGTAAGAATGCTGAAAAACTCGAGGTCATGATGCGAAAACAGGGGCTCGCTAACTGGGAATTAGTTAATGTCGTTCCATCTGGCAACAATGCTTTGTACGCGATTTATAAAAAGCCCTTAACCTGAAAAACGAAATATTGACATTTAGCTATTACTAGAGTGACACTTATTCACACAGAAAATAGAGCATCGATAAAAATTAATACGCCGGCTAACTCATAAGTTCTCACCCGGTAGATTCTCACGCTCTTCAATTAAGATATACCAGTAAGAATGAAACTTAACCCTATCTAGGCCCCAGACTCTCACTTTAGAAAGAAAACAAAACTAGGACAGACATGCAAAAGCATAACTTCAAGAAAATTGCGTTGATAAGCGTATTTATTATTCTTAGCGCCAACAATATTGCTGCAGAAATAACATTTGTCAGATTTGGCCCCCTTGGAGAAGAAAAACCAGGTATTCTTGACAATCAAAACCAAATTAGAGATCTCTCAAACGTTATTGATGACATAACACCGCAACAGTTATCCGACGAGGCCATCAACCGGATAGCACAAATACCAATTGAAGACCTACCTATTGTCTCCGGCAATCCGCGCATTGGAGCGCCACTCACTGGCGTTGGAAAAATAATTGCAATCGGATTTAATTATGTAAATCATGCCGCAGAAATGGAGGTCACTCTTCCCACCGAGCCTCTAGTTTTCATGAAAGCAACTTCTGCACTTTCAGGTCCGTTTGATGAAGTTATACAACCGCGAAACAGCTTAAAGCTCGACTATGAATCGGAGCTAGTGATAGTAATCGGACGTCAAGCAAAATATATAAGCGAACAAGAGGTCTTCAGTCACATTGCTGGATTTACTGTGGGCCATGACGTTTCAGAGCGAGCGTTTCAACGAGAACGTGGTGGGCAGTTTACGAAGGGGAAAAGTGCAGATACATTCGCGCCGATTGGACCATATCTAGTTACCCGCGACCGTATAGACGACATTCAGAATCTACCTATTTGGTCAGAAATTAATGGAGAGATGAGGCAGCAAGGAAACACAGCCGACATGGTTTTTAACGTCAAGCAGATTGTTAGCCATCTAAGTCAATTTATGACCCTAAATCCTGGGGACATTATTTTTACCGGAACTCCCGAAGGAGTCGGCGATGGAATGACCCCACCAAGTTATCTAAAACCAGGTGATATCGTGCGTGTCGGCATCAGCGGGTTGGGTGCCCAGCGTCAGAGCATCGTGGCGGCCGAGTAATAGACAATATGATAACCAAAGTCATTCGGAGCCTAGTTTTATCTGGCGCGATTTTACTAGCACCACTCTCAGCAGGTGAAATTTATTTTTGCAGTGACATAGCTGGCGTCTCCATTAATAAGTTTGGAATAAAAACTTCAAACAAGAATGCTAAAGAGATCGCTTTACAAAATTGGCTGATTGATACGAGCAAGGGATGGCGACGCGAAGATGTCGAGGGATATGCAGGCGCATGCGAAACTAACAAAGGTTACGTTGTGTGCAGAGCAGAAGACGTCGTTTTTGGTGAAGCTATTTTTTCAATACACCCTGACGATTCTAATTTTGTCCTTACCTATCTCGACTATGGACTAGATGCACTATCTTATGTCGGCACCTGCAAAAAACCGTAACGTCTCTATAGCGACCGAGTACGATAATAATGCCCTCCTCACAAACAGTTCCAGCCCAATGCGATCAACTTTATCTTACAGAGCGATGACCTAATGAGGATTGAGCCCAACAGAAACGTTGAAGACTCAATCCTTCACCTGACAGATTACGACTCTAAATCAAAGCGATCTAACGTCATAACTTTCACCCATGCAGCCGTAAAAGCTTCAACAAACTCTGAAAGAGCATCGTCCGAAGAGTAGTGCTCAGCGATGGCCCGAAGCTCAGAATTTGATCCGAAAATTAAATCCACCGGCGAGGCCGTCCACTTGAGCTCTCCGCTAACTAAATCACGACCTTCGTAGACCCCTGCCAAACTCGCAGACTGAGTCCACTGTGTGGAAAGGTCAACTAAATTCACAAAGAAATCATTGGTCAGTAAGCCGGGCTGCGACGTAAAAACTCCGTGACCGGCGCCTTTAGAGGAAACGTTCAAAACACGCAGCCCCCCTACTAGTACAGTCATCTCTGGCGCTGTTAAGCCTAACAAAGCCGCTTTCTCGACAAGCATTTCTGGCGGCGAGCGCGGACTCTCCTCGCTAAAGTAATTTCGAAAACCATCAGCCATCGGCCTTAGAAGTGAAAACGACGCTATATCAGTCTGATCCTGCGACGCATCCGTCCGACCGGCTACAAAAGGCACATCAATTTCAACGCCTGCTTTACCTGCTGCGGACTCGATAGCGGCAGCGCCACCAAGCACGATAACGTCTGCCAGCGAAATTTTCTTTCTGCGATTATTCGAATTAAAATTGCTCTGTATTTCCTCCAGCACCTCTAACACTCGATTGAGCTGTTCTGGATTGTTTACTTCCCAACTCCTTTGGGGAGCCAGACCAATTCTCGCCCCGTTCGCACCTCCACGCATATCGGTGCCTCTATATGTAGAGGCAGAGGCCCATGCTGTCTCGACTAGCTCCGCAGTCGTCAGCCCTGACTCCATAATCGCCGTTTTTAGGCGAGAAACGTCACGTTCAGTGACAAGATCGAAATCGACGGCAGGAACAGGGTCTTGCCAAACAAAAGTTTCAGCAGGCACAAGTTTCCCCAAGTACCTCGAGCTTGGACCCATGTCCCGGTGCGTCAGTTTGAACCACGCACGCGCATAAGCATCGGAGAACTCTTCTGGATTCTCAAGCCAGCGAGAAGTAATTTCCCTGTAGGCCGGATCTACCCTGAGAGCCAGATCCGTAGTGAACATCATAGGCGCATGACGCTTAGAAGAATCGTGCGCATCAGGCACTAAATTTGAAGCAGCGCCATCAATAGGTTTCCACTGCACCGCACCCGCTGGACTTCTTGTTTGCTCCCACTCATACCCGTATAAATTAACGAGGTAGTCGTGAGTCCACGCCACTGGGTTACTCGTCCAAGCGCCCTCCAAGCCACTTGTAATGGTATCGGCGCCTTTCCCGCTGCCATATTTATTCAGCCATCCCTTTCCCTGCGATTCAATTGACTCTCTCTCAGGCTCCGAACCGACATAGTCATCTGGGCTTGCCGCACCATGGGCTTTCCCAAAGGTGTGCCCCCCAGCGATCAGCGCCACAGTCTCCTCATCATTCATCGCCATCCTGCCAAAAGTTTCCCGGATCGCATCTGCCGCTGACTGAGGATCTGAATTGCCCCCGGGACCTTGCGGGTTCACATAGATTAATCCCATCTGACTCGCACCGAGAGCCCCGATCAGCTCCCCGTTTTCGTCTCTTCTGTCTGCGGCCAACCATTCCCCTTCTGGCCCCCAATTCACGTCCTCCGGCTGCCAAAGATCAACACGCCCTCCTGCAAAGCCAAGTGTTTCAAATCCCATGGAGTCCATCGCGACTGTACCTGCCAAAATCATTAAATCCGCCCAAGAGATTGCACTGCCATATTTCTGTTTTATGGGTAAAAGTAATAGACGCGCTTTATCTAGATTTGCGTTATCCGGCCAGCTGTTGAGAGGTGCAAACCGCTGCATGCCCCCATCGGAACCTCCTCGACCGTCTATTGACCGATAAGTTCCAGCACTATGCCAAGCCATGCGGACAAAAAATGGTCCGTAGTTCCCATAATCCGCCGGCCACCAGTCCTGTGAAGTAGTCATTACTTCAGTGAGGTCATTGACCAAATCGTCTAAATTTAATGCTTGGAAGGCGTCGGCATAATTAAATTCCCCTCCCGAGGGGTCGAACGAAGAATCTTCTCTTAGCGGCTCAAGATTGAGCCGATTGGGCCACCAATATTCGTTGATCGCCAACTGATCCTGAGCGCCGCTGATAGTTACGGCACCAAGTCCTATCAAGCACATCACGGATGACAATAAGATTTGTCTAGTCATTTCTTTCTCCTCAATCAACTTTCACACAGTAAACATCAAGACACTATGAAACAATATTCGACTACGTCATACAGATAAAGTGATTTATTTCGATTACTTTGATCGAAATACCCAATAATTAGTAATAAATTCCTACGACGATTAGTTGTCTAACGCGGCATCCATATTTTCCGCGTCCCAGAAGACCGAACAACTAAAACGGAAGTAAGTTGTATAATATGGCCGCTAAAATAGAGCCAATTATTGGACCGACAACGGGAATCCACGCATAATTCCAATTACTGCTTCCTTTGCCGTTAATAGGTAGCACCGCGTGAGCAATGCGCGGCCCGAGATCTCTAGCTGGGTTGATCGCATAGCCGGTTGTCCCTCCCATCGCCATGCCAATACCAAACACCAGCAAACCAACAGGCAGCGCGTCTAAGGCTCCCAACCCAACCTCCGGGCTCGCTATATAGAGCACACCCAGCACAAGAACAAAAGTAGCGAGCACCTCAGAATAGAGATTATTCAAGACGTTTGGAATAACTGGAGCGGTGCTAAATACTCCTAATTGAGCGCTCGGATTATCCGTGATATCAAAATGATCTTTATATTGAAACCAAGCGGCCACCGCGCCAAAGAATGCGCCAATCAGTTGCGCTAATATGTAACCGGGCACCTGAGACCAAGCAAATTCACCGGCGCTTGCCAGGCCTATTGTAACTGCGGGATTAATATGGGCGCCGCTAACGTCTCCAGTTACAAACACTGCGACGAACACAGCTATTCCCCACCCCGCTGTAATTATGATATAGCCACTGTCGTTACCACCAGTTTTCGCGAGAGAAACGTTTGCGTTCACCCCTGCCCCGATCAAAATTAGAATAAAAGTGCCCAATAATTCGGCGATGTATGCATCCATGTTGATTCCTTTATGAAACGATTTGGGATTTTTTTTAAGAAACAAACCCGTGTAGATTAAATCGAGTATATGGGCGCCCCCTAAAATTTACTAATCTTTTAAAGTAAACATTTACCGATAATTCAGTTCTGGTAAGAAAAATTATGTAGGTAAAAAAGAAGCGTACCCACAAGAAAACTCTGTACACACGCGCGTGAATTGGTAAACTAAATGCGTCTCATTTAGCCTGAAATAAAGTTTTTTATCTCAACCATAGATTAACTTTCAGATATTCTGATTCGGGAGAAAATTATGAAGCTCATGTCGATAGCTAAGGCTGTCCTTTTTTCCAGCAGCTTAATTAGCGCAGGCCTCTATGGTCAATCCGCCTACCAGAGTTTTGGTGCAGAAATGCCTGAAGGCGGGGAAACTGTATCGTTGTCTCAAGCAATAGCCTCACTAGGAGAGAATGATGTTGCGAAGGGGTCGGTGAAAATTGAAGGGAAAATAACTGAGGTGTGCCAAGCCAAAGGTTGCTGGATGGTACTAGTAGACGGCGACAAGTATGCCAGGGTGACTTTCAAAGATTACGGATTTTTTGTTCCAACAGAAACTAGCATGCAAGACGGCACTATCTTCGGAGAGTTGTCTAGAACTGTTCTAACAAAGGAGCAGGTGCAGCACTACGCAGAGGATGCCGGTCGGGAACATGCAAAAGTTAGTGATGATCCGTTAGAAGAATATTGGTTGGTGGCAAGCGCGGTATCGATCAAAACAAAATAAAAAAGAGGGGCTGTAAGCCCCTTTTTCTGAAGTCCGCCTTAAAGTGAGTTTAAATATCCATCTAGTCTGTCTCCAGACATAACAAATCCACTTTTCTTCTCTGCCGCAGCTGCTTTCACTGCGTCTAAGTTTCCAGCGGCGCCGACCTGAATTACGCCAACCATCGCCATCATCATATGCGGCGTGCACTGGTAAACGTAAACTCCTTCTGCGTTCAGAGTTACCGTTACATCCTGGCTCATCCCACCGTTCCAGCTCTCTGCTCCAGCTGGTATCATCCCTTCCATTGAGGCCGAATTATGTCCAGGATTAGCTGATTTAAAGGTGACGGTGTCTCCCGGGTTAACTTTCAGAACTGCAGGCTCAAAAACCATCACACCGTCGGTTCCCGCATTTAGCATCTGCACTTCGTGGTTGTCTGCAAGAACCACATTTGTAAGTGCTGCTGTCAATGTAATAGCTGCCAATCTAAAAACTTTCATGTTTTCCACCTTTAAGTTGTCGTTTATTTACCCACCTGCTAAAAGCCGCCGATGGATTTCTTGAGCTTGATTTCTAATCCAAAGAGTAACATTTTTGTGAGGGAGCAGACCTAGACCGTTCGATCGATAATTGAGTCCGCGAAGCAACTCGGCATAGGGCCCGAATCCACTGACTCGAAAAGGAACAACTATAACAGTCCTGCCTGCTAAATTAGCTTCACTTACATATTCGCGAATTGCGGCTTCCGCATCTTCGCGCTTCTCTGGCCAATCTTCACGCAATGTGAAAGCTTTTACGTCGTGCAACTGCAATTTGGTTTGTACTTTGGACAATATTTTTTGGATTCTACTTATCCAGAGGAAATTCTCAGCGTCATCTCCTGGCCCGTGAGCAATTACCACAACGTCCTCGGAAGACGGTTGCTCACTCAGGCTTTCAACGCGATCGCCAATTACGACTTCCATCTCTTCAGCGGCAGACAGACCGATGGCACTCATACCCAAATTCGCGGACGACTCAACTTTCCAAAAACTTTTTGCCATGAGCGAAGAGTGAAGTTCCTCTCTAGACTCACTGCCTCGGAAATCAATTGCCTGATTATTCTTGCTTGAAAATTCAGGTGCACCCTCAACTAAGCCCAGAATCTTCGCTGTCCGTTCCCTCCAACTATCGCCTGAAACAAACAATCTCACAACTGCGACATTTTTGACGCCCTTTGACTCCAATTCCTTTATGCCCCCTTGCAATGAGGCAGCATCCGCCATCCCGAATGCAACAGCCACATGATACTCGTCTCTTAATGGCAAAACTGCATCCTGCACTTGCTTATTCCAAGCCTTGCCGCCACCGTGAGCCATGACTAGAATTCCATTTGCATTCTCCTGATTAGTCGAAGTGTCTGCGTGATTTTCAGAACTCGATTTGCCAAAACTCGAAGCTACCGCTACTGACTCAGATTGCAGAGTGCAGTTAGCTAGAGTCACGCAAACTAAAGCCATTACCAATAATGCTTTACATACCTTAAAAAAATAAACCTCAGACATATCAGAACTCATACTTATAAGAAATTCTCAAATTGATTCCGGGCTGAGTCGCATTCTGTAGGTTTTCAATAGAATCTTTGCTGAGTCCCTGTATAGATGACCAACGAGCATATTCCTCATCCAATATATTAAACACTCCTCCCCTAAGCGAATGAGACTGATTAAAAGTGTAGTAACCAAGTAAATCAGCAACAATATAATTGTCTCCAGTCACCACTTCATCAGATGACACGCGATCTTTTCTTTGAACTAGTGTCAAAAGTAACTCGGCCCCCCAATTGTTTTCTGGACTGTCATAACCCGAACTAATTACCGTAGTGACCGGCTGGACCGAGTCTATCGGCTTATCTGTAATGTCGTTGGTTCCGCGTGCGTAAGCGATGGAACCCTGTATGTTCAAATTGTCAGTCAAATAAAAAGCAGAAACTACTTCCAAACCGCTTATAGTCGCAGCACCCAAGTTTTGGTCCTGATACAAAGCTATCCTCCCCGCACTGCCGACAGCTTTGCTCTCGATGAAATCACTATACGTATTCTGAAACGCAGAAACACTTAGGAACGCGTTGTCTAAACTTTGCCTAATACCCACCTCAAAGCTTTCACTTGATTCAGCTGAGAGATTAGCATTAGGAACGGTGGCGTAGCTGTAACCCAAATTCACAAAAGCTTGATTTGACTCATCAAAATTTGGTGGCCGATAGCCCTCTGCATACTGTAAAAAGATTGAGGACTGTGCGCCAAAATCGTAGATGATTCCGAGGCTCGCCGACGTCGCATCCACATCAACCTCGGAGAGTGAGAATCCACCAAACCCGGCAATGATGCCACTACTATCCACTGATGGATCAAAAAGTGGAATCATCTTGTAACTGTCGTAGCGCAAGCCAGGAATTATAGTCAGACCAAGCTCAGGTAAAGAAATCTCATCTTGAGCGTAAAATCCTTGGCGCTCAGTTATGGTATCCGGAAAGGTTTTATTTGGAAAATTTTCTGTTGGCGCCATCGGATAAGCAGAAATTTTACAAACTACAGCACCTGAACTTATCTCCGTCTCACATCGGTTTCTAGGACGCTCTGTGTCAGTTTCGTCATGATTAAATCCGTACACAAATTCATGCGAAATCCCACTGGTGACAAACTCTTTCCGTAAATTCAAGCCGAATGCAAACGTATCCTGATTGAATTCAAAATCTGTAACGCGCTCCGAGGATGTCCCTGCAAAAGAACGTGGGTTACGCGGGTTTATAAACGAATAACTGGTCCTATTCTGCTCAGTATGCTGCAGCGCATCTGTATTTTGCTTTTGAATTTTAAGATCAACCGCATCAAAGAATGTCAAATCACCTGCCCACGAGTAACCAATGCCAAACCTATCTCGATTGGTAGTGTCACTCCCTATCGAGGAAGAGACAGAGCGGCTTAGGTCACTTAACATCATCACATCATTTTGCTCCTCGTACTGATCGACGACGATGCTAAGTTGCTGAGAGTCTGAAATATCCCAAAAAGCCTTGACTAGTAACCCTTCGGAGTCACCATCCTGCGGATTCAATGAACCTTTTCCATTCACATCAAACTCAGAAAACTCTCTTGCTGTATATTGAATTATCGTACCGAAATTTTCAGCTTGCCAGGCTCCGGTAAAACCTGCTCTCGTCATTTCATTTGCCGAGGCATTTGAAGTTTGCACAGAAAAATAGGTTTGATTTTCTCCGTTCACATAATCTCGCGGACTTTTCGTGCGAAGTAAAACAGCACCCCCCATCGCATCAGCTCCATACAGGACGGAGGAAGGACCACGTATTATTTCTACGGATTTTAGATCGTCCATCTCAAAACTATCCTTGCCGTAAGATGATGGCCCCGCACCGTAAATATCGCTACTTCGAATGCCATCTATTACTGTCAGAACGCGATTCCCACCGATCCCTCGGATAGAAAACCCCTGATGGCCGCCACGACTGGCAGTTTCCATGCTCACGCCGGGCTGGTATCTGGCAAGATCATCAAGGTCATTGATAAGCTGGCGCTCAATCTCCTGCTCTGAAATAACAGAAACCGTCCCAGCAATATTACTGATCGCACGGGAGACGCGCGTCGCGCTTACTTCAATTTCTTCTATGCGAATATGGGAATCCTGTGCAACTACCATCCCTGACAAAATAATTGAGAAAGCAAGTAAACAACACACGAATTTAGGTCTACGTGACACCAATATTATTTCTGAATCCTCACACATATTTTTTCACCTTTTATGAATTGAAAAATTTGTGACATCTGAGTAACTTTTCTAGCAGCTTGTCTTAGTCAGCCAAAACCTTTCGACTTTTACGAACAATCGTAAATTGTTTTACAGTCAGAGCCTGTTAAGTATTATCGCAACTACAACTTCGTTTCGTTATTTCGTAGGTAACTCGATACGCCCTCTGAAGTCGCTACCATGCCCACATCGCCATCTTTCCAACCAGCCGGGCACACCTCACCATGCTCTTCAGTAAACTTTAAAGCATCTAGGAGTCTTAGCATCTCGTCGACGTTTCTGCCCAAGGGAAGATTATTTATCGTGGCATGCTGAATGACTCGATCCCTATCAATTAAAAAGGAAGCTCGTAAGGCAACGCCGTCTGAATTAGCGACCCCGTAAGAGTCAATAATTTCGCGCTTCACATCAGCAACTAATGGGAAATCAACTAAGCCTATGCCGCCCTTGTCTGTTGGAGTATTTCGCCAAGCCAAATGTGAGAACTGAGAATCAATAGATACACCGATGACTTGTGCGCCTTTTTCCTTAAACGAATTAACTCTTTTGTTATGAGCAATAATTTCCGACGGGCAGACAAATGTGAAATCCATAGGGTAAAAAAACAGGACTATATAGCCTCCCTGATAATCCGATAGTTTAAAATCTTCCTTAATTGTGCCGTCCGGCATCACAGCAGCCGCCTGAAAGTCTGGGGCTTGCTCGCAAATTGCTATACTCATCTCGTTTACCCTTAATAAAGTTTAATGTTTAATCCAAATTTACTGAGCGTTGTTTTCGCGCTCGGTATTT
>Ga0206677_10003947_pt1 | contig 12286 bp, 9 predicted proteins | sample M130m12015metaG_FD_155475 | JGI IMG/M metagenome (GOLD analysis project Ga0206677, IMG submission 155475) | Ammonia-oxidizing marine archaeal communities from Monterey Bay, California, United States - M1 30m 12015 | ecosystem: Environmental > Aquatic > Marine > Intertidal zone | place: USA... | reverse complement strand
GCTTTTCTTTGCCGCTGACAAAAAGCGGCGGGTATCTGGTAAAAAGCCCACCTTATGACTAATAGAGCGTTTGAGCGCCACCATATCCAGGTCCAGCGCTTGGCTCCAGTACTCAAGGCAATACCACTGGAGAGTGCCCTCTTTCGCGGCAAAAAGTTCAAAGAGCCTGGTACGGGCATCAGCCTCAGAGATATTGCGCTTTAACGCTATACGGGCTGGCACCAGCTCGCGCCAAAAGTAATGGTCAAAGGCCAGATCAAGCATGGTGCCATCCATATCAAGCAGGACCGTGTCGCAATGACTCCAATCGACGCTTAGCTGCTTTGCTTTATTTCGCTCAGTCATTCGGATACTTTACGGCATTCGCTATCGATTGTATTTGCTACCAACAGGCTATTCCATGCTGACCAATCTGAAACAACTCATACCCGACATTCTCACTGTTGCACGTCAAGCCGGACAAGATATTCTGGAGATTTACCGGGGCGATATAGATGTCGAAACTAAGGCAGATGACTCACCTTTAACTGCCGCAGATCGCGCAGCACATAACCGCATTGTTGCGGGACTGACGGCATTAACGCCCAGCATCCCGATTCTGTCGGAAGAGTCTGTTGTTATTCCTTATGCAGAACGTTCAAGCTGGAAGGAATATTGGCTTGTCGACCCACTTGATGGCACCAAAGAGTTCATTAAAAAAAATGGTGAGTTCACGGTAAATATTGCGCTGATTCAAGGGCATCAGGCTGTGCTTGGGGTAGTGCATGTTCCGGATAAAAACACCGACTACTATGGCTGTACTGAAACGGGCTCATTTATCCAACATGCGGGCGAAGCGCCCATCACAATTTGCGTAACGACGCCGGCACCATCCCCCGTGCGCGTCGTTGGCAGTCGCTCGCACCGCGGTGAACTTGTTGATGCCTACCTGGAAAAGCTGGGCTCTCATGTAATGGTGTCAATGGGCAGTTCGCTAAAGCTGTGCCTGGTCGCAGCAGGCGAAGCGGATGTCTATCCGCGCCTCGGCCTTACCTCAGAATGGGACACTGCCGCCGCACAGGCTGTCGTTGAGTGTGCAGGTGGCAGCGTTATCAACCTTGATGGTAAACCACTGCTGTATAACGCGAAAGCAGATATTCTGAACCCCCATTTTATTGTGTATGGCGACGACTCTAAAGACTGGACCCGCTATCTATAAGGCGGCTGATGCCCTCAGCGCGTTGCTTGGGAGAGCCATGAAAGACTGATAGAATGATCTGAAACAACCGGCAAAGGTGCTGCAAAAACAGCTGCACCATAAAGATGCTCGGTAAGACCGGCTCAAATACCCGGCAGCTGGATACCCCAAGCAATTAACGCTGATGCAGCATAAGTGACGGCAACGATTATAAATTTATGAGTAATAACGTCGAAACCACCGTATTCCGTGCCCGGGCTCGCCTTAAAGAACTCCGAGTTGCGCATCATGATCTTGATACATCTATTCACGAGCTATCAACCGATCCGAATATCGATTTGCTAAAGATCAAGCGCCTGAAAAAACAAAAACTCCGCATTAAAGACATGATTGTTCGCATTGAAAGCCAGTTAATTCCTGACCTCAATGCGTAACTGCTCGAATGCTTGAGCCTCTCGTCCGCCACCGCGCCCAGCTGCATGTCGGAAATCCATACAGATAAAAAAACTTATAACAAGTTGTTTTTGTAAACCAATTTAGCGAACTCTGTGACGTCCATCACAATAGTGATGTGCCAACATGTCGAAAAAAAAGACAATGTGCCAAAACTATCCGGTATTGCCACCGCTAGCGCAGAGCATAACGAACAGTCACGATGCATCGGTGGCGAAAAATAGTGAGACCGGTATCACATTAATTCCGTGGTTTTCCAACTTTAGTTAAATTGAGGCAATTACGAGATTTGGCTGGCACGCATTCTGCAAGATACAAGTGACACTAAAACTCTAATAATAAGAAGGTTTGGTCAGAACCTCGTGATTCGCTCTATGGGGTTTTAGTTCGTCCGTTCCGTGCCTATAAAACCCGCCGTCAGGCGGGTTCTTTTTTATCTCGACCACAAAAACATAGTTAAGTATAAAAACTAGCCTTTTGCATGACTAACTAAGAACTGCTGAAACAAAATCTGCAGCCGCGCTAAACTATCGGCATCACCAAGACCATGGTCACCTGCCAAAAGGGCAAAACGCGACCGGGTTTCCAACGCAAACCGCAAAGCATTTCGATACGGTATAACCTCATCACGCCAGCCATGAACAAGGGTTGCTGAGCAGCGCAATGGCAGCGGGTTAAATGCCTCATAGCCCGGCACATAAATTGCGGTGGCTATCAAAAACACGCCAGCAACAGCAACGCGGTGTGCGACCGCGGCACTGACTGCGGCACCCATACTGCTGCCCACAAGCAATACCGGCACGGTTTGTTGCGTGCACCATAAAAACAGCTTGTCGATACGCTCTGCGGGATCATCGATACCACGATAATCAAGTGATTCAACACACCACCCTGCCTGCTCAGCCAGCGGCATTAACCTTCTGATTTTTGTGCCGTCCGGGCCGCTCTCCTGACCATGAGAAAAGCAGACGATTCCTCGTTGTGAATTCATACATTACACATCGGTTTCAGTCCTTTCACGACCAAACCAAGCCACCGCAAAAGCCACCACAAATGGCACCACACGCTCCACAATATCGCCCGGGGTATTCGGCATCCAATTAAAGACAACGGTTAAACCAAAACCCAGCCACAGACTTACCAGAGCCGACCTACGACGAACGCGCACATTCATAACAAACAGCAGCACCATGGGGCCGAATGCTGCACCTAATGCATGCCAGGCAAACAGTACCCGGTCAAAAATTGACGATGGCAGGAACAAAGAAATTGCGCAGGCAATAATCGTGACCAATGTCACCACAACGCGCGAGTTGGTCAGTACTTTGCTATGAGCACGGCTGTCTGTAAGATTCCAGTCACGCGCAATAGATGATGCTGCCACCAGCAGCTGGCTGTCGGCTGTCGACATGATTGCGGACAATACACCGGCGATCATCATTCCAGCTATTACCGGCGGCAGCAGCTGCTGGGTTGCATGAAAAAAAATCTGCTCTTCATTGCCCGTAATCGGAAATAATACCCGCGCTGACCAGCCAAGAACTAGCATGCCGCTAAACACAATAGATGCCCAGCCAACAGCAATGATTCTGCCCTGACGCAAACTCTCATTATCCTTAATAGCCATAAAACGGTTTACCACATGAGGCTGGCCCATATACGCGACACCCGGACTCAGCATGCCGAAGACAAAACCCACCGCGGCAAGGCCGCTGTACTTGCCAGTAAAACTGAGAAAAACCTCATCCTCCACAGCGGCCATGCCGGCCCATAAACCTGCAAATCCGCCAACTTCCATCAGGCACAGCACCGGCAATAAGGCGGCCACTGACACCATCAGCAAGGCTTGCACGGCATCGGTAACTGCAACGGCCCAAAAGCCACCTATAAGCGTGTATACCAGCACGATGGCAGCACCAAAAAGGATGGCCACGGTCGGTGCCATACCGAAACTGCTGGAGAATGCGAGACCGGCGCCTTGAAACTGCGCCGCAATGTAGAACATAAGACTAACCAGAACTATGATTGCAGCAGAACGGATCACCGCGTTGCTGCCATCACGTTCGAAGCGACCAAATAAAAGTTCGGACAAAGTCACAGCTTCGTCTCGTTCGGTTGCCTGTCGCAGACGCGGCGCGATATAGGACCAACTGAACAAATAACCGCCGAGTACTCCCGGCAAGAACCAGAAAGCCTCCATACCCACAGCATAAGCGGTGCCACTGACACCCAATAATGACCATGCCGATGACGAACTGGCCGACGCACTGAGGCTCGCAACCCATGGCCCAAGCTGACGACCACCGAGGAAGTAATCGTCCTGATCGGTGGTGCGCTTTTGCGCCCAGACACCAATCATTACCAACACAATCATGTAAGCAATAAGCGTTATCATGATCCAAAAAGAATCAGTCATTTGTAAAGGCCATCCTCGAAAACCTACTGAAGCATCGCAAATTTGAACAGCAGCGGCAACACCAACCAATCATTATGGCCGGTACAATACAATGCCAACTCTCCACTGACATACATGAAATCAATGAGCAATAACTGGCAATTCTGGATTGATCGCGGCGGCACATTCACCGATGTGATTGCCCGCGAGCCCTGCGGAAAACTGCGTATTCAAAAACTGCTGTCAGAGAACCCATCGATGTATGACGATGCTGCTGCCGAAGGCATTCGCCGTTTTCTTAGCAGCGCAGATCAACCACAGATCAGTTTTATTAAGATGGGTACAACTGTTGCCACGAATGCGCTGCTCGAAAATGCCGGCGAGGCGACAGCATTGATTACGACCCGCGGCTTTGCAGATGCATTGAAAATTGGCAACCAGAGTCGTCCGGACATTTTTGCGCTCAACATAATAAAGCCGCCGTCGCTCTATGATGCGGTATTTGAAGTCGATGAGAGGGTTTCTGCCGATGGCACCGTCCTCCAGAATCTTGATGAAACTGCAGCATATGATGTTTTGAAAGTCATATCTGCTAGCGGCATTCGCAGTATCGCTATATGTTTGCTGCACAGCTATCTGTTCCCCCGGCATGAACACCGACTGCTTGAAATGGCGCAGGAAGCCGGGATTCATAATGTCTCTGTGTCGCATCAACTAAGTGGCCTGCAACGGTTTATCAGTCGGGGGCAAACAACCGTAGTCGATGCCTACGTCACTCCGATGCTCAGAAAATACATTAAAAGTTTTCAGCAAGCACTGGCGGCTAACAAACATACGTCAGCAAATTTTTTAATGATGCAAAGTAATGGCGGCATGGTTGCCGCCAATAAGTTATCCGGCAAAGACAGCATTCTCTCAGGTCCGGCAGGCGGCATGGTGGGTATGGCAGCCGCAGGCCGGCGCGCTGGTCTGACGCGCCTTATCGGATTTGATATGGGCGGCACATCCACTGACGTATCGGTGTATGACAACGGGCATGAGCTCAGTCGGGAAACCGAAATTGGTGGCCGCTTTATTCAAACGCCGATGATTAACATTCACACCATTGCTGCTGGCGGCGGCTCTGTGCTCAGCTACGCAGACAGCCGCTTGCAGGCAGGCCCCGATTCAGCCGGGGCTTTCCCTGGCCCATTGTGCTACTTGAACAACGGCCCGCTAACGGTTACCGATGCCAATGTTCTTATAGGACACATACAAACCAGCACCTTTCCGGCTGTATTTGGTCCTTCGGGCAGCCAACCCTTAAGCATTGACAGCGTTAAAGGCGCCTTCGCCGCACTAACACGAACCATCAATTCCTCTAAGGGATTAAGATATACACCAGAACAAACGGCCTGCGGATTCATCCGTGTTGCTAACGAGAACATGGCCAATGCAATACGACATATTACCGGCCAACAAGGAAAGAGCCCTGCGGACTTTACTCTGTGTTGCTTTGGTGGCGCGGGCGGGCAGCATGCGTGTGCTGTAGCAGAACTGTTGGGTATCAGGCAAATCCTGATTGACCCATTTGCGAGCGTACTGTCAGCCTATGGTATTGGAATTGCCCCGGTCAGCCGGGTTAAACAGCTGACCGTTAACCTGCCCGTGGTGGGCGGCGATGAGCAACTTGCAGCGACAATCGACCAGCTCCGAGCTGAGTGCGAAGCTGCATTACCCACTCACGATATCGATCCAGCAACACTCCAGTCAGTGGTGCGTTTGTTTGTTAAAGTCAGTGGCAGCGATAATGCCATTCCTATAAAACCCGCTGCGCTTCAAGACTTGGGGAGGGATTTTGCTGATGCACACACACAGCGGTTTGGTTTTCGTCCGTCAGTCGATGCCATTCTTCTAATAGACAGCATCGAGATCCAAACAACCGCAGAAACCTTAGCCGCTACAGCGGGCACTCTGGAAACAGAGGCATTAGCGAATGCCCCAAGCACGGCCGAGGTTTATCTCGATGATCAATGGCAGACCATTCAATGCGCCACTCTAGAATCCATTGTCGGTGGCACAGAAATCGCGGGGCCAGCGCTAATCGTTGAGGCCAACTCAAGCGTCATGCTGCCTCGGGGCTGGACAGCCCAAGTAAATCAAAGCATGCAGCTGCTGCTCAACCAGCATGAAGCTCGTTCAAAGACCATTGCTAACCCCGCAGAAGCAGACCCCGCATTACTTGAAATATTTAATCGACGCTTCACGCATATTGCGGCTCAAATGGGTGATGCACTGCAAGCATCTGCGCGCTCAACCAATATTAAAGACCGGCTAGACTTTTCCTGTGCCATATTTAATAACAGGGGCGAACTGATCGCTAATGCACCTCATATACCGGTTCATCTCGGCTCGATGGACAGCTGCGTGCAGGCCTTATTAGAGCAACACCGCAGTGACTTTATGCGAGGTAACAGCTATATCAGCAATTCGCCTTTCTCAGGCGGCACCCACTTGCCCGACATCACCGTTGTATCCCCGCTACTGGATAACATCACCGGCGAAATTCAGTGCTTAATTGCATCGCGTGCGCATCACGCCGATATCGGTGGCATAAGTCCCGGATCAATGCCAGCCCATAGTCACTCGATTTCAGAGGAAGGTATTATCTTTGACGGCTTTTGTATTGTCAGTGATGGTGTGATGCGTGAACAGGCTTTGCGCGAACACCTGACCACAGGACCGCGATCAGCCAGAAACCCCGAGCAGAATATTGCCGACCTAACGGCCCAACTGGCGGCCAACGCGCAAGGCCAGAGACTCTTTAAAAACCTGCAACATGAGATGGGCACTGCGACTGTGACTCACTATATGGGGCATGTGCTCGACAATGCCGAACAGGTTATTCGCAAGGCGATACAAGGTCTGAGCGGGGGCAGCTACAGCTATGAAATGGATGGCAGTGAGGTGATCAATGTCGACGTGCATATCGATCACAGCCAACGCTCGGCAACCATAGATTTCAGCGGCACATCTCCGCAGAGCGCAACTAACTTTAATGCCCCGACAGCGATTTCAAGAGCGGCCGTCATGTATGTTTTCAGAACTCTTGCGCAAAAATCTATCCCACTAAACGCGGGCTGCCTGCGGCCATTGACCATTGTGCTTCCAGATGCATCGCTGTTAAGTCCGGACAACACGGCTGCGGTTGTGGCAGGAAATGTAGAAACATCGCAGTGCATTGTCGATACGTTATTTGCCGCACTTGGTGTATTGGCCGCATCACAGGGCACTATGAACAATCTGACATTCGGCAATACCAAACACCAGTATTACGAAACGCTGGGTGGTGGCTCAGGAGCGGGCGCCGATTTTGATGGCTGTGATGCCGTACAAACCCACATGACCAACTCTCGGCTCACCGACATCGAAATTCTGGAATCGCGCTACCCAGTCAGAGTAACTGAGTTTTCGATCCGAGCTGGCTCTGGCGGAACCGGGAAGCATGGCGGTGGAAACGGACTTATCCGGGAATTTGAATTTCTTGAGGCCATGGAAGTGTCGATACTGTCCAACCATCGACGCATTGCGCCATTCGGGTTACACCATGGCGGGTCTGCAGCAACGGGCATTAATCTGCTAAAACAGGGCGCAACCAACCGCATATTAAATGCAACGGCCACACTGGCAGTGCAGCCCGGCGACCGGGTACGCATTGCCACCCCCGGCGGTGGCGGATACGGCAAGGCTTGAATTCGCATCACTTTAAACGCATTGGAAGCGACCTTAAGGGCGCAATACAATTGAACCGCTGGTGCGACGTGCTTCCAGATCAGCGTGTGCCTGGGCAACATCAGCTAACGCATATTCCTGATTTATTGAAACCTTTACCGCCCCACTAATGAGCACTGCGAACAAAGCATCACGGGCGGCATGCAGACCGACTTCATCGGCAATAAAGTCAAACAACACCGGACGGGTTAGATACAAAGACCCTCGGGACGCGAGTTCCAGCGGTGAAAAGGGTTTAACCGGACCTGAAGCGTTGCCATAAGTCACCATCGTGCCATGGCGCCGCAAACAATCCAGCGATTGAATAAACGTATCCTCACCCACCGAGTCATACACAGCAGACACCCCGGCAGCGCCCGCTAACTCCCTCACCCGCGTGACAAAATCGGGATCACTGGCCATTACTATTTCGGCACAGCCATTAGCACGCGCCAACTCAGCTTTTGCTTCGGTGCTAACAACGCCGATAACACGGACCCCTAAGCTATGTGCCCATTGCGATACAATCAACCCAACACCGCCCGCGGCGGCATACAGCAAAATGGTGTCGCCGGCCTGCACACGATAACTTTTAAATAATAGGTACCAGGCTGTAAAGCCCTTCAACATCGTTGCGGCAGCTGTTGCTTCATTAATACCCTCAGGCAAAACAACAATACGGTTAGCTGCAACAATGCGCTCTGATGCGTATGCGCCCGGTGGCTGACTGGCATACGCCACCCGGTCACCGATAACCACTCCGGCCACTCCGAGCCCAACCGCAGTCACGACGCCGGCCGCCTCAAGACCCAAGCCCGCGGGAATTTCCAGCGGGTACAAGCCAGAACGATGATAGGTATCAATAAAGTTGACGCCAATTGCCGTATGACTGATCAGCACCTCACCAGCACCAGGCTGCCGATCGGGTGTTTGCACCAGCTGCATGACCTCTGGGCCACCAAACTCATTAATCTGAATCGCCTGCGCCATTTGACCTGCCCTTTCACCCACACGAATAGAAACCTAAGTATAATGGCGATGATTCATCATTAAAGCCTTTGCTCAAAAAATTATGTTGCGTAAAACCGGGGCAGGAAATCTTACTTATGAGCAAGAAAGTTGTTGTTGTCGGTGCTGGACATGCTGCCGGGCAGGTGGCGGTGTCATTGCGACAAAAAGGTTTTGATGGTGCCATCACGCTGGTCGGTGAAGAGGCCTACCCCCCATATCAGCGGCCACCCCTGTCAAAAGCCTTTCTGGCCGGCGAATTGGATGCCAAACGGCTGTTTTTCAAGCCCGAAAGATACTATCCGGACCATAATATCGAACTTGAGCTAAATACCCGGGTTGAATCTATTGACAGAAAAAATAAATCCGTCGCTCTGAACAGTGGCAAACAATTGGATTATGATTGGCTGGTGCTCACTACAGGCAGTCGTGTCCGCAAAGTCCCGATTCCCGGTAGCGAACTGGCCAACGTGCATTATCTTCGTAATATCGCTGACGTGGAGACTATTCGCAGCGGCTTAACCCCGGGAAGCAATCTCGTAATAGTGGGCGCCGGTTACATCGGTCTCGAGGTTGCCGCGATTGCAAAAAAGTGCGGGCTTAATGTAACCGTTCTGGAAATGGCCGAGCGACCGCTGCATCGCGCGGTTGCACCCGAGCTCTCCGATTTCTACACCAAACTGCATAGCGATGCCGGTGTAGACCTGCGTTGCAATGTCCACATCGAGAGCTTTAGCGGCAATGGGGCCGTTACCGGCGTGAATCTGAAGAATGCATCGACGGTGCCAGCCGACATGGTCATTATTGGCATTGGCATTGTGCCAAATACCGAACTGGCTGAGGCTGCGGGTCTTACTATTGATAATGGTATTGCTGTCGACGAGTTCGGCCGCACCGAGGATCCGAGCATTCTCTCTGCTGGGGACTGCACCTCCCACCCGAACCGTCTGCTGGGTCGCCGACTGCGCCTTGAGTCAGTGCATAACGCATTAGAACAGGCTAAAACCGTAGCCTGCACTATCTGCGGCGAACGGGCGGAGTACGCACAAATCCCCTGGTTCTGGTCAGACCAATACGACATTAAGCTGCAGATTGTCGGCTTATCGGAGGGCTATGACACCGTGATATTGCGCGGCGAGCCAGCCAGTAACCGTTTTTCGGCCTTCTATCTGAAGGGCAATAAATTGCTGTCTGTCGATGCCATAAACAGCGCACGAGAATTCATGTTGGCGAAGAAGTTATTGGCGCAGGGCGCGGAACTGGATATCAAGAAACTCAAAGACATGAGCATACCGTTCAAAGACATTGCTACCGCGGCTCTCGCAGAGTGACTAACGCTTAATACTTAACTGCAACTCGCCGCGCTGAATGTTGGGGTCGTTTGCGGGGTTCAACAAAACCTCAGAGTAGTGACCTGTTGCACTTGAGTACAAACCACTAATACCGACAATCCGATTACCGGCATCTTCACCGGCCATGGTCAACATATAACGGTCGCCTCCGGCCTGTGGCTCACCGCCGAGAAAAAAAGAACTCATGCCGTCATGAAGCAACTCCCGACGACTTTCCAACGACTGCATGTAAACACTGCCCTGATCGGGCCAAAATACATTCCAATAGCTGCGTGTTCTAAATTCACCAAACAACAAATTGGAATTGCGCTCACTGGCACTTAGACGCGTGGCAAAAGCCACTGGTGTATCCGATGAATCACGCAGCACCATAACAGCAGCAACAGTATTACGAATGGCGGCTTCATCGAAATCTGCGGGACCACGAAGCAATCTACCAATATTCAACAAGCCATCAGTGGTGGAATGCATGCCGTATACATCGCTGCTCGCATAGCGATAAACGCCACCACCAACAATTTCGCGCTGCAAGCTATCGTTGACCAATGGATTAAAAATCACCAGCATAAGACCGGTCAATCCACCACCAAGCAAGCCCAGCAATACAACCCATTTCCTCATGCAGGATCGCCTCCCACCAACTGCGTACTTAACAACAACAGGTTCTCAGCTTTACCATCGCCATCGGTATCCTCAGATAACGCCACCTCCACATAGCTGCCCGCAAGTTCGCTGAACTCACGATCACCAACGACCATAAGACCCCGCTTAATATTCAACTCAATATTGGCGCCCTCAGCCAATAGCGGAGACAAGGGCGATGGGTTCTGCGACAACATGAAACTGCCGCGGCTCGGCAGCAACAAAAGCCAATTCACCGCCAACTCAAGCTCGCCGTTCGCGGCAGGGATTAAGCCCGTCATCCGAGACGCCAACCCAATGACTTTGCGATTCGTATTTCTTAGCTTAAACAATTCGGCTTGAACACCCCGCTCAGAAAATGCAGCAACCGGACTTTCCTGCGCTTGAATAATGCGGTCCCGGTCTAAATGTATATAGAAGTCTTCTGTGCGGCCGCCATTAGCAATCACGCCAATATCAGACCGCACCCGAAGCTGATTTGGCAGCGGATAGAAATAAGCTCCGGCAATCACCAGCGCTAAACCCAAAATAAAAGCTGTAATGAACGCTTTAATGAACGGCTCCTGCGACTCGAAAAATCATATTTAGCTCGGTCTGCCACCACCGCCCCAAAAGGACAGCGGCAGAAAACTCGGCCACTTAAAACACACACTACGAATAATAACGCTTAATGTATTCATCAAAAGTAACTGTATCGGACTTTTCTATGTCAGCCTGGCGCAACAACGATGAGGCAGCTTCTTCAGCCAATGCACGGCGGTGCATATTATGTTCAGGCGCCTGTGCCAGAAAATAATCGCGATTAGCCCCGGCTACTTTGAGACCATAGTCGACGAAGGAGAGGCCGCTTTCACGAAGCTCAGCCAGCATACGCGCCGATGGCGTAAGCTCAGGGTCTCTCGCCACAGCCAGCTGGATTGCCAGAGACTGCTGGTATTCCTCGCCTGCACCACAATCCAGCATCGCGGCGACAGGCTGCATGTCTTCAAGCAACTCCAGCGCCCAATCCTGCATAGACATTTCAGCACCGCTCCGTTGGAGCTTGAGCCCGGGTTGACGACCATAATCAGCAACAGCCGCTTGATTGGCTTTATTCTCGGCCGCTTCATCGATGCTAATCGGCGGGCTATCCTGCAACATGCAATAGGCTAGGTAAGTTTCAATAAAGCGTATCTCTGCCTGATTTATACCTACCGGATCAAACGGGCTCACATCAAGAACACGCAACTCTACGTATTCAACCCCACCACGCCGCAACGCTTTGGTCGGTCGCTCGCCAGTTTGTGCCACCCGCTTGGGTCGCACAGAACTGTAATATTCGTTCTCTATCTGCAATCGATTGGTGTTTAACTGCAGGCGCTCACCATTATCAGACCGCAAGCCCAATGCCTGCCATTGCGCATCGGGAGATTTAATTGCCGCCGAAAGATCATGCACATATTCATCAAGGCTATTGGCAGACACATGAAGTGCAGACTGGCTGGTGTTTTGATAGCCCAAACCGCTCAT
>Ga0206677_10003944_pt1 | contig 12294 bp, 9 predicted proteins | sample M130m12015metaG_FD_155475 | JGI IMG/M metagenome (GOLD analysis project Ga0206677, IMG submission 155475) | Ammonia-oxidizing marine archaeal communities from Monterey Bay, California, United States - M1 30m 12015 | ecosystem: Environmental > Aquatic > Marine > Intertidal zone | place: USA... | reverse complement strand
ATGATTACGAAGTAATGAACCAGCGTCGCGTTATCGTTGCTAGTCAGTCTCTCGGTTTCGAAGAAATCGTTGCAGGTGCCGGTGTAGACCAGCCTTGTGTTAAGATTGATCTTGTAGCTTAATACTGAAAAAGTATAGAAACGAGGGGGAGTTTATCTCCCCTAAGTTTTTACTAATGGACTTATAAATGGCAAACTTAATAGACATAGATACATATAAGATTTCGGAAGCTATCGTGAGCACGAAAGACGATTCTCGCATTAATTCTTTGATTGCGTCTGTGAGTCAATTAGTAAAAACTTATTGTGGTAACAGTATTGTCGACCACTACTCTTCAAATAAAGTAGAAACGTTTTCAGTTAACTGGTCTACTAATTTAGTACAACTTACAGAAACTCCTTTAGTTACAGTAGTATCTGTAGAAGAAAGAGACGATTATAGCTCTAGTTACACTACTGTACCCAGCACAGAGTACTTTGCAGATACGACTTTGGATGTAATTTATAGAGTAAGTACACAAGTCGGGAAAAAGAACTGGCCAGGCGGACCAGCTGCTGTAAAGATTACCTATAAAGCAGGCTATGCAGACTGTCCTGCAGATTTACAACTAGCTGTAATTGATTTAGTCACTTACTACCTTAAAAACGAACATAAAGCACGACAGACTATGCAGGGAGCAAGTATTCAGAATAATACTTCATCTAGTCAGCGTGATAATGTAGCGTTCCCAGACCATATTAAAAGGGTCTTGGATCTATATAAGAATTTTTAATGAGCAGGGAAAGCTTAACTAGATTTATTGAAAACTTATATGAAGAGATTCATAAAAGTGCTGAATATAGAAGGCATACTGCTAACCTACGCACTCATCATTTTATATGGAGTAAGACAGACTTTCAAGTAAGAATAAGTAAAGATTTACAAGCAAGAGGCTTAATTCTCACTGCCGCTGATAATACAAAAATAAGCAAGGAGTGTGATATTTTAAGCAATGAAATAATTAGCGCAATACAAAATATTAGATCCGAAAGAGATTCTCTAGCTGAAAAACTAGAACTTTCTGCAGGCAAAATTGACTATGCATTTACGTCAATGACAAATACAGGGCGCAAGCCTACTCGGTGGGCTAGCGCAGATGATGTTTTTGCAAATTTAAAAGAAGTGTACAAAGAAGCTATAGGTATATTTTTTAATAATATGCAAACCTATTTTCAAAGTATGCAAGAAAGTCCTGAAGAAACAGCTTTAAGAGTTGCAAATAGGGAAGGTAATACAAAAGGCAAATCTTCAAAAAGAGGAATACGTACAAAAGGAAAAGGAAAGTTAATCAAAACTGCAGGCAGGTTTATAAATGCAGAACACGAAGATAATGCAGGAATTCTAGAAAGTTTAATTAGAGACGCTTTTAAAAAAACATCTGCAGAAGTAGTAGACTCACAAGGTAATTCAATAAGTGAAGCTCAGCTACAAAAGGATTTAAAGGCTCTTGGTATAAAAATACAAATGAGAAGAGATGAAAATGATAATCATGTAATTACGCTAGGAGGCTCTTTAATAAATATTCAGAAAGGCAACCAGGCAAAAGAAGTAAATGCAGATTTAAAAAAAGCGTTAGAAAGGGCTCATGCACATTTAGCTAAAAATATGGGAGGACTACAGCATTTAGAAGGCTCGGATACTCCACTACAAAAAAGAAAGAAGAGACTTACAGCAACTGCTATAGAGCCTTTTAAGAAAAAGAAAAACGTTAATATTAAAGTTACGCACGAAGATATAAAAGTAAATAAAGCAAAAGGAAGCAAAGTAACTACCCAAAAGAAAATTAAAGCAACTAAGGCTCGAGCAAAAAATGCAAAACTAGTATCGGCTGCAGTAGTTATGAAAACTACTAAAAGGGGGAAAAGAAGGCCTACTAAAAAATCTCCTTTACAGGACATGCTAAAGTTAGTAGTACAATTTAATAGTAAGTTACCTCAAACGGTACGAAGGAACATGGGCACTCCTAAACTTAACAATATAACAGGACGTTTTGCAAATAGTGCACAGGTGGCAAATGTACAGTTAACACCTCAAGGTTTTCCAAGCGTAGGTTATACTTACCAAAAAGAGCCTTATCAAGTTTTTGAGGACGGAGTAGGAGCGGAGCCTTGGGCTAATGGACAAAGAGACCCTCGAGAGTTAATCGATAAATCTATTAGAGAAATTGCTGCAGAACTAGCAATTGGCAGAATATATACTAGGAGAGTTTAATGAGAGCATATACTACAAGACGTTTAGGTATTACTAATGCTCTGGCTGAAAAATTAAAAGACATAAATGGGCAGGGTGCTTTCTTAACAGATTTATCTGGAAATGTATCTCCTCGTTTAAAGTTTTGGGATGAAGTAGAAGAATTTCCTACAGTTCACCTAAATGCCGGCGCCGAGACTCGAGAGTATCAAGGCGGCGGGTATAAGGATAGGTTTCTATCTATTACAGTAAGATGTTATGTTCGAGAAGAGGATGCTGTAGCAGCTTTAGACGCCTTATTAGAAGACGTGGAAACCGTATTGGAAGAAAATTCCGTTATGGAATATCAGGATCGTACAAGTACGAGCCAGTTTACACAACAAATCACAATAGTCAGTATTGATACTGATGAAGGTGTACTTGAACCGTTAGGTGTCGGAGAGATGCTTATAGAGGTTCGTTATTAGAAATCGCAGGCACGAGCAAACGTTCACGTCCTAGCCTTTTCAAGATAATCATAGGAGAATAACTATGGCTGATCAATTATATTTTAGCAGAGACACGAAAGTATTCATCGAGATTGGTTCCTCAATTTGGGAAGTACCGGTTCTTGATGGATTTTCATTCTCACAAGCAACAAACGCGTCAGAGGTAACTCTGTCCGAAATGTCAGGTACAGACGGTTCAAGTCGTCGTGGACGACGAATGTTTACTGACTCATTCGCACCTGCAGAGTGGAGTTTTTCTACTTACATGCGTCCTTTTACTTCAACAGGTACAGGAAATGGAGCTGCTTCTGGAGTTGATGGAGATCATCACGCAGTGGAAGAAGTTCTTTGGGCACTGATAGCAGGTCCTGCACACTACCAAGGTAATGGTTTTAAAGATGCAGCGGGCGGAACTGAGTATGTTGCACATACTACAACTTCTGCAGATATTGACTTTGCACAGTCTAACAAAAGTACGTTAGGTACTGCAAATATTTACTTTGCAATGGGTGGAACATCTGACACAAAAACCGTTTATAAGATAGCAGATTGTGTTGTAAACGAAGCTTCTGCAGACTTTGATATTGATGGTATTGCAACTGTTAACTGGTCTGGAATGGGTTCAATTATTAGTGATGAAGGTACTTCAGTTCCTACAGCTACTATTTACGAAGGTATTAATGCTACGAATAACTTTATTCGTAACCGATTAACCACTCTTACTGCAATTAGAGATGGAGAATTTAATACAGCGGCTACAATAGGTACAGGTGCTGCAAATCAACCTGTTGAAGGAAGAAGGTACAAAATTGCAACACTTGGAAGTAGCGCAACTAACTGGGCCGCGATCGGTGCCGATTCTAGCCCCGCAGTAGGAGAAATTTTTACTGCTAATGCTACGGCAGCTACTGGAGACGGTACTGCCCAACAAGAGAGTCAGTACGGACTTGTATTAACAGGTGGTAATGTTACTATTACTAACAATATGACTTTCCTTACTCCAGAAACTCTTGGAAGTGTAAACCAACCAATTGGACACGTCACGGGATCACGTTCAGTATCAGGTAGCTTTACTTGTTATTTGAACAACGATACTGACTCAAGTGCAGAGCTGTTTGAGGACTTAGTGGGTGCTACCACTACAGTTACAAACAATCATACTTTGAAGTTTGATATTGGTGGTACTACTCCCAATTTGCCCAGAGTGCAGATGTCTATGGCGTCTTGTCACCTTGAATTACCTTCTCACTCTATCGATGATGTTATCTCTTTGGAGACTGCATTTCATGCGTTACCTAGTGCGATTGATCTCACCGATGAAATTATTGTTAAGTACTTCGGTAAGGATGTTGTCTAAAGTAGAAGGTACGTAAAAATATTTCTTGACATAGGAGGTCTTTTGGACTATACTATGAAATAAGAGAAAATTAGGAGGGGCTCTTTTTCGAGCCCCTTTTATTATACGGAGACAAATGGCTAACTATAACTTTAAAAATGAAGCGGAGGTCTATATTGATGCGGGTGCAGGGAAAATAAGGCTTGACGTAACTAAAGATTTAAGTTTTAGCCAAACTTTTACGGATAGCACGTATGAGCAAAAAACTCTACATGCTCCACAAAACTTACACGATGCCTCTAATATAACAAAGGCAAATCCTGCAAGTTTTAGTTTTACAATTCCAGCCATTACAGAAAGTGCGCTGGATACAGTTTTTAATTTACTAGTAAATTTTAAATCAGGTACTTATACCTTAAATACTTTTACTATGTATATAAGACTGCCTAATGATGTTTATAGACTGGAAAATTGTGTTATAACTAATGGGACATTCATAATTGAGAAATTAGAGAATCTCAAGTTGACAATTGCCGGAGAAGCATCAAGATTAACAAGAGGAAATACCTCTTTTGACTCCTTTTTAGGGGGAACAAGAACTCCTCACTATATGAAAGATTTATCAGTGTTTATGTCTACCACCAACTTAACTGAAGGTGTGTTTTCCGTAGCTGTAGAGCTTCAAAATAGCATTGAATGGACTCCTTACGAAACTGTCAATAAAGCATTGAATATTGGTAATACTCATAATGTCAATACTACAATGTACCCCTCTAATTTCACTTTGAAGAAGCGGATTGTTTCCGGTTCTGTTGGACAATATGTCCTGAATACTTTTAACTCCGATGTACAAAATTGGAAACAAAATGTACCAGTACTTATAACAGCAGGAAACGGATTAACAAACAACGACTTCAGGGGCTTTAAGTTCAATTTTAACAAGTGCTCGTTTACTAACCGAAATAATGTTAGCGAAGTATTTACACAAAGTTATGATTGGATTTCTAACGATAACACTACCAACCTTGGTAGCAAAATTACTTATAACTAAACGCACTTAGGAGCAACAATGGATTTAAAAAAATTAATGGTCGATACAAAAGCAGTCTGGGTCGACTTCCCAGGATTGAAAGGATTTGAAGTAGAAGTAGCAAACCTTTCTAGAAAAGAATTAACAGGACTTCGTAAAAAATGCACAAGTACTAAATTTGATAGAAAAACTCGACAAGCAGTAGAGGACTTAGACGAAGAAAAGTTTATCGTAGAGTTTACAAAAGCAGTTGTTAAAAACTGGAAAGGCTTAACACTTGGACATCTTGAAACTCTCATTTTAGTAGACATTGACGGACAAGATCCTGAAAAAGAATTAGAGTATTCAGCAGATAATGCCGAAACCCTAGTAAGCTCATCAACAGAATTTGATACATGGCTTAATGAGGTAGTCTTTGACCTCGATAACTTTCGTACAAAACGAAAAGAACCAACTCCAAGAAAGGTTGCAAAAGTATCTGAAGACTAGTGATGGAAAAATGACGAGAGATCGTTATTTGAAAATGTGTGAACAACTAGGAAAAGAGCCGGACCCAAAAGAAATTCCTCCTGACATGGAGGATTTTCCAGAAATAGCAATATTAGCAATGACTACATTTAGTCATTTAGGGGACAGAGTGTATCCTGATATAGGGTATATGGGAAAAGACTTTACAAATCTACCATATTATATAGAACAATATGGTATTGATAAAGACGATCAAGAGTTATTCTTAGAGATTCTAACTTTTTTAGAGTCAAGAGCAATCGAAACTTCTCAGCAAGCATTGAAAAGAGAAAGAGATAAGCTAAAGAGAAAAAAATAGTGTCAAATACAGTTACACTTACGTTTAAAATTGCACAAGATGGCTCTCTTAAAGCTATTGGTCAGGAGGCTGAAAAGACTGCTAAGCAAACTGATGCTGCAACAAAATCTGCGGGCAACTATAATAAAGGTCAAAAAGGTGTAGCCCAAGCTGGCATGAATAGTACTAAAGCCTTTTCCAAAATGCAAGGTGCAATGGGAAGTGGGGGCAGTGGTTTAGTAGGTGCATATGCAGGTCTCGCAGCAAACGTCTTTGCTCTTACGGCAGCTTTTGGAGCGCTTTCTCGAGCAGCTCGAGCTACTCAATTAGAAGAAGGTTTAGTAGTTATGGGTCAGGCGTCTGGCCTTGCAATGAGAACTCTTTCAACAGGTCTAGTAGAGGCTACCGGGCATGCTATTAGTTTAGAAGAGGCTATGCGTTCTGTTGCGCTGATCACAAGTGCAGGCATAGATCCTGGTTCTATTGATAGATTTGGTAAAGTTGCTAGAGGAGCCGCAACGGCTCTTGGAAGAGATTTAAACGATGCAATGAGTCGTCTTACTCGAGGTGTTACAAAGCTAGAACCTGAATTACTTGATGAATTAGGTATTATGGTTCGTTTAGATGAAGCCTCAAAAACCTATGCGGATAGTATAGGTAAGTCCGTCAGTGATTTATCAAATTATGAAAAACGACAAGCCTTTTTAAATGCTACTTTAGAGGAAGGGGAGCGTAAGTTTGGTGCTCTCGCTGAAGTAGATGTTAATGTATTTGATAAGCTATCAGCTTCTCTAGCAAATCTTCTTAAAGGAGGTCTTGGAGGTTTAGCCTCTATGCTAGAGCCTATAGTACGTTATTTAGCCTCTAGCCCCGGCGCTCTAATAGGTGTACTAGCAATGTTTGCTGCTACTATTTCCGGAGCCGTTGTAGGAAGTCTGAGTGAAATGGCAGAAGGTGCCGCAAATGCTACAAATGCTACTCTTGATTATATGACTGGCAATATGGAAGCAGCCGCTGGCTTAGCTACTAGTAGTGAGACAGTTGAGAACTTTACTCAGGTTTTGGCAGAAGGCGGAGATATTTCAGGCGCCTATACTAAAGCTATTAATGGTCAAGAAATGTCGGTAAGATCTAATACAGGTAATGCTAAGCGATGGAATTTGACTCAAGAAGAACTCAATCGTAGACTCGACAATTCCAAAATAATAGTTACAGAATTAGGTAATGCTACTAGACAGTATGGCTTAGAAGCAACTCAGTCAGCTTCTGCAACTGCTATAGCAGCTTTTGCACAAGGTGATCTTATAGGAGGACTAAAAGGTACTTGGGCCACTTTAAAAGGTGTGGGCCTAACAATGAAATTATCTGTACTAACTACTACTAGTCTTAAAACAGCTTTTCAAGGTTTGGCTGTATCTGCAAAAGCAGCAGGTGTAGCTCTCAAAACAATGGGAGCAGGCATAATGGCGATGCTAGGCCCTTTAGGCATTGCTTACACCGTTATTACTTTAGTAATAGACGCTCTTAAAGGTCTTTATAATATGTTCAGATCTGATGAAAGTAAAAACCTAGAAGCGGCTACCACCTCATTGAGTGATGCTCAAAAAGAGTTGGCTGCTAATATTAAAGAAGTTGACGAGGCTTTTGCAGGTACATCTATAAAAATGTCTGGAACCATAGCAGCATATACAGCTATGGATAATGTACTCTCTCAGTTTAATGATAAATTTAAAGAGCTAAAAGAGTCTTCTATAGCTGCAGGAGATTTTGGTGCAGCTGTAAAAGCTCAGCAAGCTATAATAGACAGTAGTGCTAAGCTAACCAAGGCGTATGAAGCAGCTGATATTGCAGCAAAATTAGCCGCTACAGATTATTTTGATGCAGAAGCTAAGTCTGAGATATTAGAAGAATTTCTTAAAAAGCAGCACAAGACTGCCAAAGCATTTACAGAATTAGGGGTTGCCTCTAAATCGGCTAAAGACGGCGTTACCGATTACTTAAATTCCAAACAAGTAAAAACAGACGTAGATGAAGTACTAACAGGTTTAACTCAACTAAGAGAAAGCCTAATGCAAAAAACAAGCGATACTGACGACACTCTAATTATTAAGCCGGAACTTCAAGTTGATGGTACTCTTTCTGACGTTTTAAATGAAGCTTTAACAGGTGACATGGCAATTACTTATGGTCTTACTAAGCAAAAAGCGGCTTTGGCAGCTTTAGACAAAAAAAGGAAAGATGCACTTAAAGTGCAGATTGCTGCACTTAAAGAAATGGATAACGTAAGCTCGGGCTTATTCGGTAAAGAAAAAAAGCTGCATGGAATTAGTCAGGCAAGATACAATGCTGCAGTTTACGCTCGCCATTTCGCAGTAGCTGCCTATAGAGAAGCAAATACCGCCGCTACGGGTGAAGAAGAAAATATCATTAAGGCCATAAGAGCTGAGGAACTTAGAGTACAAAACATACAAAAAAGAATAATTGTTCAAAAACAAACCTTGGCCACCGCAAAAACAGAATTAGCTGTAGCCAACGAGGCGTCCGCAAACACAGAAGAAAATCTAAAAACTAGGCAAGAAAAAACAAAAGCTCTACAGCAGGTAGAAGCTCAGATGGCTCTCGATAAGCAAGAGGTGTTAAGGCTGGAAGCAAAGAGACTGGACGCACTGTTAACAGGTGACAAAGACAATGTTGAAGCATTAAAACAACAAGTTCAAAATACAGCAGACTTACTTGTGGCTGACCAAAACGTTCTGCTAACAGCAGCAAAAATAAACACAGCAGAAGAAGATCGGTTAGAGCTTGCAAAGACCCTTTTAGATAAAACAAAAGAAGATCAAATGGCACAAAGAGCAGTTTTAGATGTATCAAAAAAAGCCATTGCAGCTGCAAAAGAACAGTTAGATATAGAGCAAAAAATGGCACAGTTACAGCAGAAAATAAACAATAGAAGAACTGGAGCCGACGATACAGAAAGTCAAAGACTTGCAATACAACTTGATGAAAAAGTAATTGCAAAGAAAATAGCATTTATAGCAAGAGAAGCCGCGCTCAAGAAAAGTCAAGTAGACATGGAAAGGAAGCTTCTTATAGCTAAAATGAGCCATTTAAAAGCTGAAATTGATGTTCTTAACCAGAAAAGAAAAGCAGATGCTAAGCCTATACCTACTGCAGATCTTGTATCAACTATTAAGCAGCTGGATGAGAATGGGGGCTTTTTTGATCAGCAAATACAAAATATTACAGATAATGCTACTTTACTGACACAAGAGTTGCTTTATCAAAAAGCTTCTACAAATATTATAGCAATTCAAGCGGCAGAGAGACTAAAAAGTGAGTTAGAAATACTTGATTTAGTAAAAAGCGAGGCTGAGATTAGGGGTACAATAACTGCCGGTGCTATCAAAATGTTGGAAGTAACAAACAAAATTTCTCAAAATAGTAATACGGACATGTTTGGAAATCCTAAGTCTATAGCTGAAGCAGCAAAACTTGCTAGAGAAGCCAATGACTTAAAAGTTAAAGCAGCTGAGGCAGCAGCGGAACAAGCACGTATAAGTCACAATCTTGAAATGAAAGTATTGCATGCGAAATTCGAGTTATTAAAAGCAGAAGCAGAAAAAGACGGTAGAATAACTGAAAGCGAAGCACGACTACTAACAGCGCATAAAGGAGTTTATGACGCACAAGTAGCCGCCAGTACTCAAAATGTTAAAGCGGCACAACAGGCCGCTCACCTTGCAAGAAGCGAGGCAAGACTAGCAAATAAACAAGCTGTAGGTTCTGCGGCTAAAGAAGGTTTTGCATCTTTAATGAATACATTTATGGGCAAAAAAGAGAAAGAAGAAAAAGAGAGCGAAGCAGAAAAAGCAAAAAAAGAAGCTACCGAAAAACTAGCAGCGGACGAAGCTAACAGAGAGAAAACTGCTAAACTGTTTTCGGTAGGAGTACTGGAAGGTTTCGATAGAAGTTCAGTAGTATCTAGAACAAATCAATTACTAGAAGAGATAAGAGACTCCCTAAATGGCGAATCTACTGGATCCGTTAGTGCTGATCAAGCGAAGAAAAAATCCGACCCTAATGCTGAGGCTTCTGAAAACGTGGATGTACCTCCCGAAAATATAATAAAAACAAACTTAAGTCCTGCCGGTACAGAAGCCCCAGGATTAATAGCAGCTGGTACTGGTAGTACTAATGAAGATGGATTTCTTGTAAAAGAGATTTCAGATACTGAAAAACTAAAAGCAGCTTTAGAAGCTACTTCTGTTAGTATGAAGGCTTTAGGACCCGACGGTGAGGGGCCTTCCCAGATGTTTGAAGGAATGAGTACAATGATGACCGCTTTTGAAAAAGGCACTAGTAAAAGTGATATGATGGCGGGTGCGCTGGCAGGTGTTGGACAAGTCATGGCAGGCGCAGCTACTATGAAAATCAATGCAATTGATAAAGAAATAGCGGCAGAGCAAAAAAGAGATGGTAAGTCAAAAGCTTCATTAGCAAAAATTGCTGCTATGGAGAAAAAGAAAGATGCCATCAAAAAGAAGCAATTTGAAGTGAATAAAAAGATTTCTATGGCTCAAGTTGTTATTTCAACAGCTCAAGGCATGATGAAAACTATGGGTGATGGGTGGCAGATGACTCCGTTAGCACTAGCTATTGGTGCTATGGGTGCCGCTCAACTTGCTATTATTGCAGGAACTTCTTATCAAAGCGCTAGTGCAGGCGCAGGACAAGCTGCGGCACCTCAAAAAATAAGTATGGGTTCTCGAAACAATACTATTGACCTCGCAAAAGCCAATAGTGCAAGCGGAGAAATGGCTTACATGAGAGGAGAAAGAGGGCAGGGTACAGGAGCTACTGACTTCAAGCCTACAGGCGCCTTCTCAGGCTACAAACATAGAAATGCCGGTGGTTATATCGTAGGAGAGCAAGGACCAGAGTTGTTTATGCCAGAAACCCCAGGAGAAATAATTCCTGCAGGCAGAGTGGGAGGCGGAGAGCCTACAAACGTAAACTTTAACATTAGTGCAGTAGACGCCGCAGGCGTAGAGGACGTACTAGTAAGACAAAAAGGACACATAATAAGAATGATACGCGAAGCAGCGAATGAGCACGGACAACCTTTTTTAGAGGATATCAGTGATGGAGCATATGTAGACTAATGGCTATTACCTATCAAAATATACTACCAGATCCTAACTATCAAGTAGGAAGCGATGGAAGTACTTCAGGGTCTACAGGACCTGGATTTGCTTCTGTAACTTTAACTTCGAAGGCTCCTATTATGAAAACTAGGACAAACTCCGGACGCATGGTAGCAAGAGCTATAAAGTCTCATCAGTGGAATATAGGTATTTCATACAATCCCATGACACGCACAGAATTTGAACCTGTTTATAACTTTTTACTTAATCGTAGAGGCTCTTTGAAACCTTTTTTTGTAAGTTTACCGCAGTATCGTACTCCTCAGGATAGTAATTTTGCAGGGTCTGTAAAGGTTTATGCACCTTCAAATGCAGGAGATGTTATAGTAGCTGATACACAAAATAATGTACGCGCAGGTTCTACAGCTATACCCGTGGACGGGGTCTCAGCAGGAAACCCTAGTCCGGGAGACTTATTCACTATTACAGATGCCAATGACTCGAGCCATAAAAAAACATATAGAGTAACTCAAGTAGAGACTCCTTCTAGTTATGCTACTCCTGCTACAGGCACTCACCCAGATGCTCCTACGGGTACCGAGCGTGTTATTCATTGTATGCCGGGACTACAAAAAGCAACTGCAAACGATGCAGACTTAGTTTTTACAAACCCCTTGATAAGGGTAATAGCAACAGATGTACAAGAATACTCTTTGAATAAAGAAGGATTGTACTCATTTTCTTTAAAGCTTGAGGAGGCCTTACCCTAATGGCAATTCGTAATCTTAGTACTAATTTAAGAACTTCTTTATTAAACAACGATCCTTTCAATTATGCTCATTTGGTAAAATTTGAGAGACCTTTACCTATTCCTTCGGGAAAGAAAAAGCCTTCTAGAAAAGCAAACACTTACACATATATAACAGATGGCGCTTTCGACATTGTTTGGGATGATAGTAGTAAAGATAGACAAGGTAATAGTAATGGTGCACAAAATTATAATGCTAATAAACTTGGAAAGATAGGTTCTATTACAGAAACCACAGAGGCAAAAGCAAGCTCTACTAACATAACGTTAGATACTGCTGCTTTAGGAGCCTCTCTGACAACTAGTTCTGGTAGTGGTGGTGGTGGTTTGAGGTTTTTACCTGCAAATTCTACTCTTGGAAACAGGGTTGAGTTAATAAGCAGTGTAGATGTAAGCTTTGTAGATGCAGGGTTTAGAGAAGGCGATAAGGTGTATATATCTGCAGCAAGTTCTT
>Ga0206677_10003943_pt1 | contig 12298 bp, 8 predicted proteins | sample M130m12015metaG_FD_155475 | JGI IMG/M metagenome (GOLD analysis project Ga0206677, IMG submission 155475) | Ammonia-oxidizing marine archaeal communities from Monterey Bay, California, United States - M1 30m 12015 | ecosystem: Environmental > Aquatic > Marine > Intertidal zone | place: USA... | reverse complement strand
ACTCCGATGGGCACCCAATTGACCGACAGCTCCCAGCAATGCAAATCCCAGTAAATATCCAGCTGTGTCGGCGTCCACTCTTTGCGGACCAGATCATACCCAGTATTCACGTCAACGCGCCATTTTTCGGTGATCTCAATGGAGCCGCGGACGCGCGCACTTTGCGTCATGATCAACGTATCACGCTGGATATCGGGCCTCCAATTCTTGCGTAAATCTAAATTATAGTCCGCCCGAAAGTTCCAGGGGAATTGTCCATCGCTTCCCCCGTTAAAACTACTTCCGAGTGCAGCATTGGCACGTGTCATACGTAAAATAGGCTCACCTTGTGTGACAAGAAATTGATCGATGCGCTGTCCACTGGAATCACGGGCATAGGCGCTGTGCGCGATACCAAGATTGACCCTCACCTTGTTGAATAGATCCGTATTGGCCCGCGTGACGATGTCACTGAGTCCCAACGAATCGGCAATGAAATTGTAATTGGCAGAAGTCACCAAATTGTCAATGAGGCGCACTTTGCGGACATCGCCAGTGGCCTTATCCATCACCTTGGCCTCCAAATTTTGACTGAGGCTAAAGTTGACCGCACCCGATGCCCGGATGTCTTGGGGCACGAAACGATTGAGGCTGTAAGGGTTGAACTCGTATGACTCGTCATTGAGACTAACGGTTTGAGTGCGTTGCAATTCCGGAGTGTAACTCAATCCCATGGTCGGACTGAGCACGTGACGAATGGCTTGAACCGTGCGGTTGGGATTGAACTCAAATGTGCCGTAAAAACGCGTAGATGCGTTGGCGGACAGTCGCCAATCACGGGTGGTTTGAAAACCCGAAAGGGTGTCGGTCACCTGCTGGATTTCTCCTGACTCATCTGCAATCAGACTTCCGTTGAGCTCTTGAAACGCCCAAAATTCATTGTATTGAAAGCTCGGTGTGATGCTCACAAACCCCAGTCGCATTTGACTTGACGCGGATGCATTGTGTTTGATGCCATTTCGGAAAGAGACATTCGACCAATCACCCGCCAAAAAAACGCTGTCGGGCGCTTGCATGGTCTGCTCGAAGCGACTGGATGCCGAAACTGCAATTTCATCCAGCAACCGACTTCGTGAAGACGTCAAACCGAGCAATTTAGACAAACTTGATCGCTGCAAATTGAGCGTCATCGCCGGAGCGGTAATGTTGACGTTGCCTGTTTGCGAGTTTTGCGCATGACGTGCACTGAGCGCGAGCGAGATGGGTTTGCCGGGAAACGATCTCGAATATTGAATGCTCGACTGGAACGTGTTGGTCAAGTAGTCCTGCTGATTGCTCGTGATGTTGGATTGAAAATGGTTGTTGGAACCAAAATTTACACTGGTATTGAAGCGGCTATTGGGCCGCGCTCGATTGTCTTGGCTGTGGCTCCACCGCACAAAAAACTGGTTGGATAAGGAAAGCGTCGGAAGGCCTGTAAATCCGTCGCGAAGGCGCTGATAACTCAGATTCAAATTACCGCTTGCACGGTACCGAATGCGGTAATTGGTACTACTCCGCAAAGCCCAAGACCCTCCGGAATAAAGGTCGCCAGTCAATCGTGTATCCGCGTATTCTCCTATGGGCATGTAATACCCCAAATCCTTCAAAAAGAATCCAAGCGCACCGCCATTTCCGTAACCTGGCATCAACAATCCATGGCTGCGTTTGTCAGGTGGAGTTGGAAACCAACCAAAAGGGAGTGCCAATGGCGTTGGGATTTTGCGGAATTTTAGGTAAAAAGGCCCCGAGACCACCTTCTCACCCGGAATCATGATCGCACGCTTCAAATGAAAATGAAAATGTGGGTTGTCGGCATTGCACGTTGTGAACTTGGCATTCGCCACATGAATGCGCTGGTCACTCTGGCGTTTGGCCACCTCGGCATGAAACACACTTTCCCCTTGAACCGTGACGGCCTTTCGACTGAGCCCACGGCGAGACTTCAAATCGAAACACAATTCGTCCTGCTCAAAAGTTTGACCGCCCTGGATCATGACGGGCCTGCCAATCCAATCGCCAAGTGAATCCCGAATCCCGTAGGCACATGCCTGGTTTTTTTGGGAACTGTAGACGATTCTGTAGGCCTCCAAGCGAATGTCGTCCATGGCTACAAATGCATTCCCAAACAACTCAACTTCTGAAGTGACAGCATTCACACGTGTGGAATCCTCGGCTCCCCAATCCACTTCAAATCGTTCGTCTGACTCTGAGGAAATGGACAGTGAATCCTGAGGTTCTGCTGCCGTTTGTGCGCACACCACGCACGGCGCGCTTATCCACATCAGAGCACGGAAAATCAGTGACAAGCAGACGACGCGCGAGGGTCGTGACGTTTTAGATTTGATGGAACGCATGAAACGGCAGTCAAAATTAACGAAACGAGCGGTCCTGTGGGCCATGGGAGGACTGATATTCCTCTGTGTTTCTTTTACTCCCGTTGCTCCAAGCATGGTTTTGGTCATTGACGCAGGTCACGGAGGGTCCGATCCTGGAAATTTGGGGACGGGACGATACAAGGCCACAGAAAAGTCTGTTACGTTAGACGTGGCTTTGCTTCTGCGCGACTACATCACCGAACGCTTTCCCGATGTGGAAATTGTGATGACTCGAGAGGGAGACACCTACCCCAAGATCAGGGAGAGGGTCAAACTCGCCAATAACATCAATGCAGACCTCTTCATTAGCATCCACTGCGACGCCTTCACCAGCCCAAACGCAATCGGTTCGAGCACCTTTGTCATGGGCATGGACCGAAGTGAAGAAAGCCTCAGGGTCTCCATGCAGGAGAACTCTTTCATTTCCCGCGAGAGCGATTACGAGGCATTTTACGAAGGATTCAAACCCGACGATCCGGACACCTACATCGCGCTCAGCCTTCGCCAATCTGTCTTCCTCCAACAAAGCCTGGAACTCGGAAGTTTGATTCAGTCGCAATTCAAGCAACGCGTCGGAAGAAAAGATCGCGGGGTACGTCAAGCCGGATACTATGTCACATGCTTTACGCAAATGCCATCGGTATTGGTAGAGCTGGGGTTTTTAACCAATCCCAAAGAAGAAGAATTCCTAAACTCCAAGTCAGGTCAAGAACTGATGGCGTCTGCTCTGCTTCGTGCTTTTCGAACCTATAAAGAAAAACACCACCCGGGCATTCAGAGCGAGGATAAAGAAATGCCTGCTCCCGAAACACTTGAACAAACCAATGTCCTTCCAAACCCGACTTTTCGTGTGCAAATCATGACCGCTGGACTTCCACTCAAGGAAGATGATGAAAGGCTGCAAGGTCTACCGTCCCCCGTGGAGTATCTTCGTAACGGACTGTACAAATACGCTGTCGGAAATTGTGCGCAATCAACGGATGCCAACAAGCTTAAATTGCAAATGCAAAAGCGAGGATTCTCCGATGCGTTTGTCGTTAAATTTGAAGGAACGTCATTTGAGTCTCAAGGAGTGAAACCCGTTCGTAAAAACTGATCTACGTGGCTATAGCATCAAAAGAATTTAAGATTGGAGCGCTTGTCATCGGCGGACTTGTGCTGCTGATCCTTGGTGTCAATTACCTCAAAGGGTTCAATCCATTCCGCCCGTCAAACACCTACTATGCTGCGTACGCGGCAATTGACGGACTCGCCATCTCCAACCCTGTTGTTGTGAACGGATTCAAGGTAGGACAGGTCACGCAAGTTGGTTTCTCCGATGCAGGTGACGGGTCATTGATGGTGGCCTTTGAAATTGAACAATCCACCTTGCGCATTCCACGCGATACCCGAGCGAAAATTGTCTCCAGCGACTTTTTCGGAACCAAAGCAATTGACCTGATCGCTGGAGAGGACGAAACGCTTGCCTCCCCCGGCGACACCTTGACGAGTGATTTGGAAATGGGAATCGCCGAAGCCGTGCGGATTGAGTTGCTCCCTCTGAAAAACAAAACCGATCAATTGATCGATGGCGTTGATGACATCTTGGAAAACTTAAAGGCTGTCTTCGAAGCTGATGCCACCCTCGGGCTGCCAACTGCTTTTGAAAGCATTCAACGCACCGTTGAAAGTTTGGAAAAAACCTCGATTCAATTGGACAATATGGTCGCCGAAAATCGATCGAGCCTGAAGGGGATCATGACCAACGTGGAAGGGATTACTTCAAACATCAAGGAGCACAACGACGATCTGGCCAACGTGATGGAGAATTTTTCAGAAATCTCAGATTCGCTGGCTGCTGTGAACTTTGCCGAAACCGTGCAACGCGCAAACTCTGCACTGAGCCAAGTGGACGAAATCACGCGCAAAATCAACATGGGAGAAGGTTCGTTGGGACAGCTGGTCAACAGTGATTCGCTGCACGACGGACTGATAGCCACTAACAACGAATTGCAGTACCTCATCAATGATCTCTACCTCAATCCTTGGCGCTACGTCAGGGTCTCTGTTTTCGGTAAAAAACAGGAGAAAGCACTGTCCAAAAAAGAATTGAAGAAGTTGAAAGCAATCATCGAACAACAGTTGGATGAACGAGAGGAGAATCAAAACCCCTGATCACCAACCTAGAAAGCGTTAAACGATGTTGAGCCAATTGCTATTTCTGATCATCCTGGGTACTGCCAGTTTCTTTTTCGCCAAGCGAATCGCCGTCATCCGTCGAAACATTCTTTCAGGCACCGATTGGGATGGCAGTGATCGAAAATCAGAACGGTGGATGACCATGGCGCGCGTTGCGTTGGGGCAAGGCAAGATGACGACGCGTCCAGTCGCCGGAATCATGCACATCATCGTTTACGCAGGATTCGTGATCATCAACATCGAAATGCTCGAGATCGTGATTGATGGGATTTTCGGAACCCACCGGGTGTTTGCTTTTCTCGGTGGCTTCTACAACGTGCTCATTGCTTCCTTCGAATGGTTGGCTGCAGGAGTTCTCGTGGCCTGCGTAGTGTTCTTCATCCGAAGAAACGGCATGGCTTTGGCCAGATTAACCTCGAAAGACCTTCAAGGTTGGCCCTCCCTCGACGCCAACATCATCCTCGTAGCTGAAGTGGTTTTGATGTTTGCTTTCCTCAGCATGAATGCTGCCGATGCCATTGCTCAATCACGCGGACTTGAACATTACATCCAGGCTGGCTGGTTCCCCGTAAGTAGCCTCTTGATGCCGCTTTATGCCGGTCTCTCAGATGCGGGCATCATCGCCCTTGAACGCGGCATGTGGTGGGCACACATTGCAGGTGTCTTATCCTTTTTGGTCTACGTTCCTTACTCCAAGCACTTCCACATCATCCTCGCCTTTCCCAATACATATTTCTCAAATCTCAATGCGCCGGCAGCGATGGACAACATGGAGGCAGTCACCAAAGAGGTGCAACTCATGATGGATCCCAGTGCAGACCCATTCGCCGCAGCTCCAGCCGATGCCACACCTCCAAAATTCGGAGCGAAAGATGCTCCAGACTTGACGTGGAAGCAATTGATGGAAGCCTACACCTGCACAGAATGTGGACGCTGCACTTCGGAATGCCCAGCCAATCAAACAGGAAAGTTGCTCAGCCCGCGCAAAATCATGATGTCTACGAGGGATCGAATCGAAGAAATCGGTGCGGTGCGGGAAGCCAATGGCGGAGAATGGAAGCCAGACGGCAAGTCACTTTTGGGCGACTGGATTACAGAAGAAGAATTATGGGCTTGCACCAGCTGCCAAGCCTGTGTGCAAGCGTGTCCTATCAACATCAGCCCCATGGGCATCATTTTGGACATGCGTAGGAGCTTGATCATGGAGGACAGTAAATCCCCCGAATCCATCACTTCGATGTTCAACAACATCGAAAACAACGGAGCACCATGGGCTTTTCCCGCAGGCGACCGAGGCAACTGGACCAAAGAAGTTTAAATCGAGATGAGTTCAATAGACATACCCACAATGGCGGAATTGACCGCCGCAGGACGAACGCCTGACGTACTCTTTTGGGTCGGATGTGCAGGCAGTTTTGACGACCGTGCCAAACGAATCACGAAGGCCATTGCACGCATATTGAATGCCTCTGAAACCTCCTTTGCCGTGCTGGGTCAAGAAGAGTCGTGCACTGGTGACCCGGCCAAGAGGGCGGGCAACGAGTTTCTCTACCAAATGCAGGCCGCTCAGAACATCGCGACGCTGAATGGGTACGGAATCAAACGAATCATCACAGGGTGCCCTCATTGCTTCAATGTTTTAAAGAATGAATACCCCGAACTTGGCGGCAACTATGAGGTTTTGCATCACACCCAATTCATTCGAGAATTGATTGAAACCGGTAAACTGCGCATGGCAGATGGTGCGCCGTTCAAAGGCAAGCGCATCACGTTTCACGATCCGTGTTACCTCGGACGCGGAAATGGTGAGTACCTCGCGCCTCGTGAAGTCATTCAAAAACTGGACGCCGAGCTGCTTGAAATGCGCCGTTGCAAGCAAAATGCAATGTGCTGCGGTGCTGGTGGGGCACAGATGTTCAAAGAGGCCGAAACTGGGACGGCTGAAGTCAACCACGAACGGACCAACGAAGCCCTCGAAAACAAACCCGAAGTCATCGCAACAGGGTGCCCATTTTGCAATACGATGATCACAGACGGCGTGAAAAACGCCAACCAAGAAACCGAAGTAGAAGTCAAGGACATCGCAGAATTAATCGCCGAGGCAGCTGACCTGCTCGACACCCCTGCAACTTAAATACTCCCCCATGTTATTAGAAGGAAAAGTAGCCATCATCACCGGTGCATCACGCGGTATCGGCAAAGCCATTGCCCAAGAATTTGTAAGCCAAGGAGCGACTGTCGCTTTTACCTACCGTTCGTCGGAGGAAAAAGCCCGTGAACTCGAAGCTGAACTCACAGCAAATGGAGGACAAGTGCAAGGGTTCAAATCTGACGCTTCCAAAATGGACGAGGCTGAAAACTTGGTAGCCGCAGTCGTCGAGGCCTTTGGCACTGTCGACATTGTCATCAACAATGCGGGCATCACTGACGATACGTTATTGATGCGCATGAGCGAGGAACAGTGGGATCGCGTCATCGATGTCAACCTCAAATCTTGCTTTGCCTTGACGAAAGCTGTGATGCGAACGATGCTCAAAGCGAGATCAGGAAGCATCATCAATGTGAGTTCGGTCGTCGGCGTGCAGGGAAATGCAGGCCAAGCAAATTATGCTGCATCGAAAGCCGGAATTTTGGGATTCACCAAATCGGTCGCTTTGGAACTGGGTTCGCGCAACATCCGCTGCAATGCCATTGCTCCGGGCTTCATTGAAACGGAAATGACTGCTTCGCTAGATGCTGATACCGTTCAAGGATGGAGAGACGCCATTCCTCTGAAGCGTGGAGGCCAACCTGAAGATGTGGCTCAACTCTGCACCTTCCTCGCCAGTGATATGAGCGCTTACATCACCGGACAGACCATTTGCGTCGACGGCGGTATGATCACTGCGTGAACTCGTTTTGATGGACCTGTACCTGCCCAGTCAATGGATCATTGAGGCGGAGCCTTGGCAATGGCTAGCTATCGGCACGCCTGGCCTCCTGGCCGCATGGTGGCTGTATGGGCGAGGCGGTGCGCAGATTGAAAAAAAAACCACTGGTGGCGGGCTCAATGTGGCTGGAAGATTAGGACTCAGTCTGATTCGCTGGTCTGCCATCACTCTTCTCGCCTTTCTTTTATTGGAGCCTTTGATTCGCGAAATTGAGCTGGAGAAAGAGGCGCCCACCGCTGTGATTTTATTGGACCAAAGCTCTTCTGTCCTGTCGCGCACGGATAGCGGAGCAACGGAGCAAGAGATGAATGAATGGTTCGAAGAACTGGACAACGAACTTCGGTCATTGGACCTGGAAACCGAATGGTACGGTTTTGATCAAAACCTATCCACCCTGACGTCACCAGCGCAAGACCGCATTCGATGGGACGGAACTCAGACCAATCTTTCTGAGGCCATTGAAAAGATGAACGACCGCATCGAAAACCGCAACATTGCCGGAATCATTCTAGCGTCTGACGGACTTGTCAATCGCGGAATAGATCCCGAATACGGGGCTTCATGGCCACTTGCTCCGACCTATACGATTGGACTTGGTGATACCACGAACCACGAGGACCGGTGGATTGAACGGATCAATCACAATCAAATCGCCTACCTCAATAACACTTTTCCTGTCGAAGCCATTATTCAGTCACAGGGCATGGAAGGACAAAAAGCTCGGGTCCAAATCCTCCGAGGAAATAAACAGCTTGCTACAGAAGAGTGGACCTGCAGCAGCAATCAAGATTTACACCGCGTTCGATTCATGCTCACGGCGACCGCCGTCGGAACCCAAGGCTATCGAATCAAAACCAGTCTCGGAAACAATGAATTCGACACTCAAAATAACCAGCGCAGTTTTTATGTGGATGTGATGGAAAGTCGGCGGCTCATTACGTGCATTGCCTCTTCACCTCATCCTGATATCGGCGCCATCACGATGGCATTGGATGCACTTGACACCTATGACGTCCGGACCATTTACCTCAACGGCCTCGCCGATGCATCCTCTGTTCTCAAGGCTTTGGAAAAGTCGGACGTCGTCATTGCCCACAACTTATTGGGCCAAACTTGGGGTGGCAAAAGTTGGGAAGCCTGGATTTCATCGCAAAACCTCAATGCTTGGTGGATGGCGACCTCATCAACTGCTTTCAATCACCTGCGGCAAATAAATGGACTTGGGGCACGGCTAACAAGCACCACTGATCTCACACAAAACTATCGTGGCCGAATCAATCCAAGCTATGGAATCATTGATTACGATGTCACTGCCCTCGGAGAAGCCATGCGCTCGTGGCCGCCCATGACGGGACCAATGGAGTCGATGGAGTGGTCCAATGCTTGGACTCCTCTATTCTTCAAGCAAATCGGAAACATCGAGACGCTTGAAGCCTTTTGGGCGACAGAAGTCAAGACTTCCGGTGAGCGCACAGCACTCACCATCGGAGAAGGACTGTGGAATTGGCGCATGCGCAGTTATTTGCAGTCTGAAAGCCATGATACATTCAATCAGCTCGTCCAGAGGCACGTTCAGTTTTTGGCCGCGAATGATCTACGCGAACGCTTCAACATCCAAACCGAATCACGCGTATCCAGTGACGCGCTCTTGAGCTTTCAAGCCGAAGCTTATGATGCGGGATGGACCATGTCAGCAAACGCCCAAATCGAGGTGATTCTTCAGGACACTGCCGGAAGTGAGTTCATCAGCAACATGCAATTTGACGGTGAGCGCTATCGATCGGACTTTGGGCGAATGCCAGAAGGAAAATACACTTGGAATGCCAAGTGCTCCATGGCTCAAGAGACATACCAAGAGCGTGGAGTCATCGTGGTGGAAAACATTCAAATTGAGCAATCAAGTTTGTCAGCCGACCACGATTTACTGAAACGGATTGCGGTTAAAAATGGAGGCTCTTTCCTTGGCGACTTGCAATCAATTGAGCCTAGCGAAGCGTCCCGTGCATTGGTTCTGTCCGGTTTACCCGCAACAATCTTACATGAACAGGTAGCGCTTCAGGACGGTGTGGAATGGATTCCGATCCTAATGCTCGCATTGTTGTTGCTGGCCGTTGAATGGATCATTCGCCGGAGAACCATCGGTTATTGATTCTCTGAAAGAGCGATAAATTTTGCCAAAGCAGAGGGAGGCAAAGGGCTTATCCGTAATTTCGAACCATGTCACAACAACCCAATCCTCAGAGCATGCGCCGCATACTCATCATCACACTGATCTTTGCCCCCATCTTACTTCTAGGTGGATCCCTTACGGTCACGATTCCATCGGGCCATGCAGGCCTCTTGTTTCACACCTTCAGTGATGGCATCGACCCCGACGAAACACCTATGAAGTCTGGATTCCACTTCAAAGCTCCTTGGAACAAAGTGCACACGTATGAAGTGCGCCAGCGGGAACGCCTCGAACACCTCGAAGTCCTCAGCTCAAATCTTTTGAAAATTGAGATGGATGTAACCGTCTTCTACCAACCTGATCTCGCTTCTCTTGGTCGTTTGGAAATTGAACGTGGAAAGAATTTTGAGCAAAAGGTAGTTGTACCGGCTATGCGCTCCGTCGCTCGTGAAGTCATTGCCAAGTACTTGCCGGAAGAATTCAACACAACCCGACGTGACGAAATTCAAACCGAAATTGACACGCGCATGCGAGAAAAATTATCGGAGAACTACCTTCAGCTCAATGATGTGTTGATCCGAAACATTCAACTTCCACGCAAACTTGAGGAGGCCATTGAACGCAAACTACAACAAGAGCAGGAATCTCTAGAATACGAATTTCGATTGGAAAAAGCCAGCAAAGAGGCGGCGCGGATGCGCATTGAGGCCGAAGGTATCCGGGATTATCAGGAGATCGTTTCACGTGGTATCAGCAAAGAACTCCTGAAATGGAAAGGCATCGAAGCTACTTCGGCTCTGGCGAATAGTCCGAACTCGAAAGTGGTGGTGATCGGAAACGCGGAAGATGGGCTGCCTCTAATACTCGGGGGCAACTGATTGACTTCCTCACCGATTGCGATTGAATCCGTGTCTTCGGATTTCAGTAGTTTATTGCATAAAAAAACCGCCCTTGTAGGCGGTTTTTTTATTTCCTCCGGCCCCTAAGAGCCGCGCTGGAAAGCTCAGGCCTCTACGAAGAGCCCTTTCGCCTTTGATTGGGCTATCGCAGCCTTCAATCCAATTTTGTTGATCGTGCGCATCGCAGACGTCGAAACGCGCAACGTAACGTAAGTGCCATCTTCGGCGTTGAAGAATCGCTTCTTCTGCAAGTTGGGGTAGAACGTGCGCTTGGTGCGGCGCTTCGAGTGGGAAACGTTGTTTCCTACCATTACTTTCTTACCAGTGAGTTGACATATGCGGCTCATATCGTTACTTTTTCGGACGGCAAAGAAACGACAGAAAATCCAGCCATCCAACCGTTTGCCGGAACTTCATTGCAATTATTTTACGCTGCGAATGATCCAAGCCAATGCTTCCCGCATGCTTCTTTCAATGTTGCGATCGCGGCTATTGCCCAAGCTCAGACACTTGGCCTCCACCCCACTTGGCCCAGCCAGCGCAATCCACACTGTACCAACCGGCTTCTCTTCCGTTCCTCCGGAGGGTCCTGCTACACCAGAGGTAGCAACAGCATAATCCGTTCTTAAGCGTTTTCTAGCCCCTTGCGCCATCTGCACTACCACTTCTTCGCTCACAGCTCCATGTTCTTCCAGTGAAACTGAGGAAACCCCCAACATCTCCTGTTTGACTCGGTTGTCATAAGCCACAACAGACCCCATGAACATCGCACTGCTTCCTGGTACTGAGGTGATGCTTGATGCAATTGCACCTCCCGTGCACGATTCTGCTGTTGCCAAGGTCATTTTCCGACGGGTCAAAACCCGCACAACTGCAGCTCCCAGCGACTCGTCTTGGTCCGATACCACATGACTCCCCGCCAAGGTTAAAAAATCAGCGACCTCAGCCTCCACCCGTTCTTTGGCTTTAGACGCAACAGCGTCAACCGCACTGAGCCTGACCCGCACCTGGCCCGGCGCAGGCAGATAAGCAATTGACACCCCTCGCGACTCCAATCGCTCCTCCCAATCCCAAACCAATTCACTGAGATAACTTTCGCCCACGCCTTGGGTGAGCAATGTTCGGCGGTAGCGTGTGGGCAACGCCCAGTGCAAATCAACGCGTGGCAACACTTCCTCTCGCATCAATCCTTTCATCTCGTAAGGAACCCCAGGCATACTGACCACCACCTTTTTTCCCGCATCACGTTCAAACCACATGCCCATGGCTGTTCCCCTTGGATTTACGAGAACCTTGCATGCCTCCGGCAACATCGCTTGGTGTCGATTCACATCAAGCATCTCAAATCCTCGGCCAGCAAACCATTGTGTAATGCGTTCAAGAATCGCCTGGTCCATCACCAGTTGCGTATCAAAATAATCTGCTAACGTTTCTTTTGTGATGTCATCCCGGGTCGGTCCTAAACCACCGGTGATCAGCACAAAATCCACTCGTGACAAGGACTCATCCAGCGCTGCACGAATCGCTTCTGATTCATCGGAGATGGAGGTGATTCGATGCACGCGAATTCCATGCGCAGCAAGTTGCGCCCCCATCCAAGCAGAATTGGTATCAATGGTCTGGCCCAACAACAATTCGTCTCCAATGGTGATGATTTCCGCTAGCATGCCGCAAAATTAATCCGCTCGCCTTGACGACTTCGAAATTCGGGCACAAAAAAAGCCC
>Ga0206677_10003940_pt1 | contig 12304 bp, 9 predicted proteins | sample M130m12015metaG_FD_155475 | JGI IMG/M metagenome (GOLD analysis project Ga0206677, IMG submission 155475) | Ammonia-oxidizing marine archaeal communities from Monterey Bay, California, United States - M1 30m 12015 | ecosystem: Environmental > Aquatic > Marine > Intertidal zone | place: USA... | reverse complement strand
ACAACAATGTGAGTGAGGCTGACGGTGATGTCAGGTTTTTTTCATGCTTGGCCTTCTTCAGGCTAAGTGTGAATAAAACTTCATGTGATATAGTATCATAAATATTAATATAGAAAAAATTCTTAAAAATAATCATTATTATCGATATTTCCTAAAGTAACAGCGAATAAAGCGATAGCTTTATGAAGCTGAAAATGCCGTAGGCATTTAATAGGATATATATAATATGATCTTAAATATATGGATACCTGTGAATGAATTTCCAAGAGTTTCAAGATAAATTTCTTGAATGGACACAAGAAGAAATCGAAGCTAAAAAATTAGATGGATTTCCTATTTGTCCTTTTGCCAGAAAAGCTAGATTACAAAACAAAATACAATTTATAGATGCTAGAGACAACCTAGCTTCAAGTTATGATATGTTTGATAAGGAAACTTATGAAATAGGTATTGCTTGGGTAGATGGTTGTGATATGTCTGAAGTAGAGAAAATTATAGAACTTCAAGCAACCAAAGATACTGATTTGTTATATTTTACTAGTACAACAACAAGTGGATACTTTACTAAAAACTTTACTAATTGTGTTTTTATTCAGTTACGTGGAGATTTGGAAGAAAAAAGAAAATATTTACACACAACCAAATATTATGATAGTTGGCCATTAGATTATTATAAAATGATCACTTCTGTTTAACAGAGTTATTTCTTTCCTCTGCCATGTGATTCATTCTTTCTACCAATAGCATTACACTATCAATTGGCATAGTCATTATGTCTTGATATGATACAGCCCCATTGCTGTGCAATACAATATCAAGATAATCAGATTCTGTCTTTTTAGCGTCTTTATTATATCTTTCAACTATGTCTAATATTTCTTGGGGCTGACGAGAAGCTATCAGCCCTCGAAAAAATTTGCGATATCAAGATCTACTGTTGTTTGCCATTCATGTTGGCAGCTTTGACACTTAGCATTGAATTTACTATCAATAACATTTTCACTTAATGTTTCAATACATTGTCTAATTAAATCATAATCTTTTTTAGTAATGCTTTGTAGCCATTCCAAAATAATAGATACTTTGTCATTTTCAAAGATTTCATTATCTGGTGTTTGTACTTGTTCAATACAATTAGCAATTAAGCCAACAGTCAAGTCAGCTATCTCAACAAACGTTTTACCAAACTGTGCTTCTCTGTCTTCATCTGATAAGTTTGCATCGCTAAGATTTTCAATTAATTTTTGCTGTTTAATAGTTTGTACCTGTAATAGTGTACGATCTCGTAAGCTATAAGGTTTACAGAACACTTTGAAATTAGATTCTAATTTTACATTAGGTTCTGCATTTGTATTACTACTAGCGTGTAGTAACATAGCACCATCAATTTGTAATTGATTTAAATGTTCACAACTAGGACATTTAATGTCAAGGTCAATCTTACTGCCATAACTAGCCTGTCTAATACCAATTAAAATTGATAAAAGGTCATTTACAGGTATTTCATTTGGATCTTCGATATCAGGAACACAGCTTTTAATCAAACTAACAGTTGCTTCGCCGTTAAACAAAGCATCAGGATTTTTAGTAACTAACTCATCTCTTGCTGTCATAGCATAGATCGCAAGCTCATTATCAACACTTAGTTTGGGTGGCTTACTGTAATATTTACCTTCGCTTGGCAAAGATATATAAAGTGCAGGTTTTCTGTACGCTGCAACTAGTGGATTGCTCATATTTTTCTCCATAAATACCTAATATACAATAGTATTTATCTAAATTAAAATAGTACATAATGGAAGATTTAATAGCATCTAATGGAAGATATAGTAGCACAAATACATAATCAATATCCTTGGGCAAGTGAGGATACTGTAACCAGGTTAGCAGAACTTACTAGGTCTAGTAATGTTAAAAGCAGTGCCTTGGCAGTTGCTATTGGAAATGTGTATAATAATGCTGAAGGTAATAGAATTAAAAAATCTATCCAAGATGCAATTAGAGATGTACAAAAAGCAGACGAAGATGCGAAAGAAAACATTGAAAACATCAAGAGTAACCTCAGAAAAGCTACAGGAATTATGAGTAGCCCGAGTGGAATAGAAGCTCTTAGTGAGCTTACATATGCAGGTACAAAAGCATTACACACAGCTACATCTGCAGCAACTGACGCTATACCTGGAAAAGCAGGCAATGTGTTATCTGGCGTAATTTCACCAGTAACTGGTGCCGCAGTTGGAGTGGCTGCATTAGGCACAGTGTTTACTAAACTAATAACAGAACAAAATAAACAACTTCAACAAATGATAGATTATGGCATGGTTGTAGGAGATGTTGGTTTGTTTACAGAGCTCAGAGACCGCGCCGCTAACCTTGGAATGAGTTTGGGAGATTTCAGTTCTATAACAGATAAAACTAAATCTGTAATGACACGTGTTACTGACAATACTTTCGATGGACAAATGCAATTTGCAGAGTTTGTAGCAAATAGTTACAGTGATAAAACGGCCAAAAGGTTTGGATACAGTATACAGGATTATGCTAATATACTTGCACAAGAAGCATCAATGTTATACGAAACAAACCAAATACAAGACTTTAATGCACAAACACAATCTAAAATAGTAAAAACATTTGAAACTGTAAACAATTTAAGTTTATTTTTAGCAGATAATATTGGACTACAACGAAGCGAACAACTAAGATTAAGATCAGAAGCCAACGAAAATGAAGAGTTTAGTCATGCATTATTTCAAAATAGTGAATATATAACACAGCAATTTGGGGTAGAAGCTGAAAGAAATATAAAAGATTCAAATGAGTTTTTAAAAATTGTATTAACTGCTGGTCTTGGTGAGGAATTTGCAAACGAATCACAACAAATTTTTGCAAATGCGTTGAGTGATATTAGTTTTGATACAAGTATACTTAACAATGCAAGTGACGATTTTATAAAAACATTACAGGTTTTAAGTCCTAATGCAGCAAGTCAGTTTGTGGGAATGATGGAAGATGCTATTCAAGGAAAAGTTACAAAACAGGATGCTATACTTAGAGGAAGAGAATTTATTAGAGCTATTAAAGAAAGTGAATCAAAATTAAGCATTGATGAAATAGGTATGAGAGCGACAGAACTAAGAGCACAAACTGCACTTATACCAGAATCATTTATGGATTTCACAGAAGATGAATTTCTAGAGCAATTAGAGAACGGCAGTACGATGGCAGATACTGCTGGTAAATCAATAAGTCAAATTAGTGCAGTAGCTATTGCATTTAAAGAAGCACAAAATGCAATTACTCCAGGCTTTGAAACTTCATCAGATTTGTTTGGTTTAATAGTTAGTGCAGGTTCAAAATTTGGTGATACTTGGATTAAATTATTTGGTATCAAAAATGTTAGAACTTTAGAAGAAAGAAGGCAACGTAATTTAGATAACTCTTTACGCATTCAGAGCTCTAATGCAAAAGCAGCATTGTATAACACTTACGGCGGAAATAGTAGATCACCTATAAGTGATCTTGTGGATACATCAGAGCATGGGTATTTTTTACAGGCTCAGATTGAAAATATCGAATCAAATATAAATGATTTAGAGACTCAAATAAGCACAAGAGAAGCAAGGATAAATGCTATTAATCAAGACTTACGTCCAGGAGACGAAGCACAGCAGGCAGTACTTACTAAGTTAAGATCAGAAATAGATGAGTTAACTAATAATGTAGCAGAATCTGTTGTTAATCTTGACAAGTACAACGTAAAACTTTCAGAACTTAAAGATTATCAAAAGTCTGCATCTTTTATTCTATCAGAGCCTCCTACAGAAGATAGCATAGCACCAGAAATAAAAGCACCAAAATCTGATAGTCCTTTAAATACATTGCTTGACTTTATTGCAAAAGGTGAAGGATCGTATGAAAGTAGTAATAGAGGAACAGTAGGTGATAATATTGTAGGCAGTACTCATAATACTAGCAGGGATGGTAGAATGTTGACAGAAATGACATTTGCAGACATTTTCAAACATCAGAGTATAGATGATCCACATAATGAAGATAGACTATTTGCAGTAGGCAAGTACCAAATTATACCTAGTACAATGCAAGAAATATTTGTACATAGCGGACTTAGCTTAGATGATAAATTTACAGAAGAAAATCAAGACAAGCTGGGTTTATTATTACTTCAAGGAAACAATGGCTATAGTAAACGTCCTAAACTGTCAGCATATTTGCAAGGAGAAGACGTGCCGCTCAGAACTGCAATGCTATCGTTTGCAAAGGAATGGGCAAGTTTGCCACATCCAGATACTGGAATGAGTGTGTACGGTAATGGTAATAGAGCAAGCCACAGTAGAGAAGACGTAGCACGTGTTTTAAAAAGAGTAAGAGAGCAAAATATGAGAGAGCAAGGGGAAGTTGATTATGTTCCTCCTGCAACTATTAGTGAAGCACAACTTAGAAAAAAACATTTAGAAGAACAACTAGCTAACCTTTCGCAACCAGAAACAGGAAAAATAGCACAATCAACCAATAGTCTTTACGAAAAAAGAAAAGAGATATTACTTTTAGAAAAAGAATTAGAGCTTGTTATTAATAGTATTAATAATGATCTATCAAGCGAAAATTCAAGGGATATAAACAATGGCTAAAGTACATAATATAACATTACCAGATGGCACCACTATACCAGTGCCTGCATGGGCTACCGAAGATACAATGCAGCAGGTAACACAATATATGGCTGCAACCAATAAAGTCGATCAAAAGTTTTTAGGATTAATGAAAAATTTAGGTGTAGATGTTAATGACTTGCAACAAGAATTATCAACTTTAGTTACTGGTGTAAAATCGTCAACAAAAAATAAAACAGCACTGGATGCCGCAAATGAAGCAGGCAAGGGATATAAAACAGTTGCTAATGCCGTAATGAAGGCAAGTAACTTTTTTGGAGATGCAGAAAAACCAATGACTGGCCTTGTTAGTGCTGCAGGAACTTTAAATGAAGGGCTTAAAAATTTAGATGATGGATTTATGAAACGCCTTGCACCTGAAGGCAGTAAATTAGCAAAATTTTTTAAAAAATTCGGTGGTACCCTTGATGTTGCTACAGATGCTGGATTAGCATACCTTGGTTGGAATGCAGCAAAGTTTGAACAATTTGCTGATGCACAAAAAGCCGCATTAGATGCAGGTGCAATTTTTTATAGCAGTGGAAAACAATTTGACGAACTTTACAGTCGTAGTTTAGATGCAGGCATATCATACAATACAATGATGGATGCAGTTAATCAGTTTGGTGGCACATTAACTGGATTAGGTGGGAGTGTAAGCTCTGGTGCTGATAACTTCTTACATATGTTTACTAATTTAAATGAAACAGCTGATCAATTTGGAGACTTGGGATTAACTTCTAAAGATATGTTAACTCAATATGGACAATTTTTAGAATATGGACGTTTGAGTGGACAACTTGGGGGAGCGACTTTAGATGCTGGAGATAAAATTAATAAATCGTTTATTAATTTACAAATTGAGTCTACAGGTTTAGCTAACTTGACTGCATTAAGTAAAAGCGAAGCAATGCAAAGACAATTATCAGCTATGACTGAACCATTAACTGTACTAGGTACATCGACATTAAGAGATAATGGACAAATTGCACAAGCTGGTATGGTAGAAGAATTTGTGAAACAACTTGGATTAATTGCACCAGAAGTACCAGAGTTTCAAGGATTGCTAGATGCATTAGGTAGAGAAGTTGCAGAAACAAGTGACAATATAGAAACCTTTGATATTGGAAGACGCCTGGATGGAAACTTGCGTGGTGCATTAGACACAGCGTTAGGAACAGATTTTATTCCTACTTTAAACCAAGCAGTACGCACTGGTAATATGGCAAATGCTGATGCAGAAACGTTTATCATAGAAAGTTTAGCAAACGTTAGCCAAGAAAAACTTGCTAGTTCTGGCGCCGCCTCAGGCAGTATTTTACGATTAGTACAAGATATTCAAGCAGGAGGATTTTTAATTAAGAAGAATTTTGGTAATTATCTCAGTATGTCAGAAACGGAAAGAGAAAAATATCTAAAAGAAACAGGAAAAGCAATGGGCGAGTCAGGGAAAACTGTTGTGATGATGAACGATGCAACTAGGCAATTTTTCCAAATACAAGATGCAATGACTCTTCCTATGCAAGGCACTGCTGAAATGTTTGGATACATTTCAGACAGTTTAGAAAAAGGTGCAGAAAAGATCAAGGCTTTCTTTGGATTGGGAGATGAGGAAGATGACTTTGGGAAGTTTAAAGAAGATGGAGAGCAAACTCCAGTAACAGATACTACACAAGCAATACCAGGCAATAATCCAATAGAAAGAAATCCTACAATTAGTCAGACAGACACTACTTTTAATCCAAGCGGAGATGAAGTAGCAGAATCAGATGTAGACTTTACTGAAAATTCAGCACAGACGACAGAGAATTTAAATAGTTTAAGTGAACATATAAGAGATAGATTTAAAGGAACGATTGAAGAATTTAATAACACTTATGGCGGTGAAGGATATAAATTATTATTATCTGAAGGATACAGGTCAGTACAAAAATCTAATGAATTATATGATAGTGGGCAAATATCTACACCAGGAGGACAAAGCTATCATAATTATGGTATGGCTGGAGATTTTCAAATATATAAAGATGGTCAACTTGTGGAAAATGATGATAATGATGAATACACAAAGTTAGCTGAAATTGCTAGAAAACATAATTTAAACAATCCCATTCAAAACGATACTGGTCATTTTCAACCTAGTGAATTACCAACTACAGTACCAGTAGCGTTGTCTACTATAGCAAAAACTAGTAGTGGAAATAGAACTCTAATGGAACAACAGGCAGTTGAGATGAGTGAAAAAATATTAGAAAATGGCAACACTGAGTCTCCTGAACCAGCAACTGTTCCAGACAGAACGACAGAAAATGATGATCCAAGAGAACGAAGACGTACAGTAAATTCTGACTTTGGTATGCGAGAACTATTAGAAGCAGATGGTGAGTTATATGAACAATTAACAACCGCTTATAATGACCATGTTAAAAATACATTATCAGAACTTGATAGAAGAGCTAATCGCGGTGACAAAGCTAGAGCAAGAATGAAAGCTACAAATGAAGTTTATCCGTTATTTGCTGATAGAATTAATGAAGCATTGGGAAGAGACGCAGTTACTATATCAACTATGCGTTTTGGTGGTAAAGTATCAGCTAAAACGCCTTATATTGTTGGAGACCAACTAGGCTTAGACAATGCAGAATTATTTGTACCCGAAGAATCAGGTACAATTGTCAATAACACAGATTTTAAAACTATGATACAAAACACAGGAGACTTGACAAATAGTACAGATAGTACTATAATAGAGGATCTAGAAAAAGAATATGATAGTTTATTGCTACAGAAAACAAATGCGGTCAAAGCTGCACAAGCACTTAAAGACACAATAAAACTTATTCACGGTACAAAGCATCAAAAAGCACGTATTGATAGAATAAATTCAGCATAAATACATATTATTAAAGGACATTAAAATGGCAGGCTGGAAAAAGCACTTTACAAAGTATGACGTTAGACCGAACTCTCCTAGTAGTAAAGCTAGTAGATGGAGCAGTTGGTTGCCTGAAGTTTATACAGGACAACCAAATCGTGTTGAGCGTTACACACAGTACGATCAAATGGATCAAGACAGTGAAATTAATGCTGCACTAGACACTATTGCAGAATTTAGTACACAATATGATACAGATTCTAAACTTCCTTTTAAGATTCATTATAAGGATGAAGCCACAGAAGCAGAAGTAGGTGCATTAGAAACTTCACTTAAACAGTGGTGTAATATTAATCGCATGGACCGTAGAATTCATGGTGTGTTTCGTAATGCAATAAAATATGGAGATCAATTTTTTATTAGAGATCCAGAAACATACAAATTGTTTTGGGTAAATGTAAGTGATGTAACAAAAGCAGTTGTAAACGAATCAACAGGTAAAGAAATTGAACAATATATTGTTAAAAATGTAAGTTTAAATCTTGTTGATATGGTTGTAGCTGATACTAAAAAAATGGCTAACTCAACAGTTGCAGCAACTACTGGGTACTCAACTCCTAGTAATTTGACAGCAGGTGTGTACAACGCAGGCAATGCTGAAGGTAGTAATACTGAAGTAGCAGTAGATGCAAAAAATATGGTTCATATTGCACTTAGTGATGGTATGAATGTAGCATGGCCGTTTGGTAAAAGTATTCTAGATAGCGTATTTAAAGTTTACAAACAAAAAGAATTATTAGAAGATAGTATTATTATCTATCGTGTACAAAGAGCTCCAGAGCGTAGAGTATTTTATGTAGATGTTGGTAACATGCCAGCACACAAAGCTATGGAGTTTGTAGAGCGTACAAAAAATGAAGTACACCAAACACGTATTCCTAATATGACAGGCGGCGGCACAAAAGTTATGGATGCTGCATATAACCCATTGTCAATTATGGAAGATTACTTTTTTGCACAAACAGCAGAAGGTAGAGGTAGTAAAGTTGAAGTATTACCAGGCGGTGACAACTTAGGTGAAATAGATGATTTAAAGTACTTCAATAACAAATTAATGCGTGGGCTTCGTATACCAAGTAGCTATCTGCCTACGGGGTCAGATGATGGCCAAAGTGCATATTCTGATGGCAGAGTTGGTACAGCAATGATACAAGAGTTCCGTTTTAGTAAATATTGTCAACGTTTACAAATGACTATTTTGCCTCCACTAGATAAAGAATTTAAAATGTTTTTAAAATTCAGAGGTGTAGAAGTATCAAGTAGTCTTTTTGAACTTAATTTTGCTGACCCTCAGAGCTTTAGTCAGTATAGAGAAATTGAACTAGATAACGCAAAAACTGCATTGTTTAGTAGTATAGAAGGTGTGCCTTACCTAAGCCGTAAGTTTATCATGGCCAAGTATCTTGGACTATCAGAAGACGAATTGATAGAAAACGAACGTTTATGGCGTGAAGAAAACGGCACTGGTGGAATTTCAAGTGATAGTGTATCAGATCTAGGATCTCTAGGAGTAAGAGGATCTGATGTTAATAATTTTGAGCCAACTGATGTTGATGCTGAAAATGCTGACGTAGAAGGAGAGGATCCAGGTAATGATGCTAGTCCTCTTGGTAATGCGTCAGGTGGAGGAGATGATGATGAGGTTTAATGAACTAAGACAAGACGATAAGGAAGATAGATCAGCACAATGGTCAGTTGATGATACTCGTAGGCCTAGAATTACATTAAAGCATCTGAATAAAATGCGTAATATGAAAGAAATGGCTAAAGTAGAAAATGATGAAAAGATACAAAATTATCAAGGAATGTATTCCGCATCTGCTGGCGAAGGCTAGAAAAATTACGAAATCTAATAAATAAAATATGCCGCGGTGAAAACCGCGGTTTTTCTTGTATTATGTATTGGTACTAACCAATATGTATTAAATACCTATGTTATAACCTTAACCTAAAAAGGAGAGAGAATATGAGTACTCGTGATCGTTATACTAAGATTATCGAAAGCCTAGTAAACGGCGAAGAAGCTACAGCTTCAGACCTATTACACGAGGCATTCGTGGAAAAAGCACGTGAAATCTGGAATGACCTTGTTGAAGCAGATGAGAGCATCGAAGAAGAAGTAGCGGAAGATGAACTAGAAGAAGCCATTGGCGGAGAAGAAGCAGACGATTTCATTAATGATATCGAAACTGATTCAGAAGAAATTGAAGCAGAAGAAATGTTTGGTGAAGAAGACGACGACGAAATGTCGGATGATGAAGCAGCAGACGAGCTTGGCGGAGATGAAATGGATTTCGACGGCGACGGCGAAATGGATGACCATGAAGAAGAGCATGGCGAAATTGAAGACAAAATGCAGAGTGTAGAAGATGCACTTGATGAGCTAAAAGCAGAATTCGCAAAAATGATGGGCGACGAAGCAGAAGAAGAAGCTGAACCAGAAATGGAAGAAGAGTATGCGTTTGAATCAGACGATGCAGACGAAGAAATTGAAGAATCAGCAGACGACGAAGCAGAAGACGAAATCGACGAAGCAACTGAAGAATCAGATGAGGAAACTCTAGAAGAGGGCGCAGAGCTTAAAAAAGTTGGCAAAGAGGGTATGCACCCAGCAGATATGCCAGCAGGCGATGACGGCAAAGCCTCACCAGTTGGCCCAGGCCTAGACGATCCGTTCAAGGGTCAAGGCAACAATGACGCAGACCCAGTGAATTTTGCTGGCGGCGCGGCAGAAAAAGGTGGCTCAGCACCAACAGCAAAAGACATGAATGTAACACACCCAGGTGATGGTGCAAAAATGTCTCCAGAATCTCGAGGCCACGGCGCAGAGAAAAAAGGTAAGGCTGAATAAAAATGCTAAGATTACAAGAACACCTAACATTTGATCAAGCAAGCATCGTAACTGAGGCCAAAGAAGACGGCAACGGCGGGAAAAGCATGTACATGGAAGGTATCTTCATTCAAGGCAATAAAGAAAACCAAAATAAGAGAGTATACCCTGCTCAAGAAATCCAAAAAGCTGTAGAAGCAATACAAGGAAAAATAGACGGGGGCTACTCTGTATTAGGTGAAGCAGATCATCCAGATGATTTGCAAGTAAATTTAGACCGAGTATCACACATGATTGAACGCATGTGGATGAAAGGTCAAGATGGTTATGGTCGTTTAAAACTGCTACCCACACCAATGGGCCAAATATGTATTACATTATTGGGCAATGGCGTTAAACTAGGTGTTTCATCTAGAGGCAGTGGCAATGTAAATGATAGTGGAAAGGTGTCAGAATTTGAAATTCAAACAGTAGATATTGTTGCGAATCCATCAGCCCCTGACGCATATCCAGATCCTCTCTACGAAACTATTATGAATAGTAAGAGAGGGAATATTTTACTAGATGTTGCTGACGCAGTAAATCACGACAAAGTAGCCGAAAAGTATCTCCAGAGTGAGATATTAAAATTTATTAATAAACTATAGGAGAAAGTATTAATATGGCACACGCAATAGAACAACTCCTAAGTTCAGAAGTCCTTTCAGAAGAAGTACGCAGTACTCTTTCTGAAGCATGGGAAGAAAAGCTAAGTGAAGCACGTGAGGAAATCACTGCTGAACTACGTGAAGAATTTTCAGATCGTTATGAAACTGATAAAGAGCAGATGGTTTCAGCACTAGATGCTATGGTTTCAGAAACAATTAAATCAGAACTAGTTGAGTTTGCAACAGACAAGAAAATGGCTGTTGAGGCTCAAGTTGATTATAGAAGAAAAATTGCTGAACATGCAGAACTTTTAGATAAGTTTGTAATGGAAACATTACAGCGTGAAATTACAGAATTACGTGAAGACAGACAAGCACAAGAAGGAAACTTCGCACAGCTTGAAGATTTTGTAATGGAACAACTTACTACTGAACTTAATGAATTCCACAAAGACAAAAAAGACCTAATTGAACAAAAAGTAAAACTTGTTTCAGAAGGTAAAGCTGTCATTGCAGATGCAAAACTGGAGTTCATCGATAAAGCTTCTACCAAACTTGCAGGTATTGTTGAATCAACATTAACTACAGAGCTTGGTACATTAAAAGAAGATATCAAGTTGGCAAAAGAAAATATGTTCGGACGTAAATTGTTCGAAACATTTGCAGCAGAATTTATGGGTTCTCACCTTGCAGAGGGAACACATATTTCCAAACTTTCAAGAGAATTACTAAATGCTAATAAAGCATTAGCTGAATCTCAAGAAGAAATAAAAGATAGAGAAGCAAAAATTGACGAAGCAAACACTACTGTTCGTAAAATCAAGGAAAGCAGAGAGCGTGAGGCAGTAATGTCAGAAATGCTTAGAACTTTATCAAAAGATAAGCGTGATTTAATGGGTAGCCTACTTGAGAGTGTAGCAACTAAAAATCTTAAAGCATCATTCAATAAGTATCTACCAACTGTACTAAATGAAACAGTTAAAGCAGAATCAACGCAAACTCTAACAGAAACTCAGAAGACTGAGGTTACAGGTAACAAAACCCCAGAGCTAGACACTTCTAGTGAAGCGGAAATCATTAACCTAAAAAAATTAGCAGGTATCAAATCATAAGGAGTATACCAATATGTCACAGAACCTATTTGAAAACTGGGGTGTAACCAAAGAAGCCCTAACAGATGGTCTAACAGGCAACAAAAAAGTTGTAATGGAATCAGTTT
>Ga0206677_10003935_pt1 | contig 12309 bp, 10 predicted proteins | sample M130m12015metaG_FD_155475 | JGI IMG/M metagenome (GOLD analysis project Ga0206677, IMG submission 155475) | Ammonia-oxidizing marine archaeal communities from Monterey Bay, California, United States - M1 30m 12015 | ecosystem: Environmental > Aquatic > Marine > Intertidal zone | place: USA... | reverse complement strand
CTTGTGTTGGCAACATCGGAATCAGCTGGGCTCGTGACCTCGCAGAGCGCCAACAGCCCGCCGAATATCAGGTGGTAGAGGTGAGCAGTTTCCAGTTAGATGGGGCCATCTCGTTTCGGCCAGACATCGCCATTCTGCTCAACATCACACCTGATCACCTGGACCGATACAACCAAAACATCGAAGATTACGCCGATTCCAAGTGGCGCATCACCGCACAACAAACCGAAGAAGACGTGCTCATTCTCAACGCGGATGACACGCTTTCTATGGACCGTTGGAAGCAAAACAAAGGCTCCGGAACCAGAGCTCGTGTTGTCGCAGTCAGCGTCAACCAATCTCCTGAAGCTGTGAAAACCAGCCTCGAAAACGAAGGCTTAGCCCCCTGGGGTTGGGCCGGTGTCGACACAGACACGAACCCTCAACAAGAATCATTTACAGTCTACATACCCAACCAAAACCCATTTACCATGACCATCCAAGAATTGGCCTTACAGGGAAAACACAACCTCTACAACAGCATGGCCGCGAGCGTTGCCACCCGTGTCCTCGAATTGCGCAGCGAAGGCATCAGGGAGAGCTTGTCCCAATTCGACGCCATTGAACACCGCATGGAGTTCGTGCAAGAAATCAACAACATCAAATTCGTCAACGATTCAAAAGCGACCAACGTCAACAGCGCGTGGTTTGCACTGGAAAGCATCGAAGGACCCGTCATCTGGATTGCAGGAGGCATAGACAAAGGGAACGACTACACTTCCCTTTTGCACCTCGTCACAAGCAAAGTAGATCACCTCATTTGCCTGGGAAAAAACAATCAAACGTTGATCGACACCTTTGGCGATCGCGTCGATAGCACATCAGAAGCAGCAACAGCGCAAGAAGCTGTTCAAGCAGCATACAACTTGGGCCTGCCCGGCTGCACTGTTTTGCTCTCTCCCGCGTGTGCTAGTTTCGATCTCTTTGGATCTTACGAGGAACGCGGCCGTGCATTTAAAGCCGCCGTTCGCAGCCTCTAAAAATGGGCAAAGCCGCGACAAATTCTGAAACACAGGGAGACATGCGCTCGCTGCATCGACGCATTGGAGCCTGGCTAGAAGGGGACAAAGTCATTTGGATGGTCACTTTGATCCTCAGCCTGTGCTCGCTTCTGGCGGTGTACAGCGCCATATCTTCACTTGCTTATAAAACCGATGGTAGTTCGCTTCGGTTTCTGTTCAAGCAGGCTACGATGCTCGCTCTCGGATGGGGGGTTATGCTCCTCGTGCACAAGGTGAATTTTCGCTATTTCTCCCGCATATCACAGGTCTTGATTTGGGTGGCTGCGGCGCTGCTTTTACTCACCCTGATGTTTGGTGCCGATATCAACGAAGCCAAGCGCTGGCTGCGGATTCCATTCATTGGATTGACACTGCAAACATCAGATTTCGCAAAGGTTGTTCTCGTAACATTCATTGCCCGTGAACTGAACAATCGACGCACCCAACTGCACGATTTCAAGCGGGGTGTGTTCCCCATTTTGATTCCCATTGGCCTGATATGCTTTCTGATTTTACCTGCAGATTTCTCAACTGCCGCATTGCTCGGGCTGGTTTGCATTGGAATGTTGTTCATTGGTGGCGTGCCTTTTCGACACATGCTTAAAATTGGAGGCTTGGGTGTTGCGGCACTCTTCGTCCTTTACGGATTGGGCAAAGCTGCACCTGACTTATTGCCAAGATTCGGCACTTGGGCCGGTCGGATTGAACGCTTCGCCGGGGTTGGAAATGCTGCAGACGGAGACGCTTTGGAGTATCAAATTGAATTGGCCCAAGTCGCCATCAACCGCGGCGGTATCTTGCCTCAAGGACCTGGTTCCGGCACATCTCGAAACTTTCTTCCACATCCTTATTCAGACATGATTTACGCATTCATCATTGAAGAATGGGGTGCCATCATGGGCGGACTGGGATTGGTCCTTCTCTATGTGATTTTACTTTACCGCACCGTGCGGACAGCCACGCGCTGTCCACGGCATTTCGGTGGGCTTCTCGCCATGGGCTTGGGTTTTCTATTGGTCTTGCAAGCGATGATTAATATGGCCGTGGCTGTTCGCCTTTTCCCCACAACAGGACAACCCCTACCCTTGGTCTCCTATGGCGGTACATCGATGGTTTTCACCTGCCTAGCCATCGGAATGATCCTAGCTGTATCTCGTTCGGTCACCCAACCCGAAGGATGGGAAAATGACCGCAGCTCTGGCGAAACCCGGAAGGCTTCCAATCGTCTGGTGAAAACCGAAACAAGCACTGGATGAAACAGAAGCCACAGTCGGTTGCCTTGCAACGCGTCATCATTTCGGGTGGGGGAACAGGTGGCCACATCCATCCTGCAGTCGCAATTGCAGATGAGATAAAACACCGGCACCCAGATTGTGAAATCCTATTCGTTGGTGCCATTGGAAGAATGGAAATGGAAAAAGTACCTCAGTCTGGCTATCCCATTCAAGGGTTATGGATCAGCGGTATCGATCGCAATTGGCGGAGCAGACGCAACCTCACCTTTCCATTCAAACTTCTCAGTAGCCTTGTGACAGCCGGACGAATCATCCGGAAGTTCAAGCCTCAAATTGCCGTTGGAGTGGGCGGATTTGCCAGCGGCCCACTGCTCTACCGTGCGGCATTAAAAGGCATTCCGACAGCAATTCAAGAACAAAACTCATTCCCTGGAATCACCAATCGACTCTTGGCGAAAAAAGTCCAGTTGATCTGCGCTGGTTTCCCAGGATTGAATCGATGGTTTCCGGCAGATCGCATCGTCGAGACCGGAAACCCCTTGCGCGAAAACGTCACCAAGATTCAAGCCCTCAATCCCGAACAAAAAGCGAAGGCCTTGGCTCATTTCGGCTTCAGTGGCAACCGACCCATCGCATTCATCATGGGCGGAAGTCTCGGAGCAGGCTCAATGAATGATGCTGTTCTCGGCATTGCTCGTCAAATAAAAAAGCACCAAAAAGCACTTCCTTACGACTTGTTGTGGCAGTGTGGCGCACGGTTCCAACAGGCTATGGAGGAGGCGCTCGGCACGATGGACCTACCATCAGAGCAAAGCATCGTTTGTGTGGGGTTCATTGATCGAATGGATCATGCATACAGCGCCGCAGATATCATTGCAAGCCGAGCAGGTGCAATGTCCATCGCAGAATTGGCATTGGTCGGCAAACCCACGTTGCTCGTACCCTCTCCGGTGGTAGCAGAGGACCACCAAACCAAAAACGCACGGTCCCTCAGCGATCGTGGCGGAGCTTTGTTAATCCCGGATAGAGAAATCGTGGAACGCTTGGAGCCCGTATTGAGTCAATTGTTTGGAGACCCCAAACAGCAACAATCTCTGACCGAGGCCCTGAAAGGATCCGCTCGACCTCACGCCGCAAAGGACGTGGTAACGGAGCTCGAAAAACTCCTCAAGCCTTCCACATGAAATGGGGTGAAAAAACGGTTGATCGCCTGTACTTCGTCGGAATCGGAGGCATTGGCATGAGCGGCCTCGCCCGTTATGCCCAACAATTGGGTTTGGATGTTGCCGGTTATGACAAAACCCAAACTGCGCTCACCAATGAATTGGAGAAGGAAGGGATCTCGATTGGATTCGAAGAAAACTTGGATCATTTCAATCGTTGGTTTGACCCCCGTGGAAGGGAGCGCACAGGAATTGTTCGCACCCCCGCCGTACCGAAGAATCATCCACTATTTGATCGAATTGCTGAGCTAGCCTTGCCTGCGCTAAAACGCAGTGAAATGCTCGGCGCCATTGCACAGAGTTTTGAAACTTTCGCCGTGGCGGGCACTCATGGCAAGACCACAACAACCGCGATGCTCACCCACCTGCTCGCTGACACTCCTGGCGGTTGCAATGCTTTTCTCGGCGGCGTCCTAGCTTCTACCGGCTCAAACGTTTTACTCAATGCCAAGAGCAAACGATTGGTGGTTGAGGCTGATGAATTTGACCGAAGCTTTTTACAGTTGCATGCGACCCATGCTGTCATCACGAGCATGGACCCCGATCACCTTGACGTTTATGGTGACGAAGCTGGCTTCAAAGCTGGCTTTGAAACTTTCGGTAACCAGGTCACGGGTCAGGTCATTCGCGAATCTGCACTCGCATCAGCAGAGACAGAACTCACTTATGGATGTGCCTCGGATCGAGAAACAGCGGAACGATTGGATTACGCCGCAAGTGAACCCCGGATCGAAGGTGGCTGGATGGTTGCCGACATCAAAATGCGCGATGAGTGGTTTAATTCTGTCAAGTTCCCCATGCCTGGAATACACAACCTGAGCAATGCCCTAGCAGCTTTGTCCCTGGCGGATTTAGCCGGTGCAGACCGAGGAGATTGCATGCAAAGCATGGGGCGGTTCGGAGGTATTCACCGGCGGTTCGCCTACCGCATCCGAGAATCGCATGGCACATACATTGATGACTATGCGCATCACCCGAAAGAAATCAGCGCCGTCCTAGAAGCGGTACGACTCCACCATCCTAAAAAATCCATTACGGCCATCTTTCAGCCCCATCTGTACTCGCGAACACGCGACCACATGACGGAATTCGCAGAAGTTTTGAGCCAGTTTGATCGCGTCTTCTTGCTGCCGATTTACCCCGCTCGCGAGAAACCCATAGCTGGCATCGATTCACAAAGCTTGTTTGAAAACATCCTCGGCACCTCCAAGCATCTCACATCAATAGAACGGATATTCGATAACCTGAAGGAACATCCTCCTGAGGTTCTTCTGACCATCGGCGCAGGTGACATTGATCGCCTCGTTCAGCCCCTGTCAGACTGGCTTCAAGAAGACTCCCGACGGTTCAAACCCTTCGAATAGACCGACTCTATGATTCGCCACATTGCACTCATTTCAGCTTCCTTTCTCCTGCTTGCAGGCACGGCTGCTCTGGTGGGGTTTGCGCAATTGGAAGAACAAAATATCAGGTGCAAGGCCCTCGCGGTCGACGTGGAGGAAATCGATGGAATGTTTTTTGTTGATGCCTCTGGGGTGAAAGATGCCATTTTTGAACATGACAGCATCAGCGGCAGCTTCTTTGCCGACTTGAACCTCACAGATGTGGCGAACTGGGTTCGCACCATACCGGCAGTGGATGCAGTAGAAGTATACCCGGGCTTAGATCGCATTCTGCACATCAAGGTCACGCAACGCAAACCAATTGCTCGAATTCACGTGGATGCCGATGTCGCTGACATGTACATCGACTCTGAGGGGAATCCACTCGAGCTATCGCCGTATTTCACCGCTCGCGTTCCGGTCATTCACGCCGCAAGCACCGAAGACGCTCAACCCGCCATTCGCTTCATTCAAGCCATTCGGCACGATTCATTCTGGGCCGCATTTTGTGACCAAATCGCAGTCAAAGCACAAGGCGAGATAGAAATCATACCTCGCATTGGCAATGCGCGCATTGCGCTCAACAACAACGAAGAGTTGCAGAACAAACTTGACAAACTCTTCACCTTCTACCACGAGCAGATAAGCCGTGGAAACCTGAACGATTACAAGCGCATCGATTTGTCCTACCAAGATCAAGTTGTTGCCCAACGATATTATTAAGTACGAAATCATCATCCATGGATTCTCAAAAGCACTCCCCCCAAAACGACGAACTGGTCGTCGGCCTCGACATCGGCACAACCAAAATCGCTTGCTTCGTCGGCAGCCGAAACGAACACGGCAAAATTGAAATCCTCGGTTACGGCAAAAGCGAATCAGTTGGTGTTTCGCGGGGCGTGGTGGCCAACATCGAACGCACTGTTGAATCCATTCGAAAAGCCGTTGAAGAGGCTGAGCGTACTTCAGGCTGTGAAATCCGATTGGTCAATGTCGGCATTGCAGGGCAACACATCAAAAGCCAACAGACCCGCGGGCAGCGTACCCGCGATGATTTAGAATCTGAAATCAGTCAAAGTGACATCGATGCATTGATTCAAGATATGTATCGCCAAGTCATGCAGCCGGGCGAAGAGATTTTGCACGTACTGCCTCAAGAATATGCGGTCGACAATGAAGGTGGCATCAAAGAACCCGTTGGGATGAGCGGGATTCGATTAGAAGCCAATTTTCACGTCATCATCGGTCAGATTGCAGCCATTCGCAACATCAATCGCTGCATCAAAAAGGCAGGTCTCGTGGTTGATCAATTGATCTTGGAACCGTTGGCCTCATCGGCCTCAGTACTCAGTGAAGAAGAAAAAGAAGCGGGAGTCGCTCTTGTGGATATAGGTGGAGGCACAACTGACATCGCCATTTTTCAAGATGGCATCATCCGACACACCGCTGTGATTCCATTTGGAGGAAACGTTCTCACCGAAGACATCCGTCAAGGCTGTCAAATCATGAAGAAGCAAGCTGAACAAGTGAAACAACGATTCGGCTCTGCCATTTCGACTGAGATGAAAGACAACGAGATTGTCTGCATCCCGGGTTTGCAGGGACGCAACCCGCGTGAAATCAGCCTCAAGAATTTGGCCGCCATCATTGAAGCTCGGGTAACTGAAATCATCGAGCACGTGCATTTCGAAATCAGGAATTCAGGCTTCGAAGATCAACTCATTGGCGGTGTAGTGCTGACAGGAGGCGGAAGTCAATTGCGGCATATTACACAACTCTTCCAATATGTCACTGGAATGGACTGCCGCGTGGGCTTTCCGAGCGAACATCTCGCGGAAGCGCCCAGCCAAGATGCCACTGCTCCTAGCTTCTCCACTGGCGTTGGACTCGTCATTCAAGGCTACGACCGACTCTCCCCTCGATCCGAGTCGGCTGAAAAGCTGCGGGAACATGTCAACGCTGGATCGACCAAAGAACGCTTGATTGACCGCCTCAAAGGTTACTTCATCGAAGACGAGGAACTCACTTGATTTTCACTTCTACCACAAAAGAAACACCATGAACGATACATTTTCATCCAGCCCTTCAGAAGTGAATCTGAACGCACCCATCAAAGTGATTGGCGTTGGCGGCGGTGGCTCCAATGCCGTAAACACCATGTACACGCGTGGCATTTCAGGCGTAGACTTCATTGTCTGCAATACGGACGCACAAGCCTTGGAAGCCAGCCCAGTCCCCATTAAAGTACAACTGGGACTTACGCTAACGGGCGGACAGGGAGCGGGATCCCTTCCTGAAGTTGGTCGCAATGCCGCCATCGAATCCTTGGACGAAGTCAAAGAACTCATTGGCGACAACACCAGCATGGTATTCATCACCGCAGGTATGGGCGGAGGCACCGGAACCGGCGCTGCTCCTGTTATCGCGCAAGCGGCCCGAGAGATGAATATTCTCACCGTTGGAATCGTGACCATTCCTTTTCAATTTGAAGGAAGACGCCGTACAGCACAAGCACAGGATGGCCTCGAACAAATTCGCCAGTCCGTAGACACCTTGCTCATCATTCGCAACGACAAATTGCGGGAACTCTATGGCAACTTGACCATTCGAGCAGCGTTTAACAATGCTGATGAAATTCTTTGCACTGCTGCAAAAGGCATCGCCGAAGTCATCACCCTCACGGGTGAAATCAACGTGGACATGAACGATGTGAATACCGTCATGCGCAATTCCGGGCGAGCCATTATGGGTTCAGGGACCGCATCCGGTGAAGGCCGAGCTCGCACCGCGGTCATCGAAGCACTTGAATCTCCGCTGCTGAATGATTGTGACATCACCGGAGCACACTTTGTCCTGTTGAACATCACCTTCGGAAACGAAGAGATCTTGATGGACGAAATCATGGAAATCACAGACTTCATCCAAAATGCTGCTGGCCAATCTGCCGAAGTCATCTGGGGATATGGAGTGGACGAATCATTGACAGATGATTTGTGCGTAACCGTTATCGCTACCGGATTCGAGGGCAAGGACCAGTGGAATCCCGGTCAAGCTGAAAAAACAACACGGTTTGTTTTGGGAGCTGAAAAGGAAATCACCGCACCCGTGACCGCACCTGCAGCCACCATAACCAGTGAAAATTTAACGCCGAGCACAGCCCAAGACGTTGAAGAAACACCGTTTCTAAAGACAGAAGCCACAATCGAGGCTTCCGAAGCAATTTCGGATGAGCCCCATGAAATGAACGCCGAACCGGAAGCTGAGGCGAATCTGCCGCAAGAAACTGAACCAGTCGCGGACGATCAATTTCAGGAGGATGACGCCAGGACGGTATACACATTGGATAGCGATCCGTTGCCCATCACTTCGGATGAGCCCAACTTGGGAGGCATTCGTTTTCATGAGGCGCAAAAAGAGGAACCGACAACGCCGCAAAAGGCCCCCCTTTCCAAAACTACTGACACCACTTCATCTGCCAACCGAGTTCCCATCCAGCCGGTGACTCGTCAACCAGAATCAGGAGAAATAGGACGCAACCAACGCATCCAACAATTCACCCGTAAGCTCAAAACACCGGGAGGACTTGCCAACCTTGAGGCTGAGCCGGCGTACAAGCGTCGTCAAGTGACTTTGGATGACGTGGATCACTCGTCAAAATCACAGGTAAGTCGCTTCACACTCAATGAACAAGTTGACGAAGAAGGCGAACGACATGTCGAACTTCGAAACGATAATCCTTTCTTGCACGATAACGTTGATTGAACACCCATGTCATTTTACACCACCATCTCGGAAGGCATCAAAGATGCCATGCGCAGCAGAGACAAAGAGCGCCTGAGCGCATTGAGAGACATCAAGAGCAAGCTCCTTCTCGAAGCAACGAAAACAGGTGCCGAGGCCGAAAGCATCGATGATGCCGCAGCATTTTCCATTCTGAACAAACTCTTCAAGCAACGCAACGAGTCCGCAGAAATCTACAAAGAACAAGGCAGGTCCGACCTTGAGGCTGAGGAGAGAAGCCAGGCAAAAGTAATTGCCGAATTCCTGCCTCAGCAGTTGAATGAAGATGAAATTGCTGCAAACGTGGCCAGCATCATTGCTGAAATGGGCGCATCGTCAATGGCAGACATGGGCAAAGTAATGGGCCGCGCTTCAGCGTCCATGGCGGGAAAAGCCGACGGAAAGCTCATTGCCCAATTTGTCAAATCACAATTGCAGAACCAATAAAGGGTAAGCTTGTTATACAGCAAACGCATCGATCAAATGAAACAATTAGTAACCACTCTTCTCGCCCTGCCCTTACTCGTAAATTGTGGCACCGCGCCAAGTGAAACCAGCAACAGCGCTGAGGCCAAAGCCAAAGAAAACACTGCCGATGGCAAAACAACAAACTCAGCTTTCGCCGATGGTCAATACCTCATCAATCAAGAATTAAGCACTTGCAATTGGGTCGGGACTGAAATCACGACCAAAACGCACACGGGAACACTGGACATCTACAAAGGCTCTGTTCAGGTCGTTGACAACAGGGTTTCTTCAGGGTTCATTGCCATGGATATGGCCAGTCTCAACGTAACGGATTTGTCCGGTGGAGCCAAGGAAAACCTCGAAGGTCATCTGAAGTCCGAAGATTTTTTCGGGGTAGACAAGCATCCCTTTGCTGAATTAAAATTGGAAAGCATCAAAACCAAAGATGGACAATCCTTCGCAGGCGGCATACTGAGCATTCGTGGCATCAACCACCCCATCGCATTTCCAGTGAAAGTTTCCCAAGATGGGAACCAGTTGACCTTCGATGGAGACATGACATTCGATCGCTCCAAGTACAACGTCAAATTTCGATCTGGCGCCTTCCCTGATCTATTCCCAGATCTCGGTGACAAATTAATCAACGATGACATTTCGCTCAGCTTTCACATCATAGCTGAAAGTTGAAGCTGCTGAAGTGCAATTGAAACCGAAAGGCTTGTCTCCGTCATTGGAGGCGGGCCTTTTTTGTGAGGCGCTGAAAGACTTCTATCTTCGCTAACTAGATTATGCGCTGGACCAACTACTTCATCCACCCAGGTGACAATCGCTATTATGTCTTTTCATTTAGAGAAGATGAACACGCCAACGATTTCGAACAGCGTCTCAACAATGCCCAGATTCCATTCGAGCGACATCGTGAAGACACCGAATGGTTATTTGGCGTGGCACGTACGTATTTCAAACAGGCCTTGAATGCCAATCATCTGGTCTATGCGCAATACCGTACCAAATTCATTCCAGTCAGAGGGTTGCGCAATGCCATGCTGGTGGTCACACTTGGCGCCATCGTACTGGCCTTGATTGGCTTCTTTACGAGTACTGCAAATGCGCAACAAATGAAAGCCAACAACCCGTGGAGTCTTTCCGTGGGCGGGCTTTACATGGTACCGCTTGAGGCCGTGGGTTTTGAATCTGTCGCATCGGGTGATGAAGGACTGAATGTCCTGTGGAACCCGAAAGGAGGCAACGCTTTTGGAGCCCGCATTCGACGTGACATCAACACCTCATGGAGCGCCGAGATCGGATTGGAAACCCTGCGCATGCTCGCAGATTGGGAATTGAAATACAACTCCGATTGGGAGAACAGCGCATCGGGAGAAGACGGCCTGTCTGATACGTTGCGCCTGCGCTCGAGTCGCTATCGATTGCCCCTCTTGGGAATCGTGCGGGTTCCTGTCAATGCTAAGACAGAACTGTCAGCTGGCGCTGGTGTTAGCCTTGATTTCCTTCTCAGCGATGTTTTTACTGCCGATTACCAACAAAATGGAGCCATCTACAGCGAGTACTCTGCCGAAGAAAATCGGCAAAAACGATTGAGCGTGCCCTTGCGAGCAGACATTGGTCTGAAAATAAAAGGGAAGACAAACGATGATGTTGCCTTCTACTTGGGGGTCACGTATTGGCGGGAATGGACCTCAAACCGCTGGGGCGAAGCCCAATGGAAGGAAGGACTTGACCAAACGAGAGTTCGCATCTTCCTTCCCCAGTCTGCCTTCGCCATCGACTTTCGAATCTTTTTGCCCTGAGAGCGATCACGGTTCCGTAGACTCCACCCAACGGGTCACATACTCAAGAGGTTTGCGGTGACTTTTCGGCCACTCGCCCTCTGGATATCCCACATAGAAGAACCCCAAGACTTCTGTATCGTCATCAAAACCTGCAAACGCTCGCACCTCGGGCAAATGAATCATAGAAGGCGTGGACCAAAATCCCCCAAGGCCGTGCGCAGTGCATGTCAGGTACATGTTTTGCATTGCACATGCTACGGCGTAGCGCTCGTCGCGAATGTCAATTCGCCCGTTCGGATCGGGCTTGACGCCCACAACAACCATTGCCGATACGCGCTCCCCACGAGCTTTGAGCTTTTCAACTTTCCCTTCCGTAGCAGCTTCGCCCGCAGCTATCCGATACCACTCTGCCAGCTTCGGCCCGATGGACTTCATACCGTCTCCTACATACGCCGCAAAACGCCAAGGCTGGGTCATGCCATGTGTAGGCGCCCACGTTGCATTGCTCAACATCAACTCAACGACTTCCTTGTGAACTTTCCGAGATGAAAAGCGTTCAGGCGAAATGCTGCGTCGATCGCGCATCAGTTCTGTAACCTCAGATAGATTGTGCCTCATGGTGATGTTCTATTTGCTTGCCAAAGGTAATCGTGAAAAATCGAGTGGCATGCCCCATTCAATCCTTCCACTGCGGCAAATATTCCCGTAATTTCCCACCATGCTTCGAATCTCATTCCTTCTCATTGTCTCTTTGTCCTGCGCGGCTATTTCAACGGCACAATCAGACAACGACAGTCTGCTCTTGCGTTCGATTTACGACGAGGCCCTCACCAACGGTGAAGCTTATTCCAATCTACGCATCCTTACCAAGGACATTGGACATCGTTTGAGCGGATCCCAAAGCGCCGCGAATGCCATGGAGTGGGGACAATCGGTGATGAACGCGTATGGCGCAGACCGGACATGGATCATGCCTGTTGTGGTGCCCAGCTGGACGCGAGGAGATATCGCACGCTCGACGGCATACATTGGGCAAAGAGAACTCCCTTTGCATGTCACAGCACTCGGCGGCTCCATTGGCACTCCAAACAATCAGACCATCCGCGGCAAGGTCATCATGGTCAAGAATGTCGATGCGCTCGACACCTTGCCAAAATCAGACATCGAGGGACGCATTGTCTTATTCAACCGACCGATGGATCCTGTTTTGATCAATACCGGTGCAGCTTATGGCGGTGCTGTTGATCAACGCGGAAATGGGGCGAGTGCCGCAGCGAAAGCCGGCGCCGTTGGCGCCCTCGTTCGTTCCATGACCCACGCTTTGGACACCCTTCCCCACACCGGAGCGTTGCGGTATAACGACGCCGTGGACCGCATTCCAGCAGCGGCCA
>Ga0206677_10003931_pt1 | contig 12321 bp, 13 predicted proteins | sample M130m12015metaG_FD_155475 | JGI IMG/M metagenome (GOLD analysis project Ga0206677, IMG submission 155475) | Ammonia-oxidizing marine archaeal communities from Monterey Bay, California, United States - M1 30m 12015 | ecosystem: Environmental > Aquatic > Marine > Intertidal zone | place: USA... | reverse complement strand
TACTACTCAATCACGGCGAATTACTGCCACAAAACTGACTGCTATCGCTGCAAGAGTCCCAATAAATCCAATCGATGGTAATGGGCCTGATTCTGAGTCATCATCATTAGATTCAAAACTAGATTCTGGCAGGATTGTGATTGAGTCATTTACAGCATTACTGGTTTGCTGGCCATCACTGACGGTTACTGAACATTCAACCTCATCCTCAAAATTAAATTTGCCAGAGAAATTTGGACCAGGCACCCAACCTTCAACCCCTGCTACATCGCCATTTACTAACCATGTGATATTTACAACCAATGTGTCGCCATCGGCATCATAAACATCATAATTGCATGTGAGCTCATCATTTTGTAAGGCCTCCTCCGGTGAAATATTCACATTAGATACGACCGGAGCGTTGTTATTTGGAAAGGCATCAGAGTTGTCACCTACACCATCCCCATCAGAATCAGCCGTTTCATTCCCGTCGTAAGGGTATGCGTCGTCTTCATCAGTAACACCATCTCCGTCGGAGTCAATGAATGGTATAACGACAGAATAATTTTCGAGAATTGTAAGGTGTTCGACCGTTCCGTTCTGGTATAATTCTTCGATTTTAATATAGATGATCTGCGAGTAAGAGGTGTTACCCATGAGCGATTCGATAGAGAGTGTAAGCGCAAAAGTATCGCCATCGCTAATTTCTTGTACTCTGTCTAAGGTATCATTCTGCATGCTGTTATATTTCTCAATAGCAGAGCCGTTGAAGTATTCTTCATCAAATGCTATCTCAACGACCACGTCATCCTCTTCACCAGCTCCTGAAAGAACGGTTCCATTGACATAGGCGTATTGTTCCATGCCATTTGAATCAACTTCGAGTTGGATGTTTGGTTCATCAGACTCGTACTCCGTCTCCTCTTCGGAATATTTGATAATGTTCTCATGCAGAGAAACATTAGAATCTTGGTAAAAGTCAAAACATCCAGAAAATGGCAAAAAAATTACAATCAGTAATAAAGATTTGCTTAGTTCGCATGGTTTGTGGTTAAACTGTATGAGCATAAACCATTCCCTAGCATGATGAACTTCGGATACTTTCAGGGAGGGTTTTCGAATATGCATACGAAAAGTTGGAGTTTGAATGGGGATTATATGAGCTATTTTAGACGCTGTGGTTCGTAACTCATTCACTCCCATGCTTGAATTCGGGACTCCATCTACTGAGTTGGTAAGCTCTTGATGTGTTCTTCGATTGTATTAGCACAGGCTTCGAAGGCTTCCAATGATTGCCCGTACGGGTCTTCAAGACCCCAATCCTGGTCGATTGTAATCGATGGACAACTGACGCCACAACCCATTGAAATAACCATGTCAAATGATTTCCAGTCTACATCATCTACTAACTTTGGACACAAACCTTCAGTGTCCATTCCTTTTGATTCAAGTACTTTGATCGCATTAGGACTAACATTCTTTTCAGGATGCGTACCAGCACTTGCAGCATCGTGACCTAGACTTTTAGCAATACTCTCTGCCATTTGAGAGCGGCAGGAGTTTCCGACACAGACGAATAGAAGTCGCATATTGAATTGTGCAACGAAGAGACATATGAACCAATGCCATGTAGAGACAATACATGTGGCGTCCAATTCTAGTTTACATTAGCGTGTTTGTCACTCTATTCGTCACCCATATTATTGCTGCAGCAAACGACTGGGATGTCTTCTTCCAAATTGTGGCGGCTTTGATCACATTACAGACTATGCTGGCGGGAATGTGCCTGCATTTATTGAGGGGCGATGCACGTAACTCTAGGCTTCCAGTAGTCGTATTAAGTGCAGGTTTAGGTTGGGCTTATGCTGGGATGCAAGCCGATTGGTCAATCGCTGTATGGGTATTAGGGGCTGTAATGTTGCAAATCCTAACTGAAAAAGGGTTGAAGTATGGCGCACCCGCCGAGTCATCTGATGGCTGACTCACCTATCAAGGTCAACAACCCCGGAGATGCACCTGCACCTGCTTCGCCAGAAGAGCAGAAGAAGATGGAAGCAGCCTACAATCAAATGAAGCGCAAGATGGCGATTTCTGAGATGGGCAAGGCAATCAAACACAAGATAATGGTTCTTTCAGGAAAGGGCGGCGTTGGTAAATCAACAGTCGCAACTGGGCTGGCACTATCATTGGCTCAACAAGGTCTCAAAGTTGGACTATTAGATATTGATATCACGGGACCAAATGTCCCTAAGATGATGGGATTAGATGGCCGAAGATTAAATGTCGAAGCGGGAAGAATACACCCTGCCCAAGGACACCTAGGTGTCAAAGTCATCTCTATGGCTTTTTTACTGGAAGATGAAGATACCCCTGTAGTATGGCGAGGTCCTATCAAATTGGGTGCGATTCAGCAATTTATTGGGGATGTAGAATGGGGACAATTGGATTATCTGATTATTGATTTCCCTCCAGGCACATCCGACGAACCTCTGACAGTTGCTCAGAATTTACCAGATATTGATGGTATGGTAATTGTAACCACCCCGCAAGATGTCGCATTACTAGATTCTAGGAAGTCGATCACTTTCGCTAATTCATTGAAAGTTGATGTAATCGGAGTAATCGAAAATATGAGTGGTTACACTGTTCGTGGTAAAGCGCCTGCCGGAACTGAATTGGAACTTGCTGCACCTGGCGGTAAAACCATCAGAGTAACTACCGATGAAAACGGTGACTGGGCCGGTACTTTGGATATCTTCAAAGCTGGCGGTGGACAAAAGACCGCCGAAGAGTTTGGAGTCCCATTCTTGGGCAAATTGCCATTCGACCCAGGGTTTGTCAGAGGCGGAGATGACGGAGTTCACCGGATTGTTTCTGAACCTGAAGGCCCATCTGCAATAGCATTTAATGAAGTTGTAGCACATATTCAAAACAAGGTAGAGTCTGCTTCTAACGACGGCGGATTAGAAATTATTTGAGGGATATAAAATGGATATCCCCGAATTAAAAAGGTTAGAGCGAAGAGAATTCGACATGCACCTCACTTGGTCTGATGGTACTGAACATGAAGTCACATATGATGATTTGAGACATGCATGTCCATGTGCTAAGTGCGCTCCACAACGTAATGATGACCAATCATCAATGGTGCTTCGTAGGAATACCGAGAAATTACCACGTGAGAAGCCTACAGTAAGGCCAGTAGGCAATTATGCACTTTCATTTGAATGGACAAGTGGCTGCTCATCTGGAATCCATCGCTTCGAGCGTATTTGGAGACTAGGCTCTAAACTTGACCCCGATAACGGTAAAGACTACGTTCACGGAGCATGGTGAAACTACAGTAAGAGTGTGTGTGAAGTGGAAATACACTTGTATGCCATTCTGACACGAGATTAATTGGAGGTCTTACCATGGATGGTGTTTATCTTACCTGGCTGATTTCTGCATTAGCCGTAGGAGTACTGCTAATGCCATTGATTAAGCCTCCTTGGGCGAAGGTCACTTTACATGGTTTCATCGACTTCTTGCGCCGATATTGGTTGCATTTCGGAATTGTTCTAACCATTTACAATGCTAAGGATTTCCTCGATGAGGTAGACCGTATTTTGATGGCAAATACAGATGGGATGCTGAATATGACCCCTTGGATATATGCCATTGAAGGAGATATGGCATTATGGGTTCAAGAAACTTTCAGAGCAGACTGGTTGACCGATTTCATGACACATTTCTATGTAGTAGGATTCATGGTAATATGTTACGTCTCAATCTTCTACTTCGCATATTTCGATGACAGATATATTGCAGACAGAATAACTCTGACCATTTTCTGGGTGTATGTCCTCGCGATACCATTTTACCTATTCTTCAATGTACATGTGACGGGCAATTATATTCCTGGAATGGAAACTCTTGCCTACAACCACACGCCTGAAATCAATGATTGGTTCCACCGTATAGATCCGCTAACAAATGGGATGCCAAGTTTGCACATAGGATTCCCATTCGCTGTTTGGCTTTGCTTACTAAGATTCGATACTGACAATAGGTGGATAATTTACCGCCGGATTGTATTCGTTTACGTCTTAATGACTGCATTTTGTATTCTCTATCTTGGAATCCATTGGTTCATGGATATTATTGGCGGAATGATTGTTGCTGCAATCGCAGTTAGCATTGCTAACAAGATGGCAGACCCAATGTGGAGAATATTCGATGAGAGAACTATCAACGCAAGACTTGCAACAGTCCTAACTAATCCGAAAAGGGCTTACAATGTGGTATTGTCCAATGCCAAAGAACAATTTTCGCGATATAGTAAGCCATCGAGTAAAGAAACAGGCGTAATGCTAACAGTTGTCATGGTTCTAGTTGCTGGAGTAATCACCTGGGATTTGACCCATCAGTCAATACCAGCCGGAGGTGTTGATGCTCCTGTAGGCGTTGCAGCAGCTGATGGATGGTTGGTAACACTAGATGAGAAATTAGATGGTGCGATAGTTGTAGTTCATGACCTATCGGATTTAGATTCCGAGATAGTCGTAGTTCAACCTAATCTGGACGCAAATTCGACTTATGACATTAAAGGAGATTTGCTGATAATGGCCAATCAAACTAATTTGGTTTTAGTGAATATGAGCGATCCTTACACGATACAAACTACAATCGAGGTTTCCTCTCCTAGTGCAGTAGAATTCGTATCAGATGACCGTTTGATGGTTTTGGAAGATGGTCAAGTCTCCTATTGGTCATACGATGGAGATGAAATGTATGGGCCGACTGCTGATGTTGGAGATTCGATATTGGTGTTTGAATCAAGCGGTGATCAAATCGCAATGGTGTTTGCCAGTGATGCAGACTCTGTCCATCTCGGCATTATTGATGGTGAAGGACTAATTTCAATACCTCTAAACGCTACAGCAGGTGCCGATGAAGATCAAATCCTAATCGATTCTGGTTTCAATGTAGATTTACTCAATGCTACAATAACAAATGTTGCATTATTTGAAGACAAATTAGCAGCGACAGTTGACATTAATGCAACATCGAGACTTATGTTATTAGATACTGTAACCGGTGAAAGTGAGATTATCTCCGACCCTAAGTATGCGGCTTATGACCCTCACATGGGCTACGGAGTTCTGATGTTCTCTGCTTATGCAAACATCGACCCGAGTAATGCCTCTGAGAAGTATTCCGATAGAGAGATTTACATTTATGATATTGGTACTGAAATTCTGAAACCTCTAACCGCTGATGAGTTAGACCAGTGGGCACCTATGGTTTTGAAAGACCACTATGTGTATCAGCAAGCAGATGAAGACGGAGTGATTAGTGTTGAAGTCCAACAAAAAGAACCAAGTCTCAAGCCTTATGCTTCGAATATTTTGAAGATTGGTGTTGTTTTGTCTATAGCGCTAGTATTTGTGAATATTATGCAGAGACAAAAAGAAGCGAACACAATCAACCACCATGATAACGAACCCGTTTCATGATTTGTTCTAGGCGCTTAAGAACATCCTTTGCACTAGGTGGCAGACCTCCTGGCGCTTCAGGAGCATCTCCTAACTCATTGTCTAACTCGAGGTATCCTTCTAGAACTTGATCCATCGCATTTTGAATATCTGGATGACTGGCTCTGAGTATTTCGTGAAGTACATGGAGGTCTATTCCAAGTCCTTCCAATTCATATTCCCTGGTGGCTAGTCCTAAATCGATGAGCACAGCATCTCCTTCATCTGTAATCAGAATATTATTTGTTGATAAATCTCCATGATTAACGGCGTTGCGATGAAACAACCTGATTGCCTTACCTACTCTTTTTAGTAGATTATTGTCATATGAACCAGAACGCAGTACTTCAATTAGAGGCCTTCCATCAATTCTTTCCATAATGATTGATGCCTCATCTAGGTCAACATCCCATATCGCAGGTACAGGTGCGCCTTTTTCAGCCAGCCAAATGGTTAATTTGACTTCATTTATCATTCGTTTAGATGTCAGGGTTCTATCTAAATCAGGGTGGCGCCATCCTCTCGGGCGCCTCTTTTTCAGAATCGCAGGCCTACCATGCCAAGAGCCGGAAATCACCTCTGCTTCGGCTCCGAGATGGAGTCTTTCACCACCTTCCCATGCTTGCATTGTATTAACGGGAACAGTGCATGGTTGAAAAAGGGGTACCCGTACCGAGTGTTGAGGCACACCTATGACCATGTCATTGCCCATGTGCGCCATCGACTTCACAAATGATGCGATGGGGCCTGAGGAAGCAGCAATCGCAGACAGGATTGCTGAATTGAAAGAACAAATGGGTGAAGATTTGCTTATTCTTGGTCATCACTATCAGAGGGACCAAATTGTGATGCATGCAGACCTATTAGGTGATTCATTCCTATTGTCTGAATTAGCAGCTAAATCAAAAGCAAAGAACATCATATTTTGTGGTGTTCACTTCATGGCGGAGTCTGCCGATATTCTAACTTCTGATGATCAGAATGTCATCTTACCTAACATGCGAGCTGGTTGTTCGATGGCAGATATGGCTGCATTGGATGAAGTAGAAATTGCTTGGGAAGATATCCTTGAACGTTCGGGACTAAGTGACCCTGCTACTGCAAAGGAAGGAGAATCATGCTTGATTCCGGTAACATACATGAACAGTGCAGCAGAACTGAAAGATTTCTGTGGGCGCCATGGAGGGATAGTTTGTACCTCTTCCAACGCAGCAGGGATACTGCAATGGGCATATGACCGTGCAGGCCCTAATGGTGCAGTCCTCTTCTTCCCAGACCAACATCTAGGGAGAAATACTGGTATATCGATGGGAATTCCTCTGGAACAGATGGCTGTTTGGACTCCAGGTGAAAATAATATTTTGCCAGACGATTTGAAAATAGTTCTATGGCACGGTTTCTGTTCAGTTCACAAGAGGTTTACTGTCGGCCAAATCGAATCATTCCGCGAATCTAATCCTGGTGGTCTAGTTGTGGTTCATCCAGAATGTCCAATGGAAGTAGTTCAAGCGGCAGATGCTAATGGGAGTACGGAGTTTATTCGCAGGTATGTTGCTGAACAAAAACCTGGAACAAAAATAGCGGTTGGGACTGAAATCAATATGGTTGCAAGATTAGATGCTACACACGAAGACCTAGACATACAGTGCCTAGAGCCAACTGTTTGCCCATGTTCAACAATGTACATGATTCATCCAGCATATTTGATGGACGTATTGGAGAGATTAGCAGATGGCGAAGTTCCTAATCAAGTAAAAGTCGAGAAGTCTATTCAAGAAGGTGCCAAAGTAGCCTTGGAAAGAATGCTATCTATCAAGCAGTAGTTTCCATAGCCTTCCAACCAGCATAAGCTAGTAAGGGGCACAATATCATCGTAATCAGCACATATCCTATGGCGCGTGTTCTGTCATCGCCCCACATCTCGACTGTTTCAAGAGAGAACGTTGACATTGTTGTAAAAGCACCAAGGATTCCAGTTCCTAATAGCAAAGTCATTTCTTTAGAAATCATTTCATTTGCTAGAGCTGCCATACAAATTCCGAGAAGAAGTGAGCCAACAGCATTCACAATCAAAGTTGCTTGAGGAGTTCCGGCCCATTCAGAAACTGCGAAACGTAGTGTTGCGCCGACTGCGCCACCGATTGCGACTGCCAAATATGAATTCACGAAACCCCCTCATTTGCCCAACTCTATCAATCATACTCAAATGCCATACACCACAGGGCCTGTTCATGACCTTATGGTTCATGACCACAAACGAAGGCAAAGTCGCAGAAGCAAGAGAGCATTTTTCTCATTTTGGAATACCGGTTAGGCAGTTTGAATTCGAAGCAATAGAGCCACAATCCGATGACCTAGAAATAGTAGCTCTTTCTAAAATAGAGCAGGCTATACCGCATCTTCCTGGACCTGATGACATGCTTCTTGTGGAAGATGCAGGGCTGTTCATTAATGCATTGAATGGCTTCCCTGGCGTTTATTCATCCTATGTTTTGGAAACATTGGGTGTCCATGGCGTTCTGACTTTGATGGAGCATTTACGGAGTGAAGATCCAATTCAGGATGGTAACCTAAGAAGTGCAGAGTTTAGAGCAGTAGCGGCATTATACCACAACGGTAAGACGACCGTAGCAGAAGGAGTATGTCCGGGAAGAATCGCTCACAAAGCAGTCGAGGGAGAAGGATTCGGTTTCGACCCAATCTTCATCCCAGCAGATTTGGATATAGATGGTAATGCCTTACCTATCGGGGAAATGGGCGAGAGAAGCACTCACGGAACTCCATTTGGGGGGATTTCTATGGAAGAAAAACAACACTATTCTCATCGCCGCCGAGCCCTTTCTAGCCTACTATTGCATCTTGACATTCTAGGGTGATATTCTTGTGTGTGAGCGTTTTGGAGTGAGTTGAGCAGCATGAATATGTCTAGGCTTGTTGTATTATTCTTACTGGTAGGGAATATCTTTGTTTTCTTTACCATGCAGAATGATTTTGACGAAAATGGTCGCTGGGCATTAGTGGGCAGTGCCCTTCTTTTGGCAATTATTTGGGTTTATCTTGGCGATAGTGCTCCTAAAGAGCAGCCTGTAAGAAAGGCTCGTCCAGTTAGCAATAATGTATCTTCCAGCCAAGAGGACTCTTTGGGTATTCCTGAGATTGTTATTTCTGATGAAATGGATGGTGCATCTTTACGAGAAAGAAAGATGGCCAAAGTTGCTGCTAGTAAATATGTCGAAGAGGAAGACATGGTCCAAATAGACCCAGACGATGATCTTGAAGAGATTGCAGTTACAATCGAAGAAGTACACGTGGCAGACGAGTACGTTGTCGAGGTCTCTCCTCAGTCTATCGAGGACGCAAATATTGCAGCACACATCCAAAGCAAGAAAGAACAGCATGACCGAATACGTGTTCGAATAGAAGAGCGTAGAAGAGGGCAGATGGCTGAAATCAGGGCCTCTACGGCGAAGATGTGGGAGGATCACAGTGCTGGTGAGGACTTAGTGGGACTAATCCAAAGCGAAAATCATGGTCACGAGGTCTTGGTTGAGCCAGCTACTGCTGAAGCAGGTCACGTTTACGGTGCAACACTCGTTAGAATAAATGAATCAACAATTCTCAAACTTAGAATTCCATTAGACTCAGGTTATGTTGCCGTCGAAAATGTAAGAGACAATGCTGAATCTCCAGACCTGCCACTAGGAGTACCATCTCCCTCAGAATTAGGTCTGCCTGTACTACCTCCGCCACCCGGAGCTTCAGGCGCTCTAGCGGCTCTGAGAGATGAAATGTCTAGTGATTAATCAACGATGTTTCCATTGCGGAGTATCTCGGTTTAGGAATGCTTGAACTCCTATTTCTTTGTCTTCCGTATCGAATAAGTTTGCGAATGCAAGTGCTTCAATTCTGACTCCTTCAGTCAAACCATTATCTAAGGCAGCACGAATTGTTTTCTTGGCTACTCTGAGAGTATGCATTGATTTTCCAGCGATTGTTTGTGCTAGAGACATGGTCGTGTCTAGTAATTCTTCAGGAGTGCACAATTGGTTAGCGATTCCGAGTCTGTGAGCTTCTACAGCATCAACATTATTTCCAGACATCATCATTTCCATTGCTTTTCCATACCCCACTAAATTAACCAGTCTTTGGGTTCCCCCATATCCTGGAATCAATCCTAATTTGATTTCTGGTGTGCCGAATATAGCCCTTGTACTTGCAATTCTAATGTCGCAAGAGCATGCAACTTCACAGCCTCCACCTAATGCAAATCCATCAACCATTGCGATAGTTGGCTTTGATAGGTTCCAAATAGCTTCGATTGCGTTATCTGTGAATAATTCAAGAATCTCCTCCGAGCCTTTTCCAACGAATTCTGTAATGTCTGCGCCAGCAACAAATGCATTTGGTTTGGCGCGCTTACCTTCTGGTGCAGGATTTGGTCCAGCACCGGTGATAACAACACATCTAACAGAGTCATTATTTTCAGCCCATGCACACATTTCTTTCAGTGCAGAAACAACATCTTGGTTTAGTGCATTCAACTTATCTGGTCTGTTGATGGTGACCTTAGCAATCACTCCATCTCCGCTCTCACAAGGAATTTCGTCGATGATTAAAACTTCGCTCATACCGCCTCCGAGAAAGTCATAGCAAATCAATCCTTAAGCACACATTGAAGTTCGTGAGGCCCACCCTTAGCATATGTCCGCCAACGAAGAGTCCTTGGTTGTAGCAAAGGATTTGGGTAAGAGATACGGTGATTTCGTAGCTTTACATCCACTTAATGTCAAGGTTAGCTCCGGAGAGTTCTTCGGAGTTTTTGGGCCAAATGGTGCTGGGAAATCAACATTCATCAAATTACTAACCGGGCAACTAAGGCCTAGCATTGGTGCTGTTGAGGTTTTAGGAATAGATGCGGCGAAAGATCCTCAAAAGCTCAAAGCCAACATTGGAATTGTTCCAGAATCAGAATCTCCTCCCTCTTACTTGACGCCAAGTGAATTTTTGCAGTTTGTTGGTAAACTGCGAGGAGTGGATGACTTGGACCAGAAGGTCGAGCATTGGATGGATTGGTTTGGGTTACAAGAAAAGCGTGATACAATGTGTAAAGATTTGTCAAAAGGTCAAAGGCAAAAAGTCATGCTAGCATCGGCATTTATTCACGAGCCAAGATTACTATTTTTGGATGAACCATTCGCAAATCTCGATCCAATTTATCAGAGGAAATGTCGCCAATGGTTGCTTGATATGGTAGCGGGAGGGGGCACTATTTTCCTTTGTTCTCACGTTTTAGAAATGGCAGAGAGAATGTGTAACCGTATGGCGATTATCAATAATGGCAAGGTATTAGCTGCAGGAACCGTGAAAGGTCTCAAAGAATCAGAAAGTGAGACACTAGAGGATGTATTCATACGGCTGGTTGGTCATTCAATACAAGAAGCAGAGAGATTAAGCGATGAAGGTGTTGACGAGGAGGAATAAATTTGTCGGCATCGATTACCAGCAGAGATTGGTCAGAGGTAAATGACCAATCCCTTCCCGAATCATTAGGTTCAGGAGGAGGCGGTAGTCATTTGCACAATCCTCTCGTGGGTTGGAAGGCATTTTCTGCAACTTTCAAAGTGATGTTCGTTGAAGAATTTAGAGAAAACCTCGATTTCGCAAAGAAAAGAAGAATCCTTCTGTTTCCCCTATTGGTTGCCTTAGTAACTATGGTTGCGACAATTGGTCTTCAGTTCTTAGTTGGCGAAGGAGCGGCTCAAGGGGCAGATTCATTGTCTGATTCCAAGTCATTTTCTTGGGGCGAGATGCGTATTGCTCTTCACCTTCCATTGCTATTGTTTAGTCTAGGGATGGGTTCTTTCGCTTTCTTGGGACGCGAGAAAGTTCTGGCAAGGACGGGTACTAAGAATTACATCTTAGCCTCCCCTGCTCTACAACCTTTGACTAATCCAACGGCCCATTTTGCCTACTACATGAAAGATTTATCCTACTACGTAATGCTCATTCTAACTCCTGTAATTACAGGAATGGGTGTTGGAATATTATTGGAGAGCTTCACCAATGTTAGCACACCTTTGGAGTTCAGTAGTTTGCCTAGAACTTGGATCGCAATGGTTGTCACATTGGCTCAAGGACTTGCTTTCTCATTCATCGCTTCTTCTCTATGGCTGCTTGGCGGTTGGGTAAGCCGTATCACTCCATTAGCGGTAATCGGCTTAGGCACTACAATTGGTCTCGGAATTTTGCCTAGAGAGTACTTCCTTTGGGGACTTGCTACGCAACAACCAGATGGAATACTATTGGCAGTTCCTGCTTTGGGAATTTCAGTTCTTCTTGCTTGGATTGCATCACAGTTGATATTGGACGATTTCGAAGTAAAAGTTGTCTCAAAGAAAGAGATTTTCCTTCCTTCGTGGAATCGCTTAGGATTCTTAGGAAACGGCACCTTGAGGTTATTAGTTGCAAAGGAAGCAGTAGATTTGGTCCGTTCAGGTTCTCTTAAGAAAATGATAGTGTCTTATTCTGTACCTCTTATCGTGCTTCTGTTAATGGCTTGGTTAGTTGACTTTGCTGAAGCTCCAATCCCGATAAATTTACTATCTTATGCTCCGTTCTTGGGCTTCTTTGGTTTCAATTTTTATTCATGGCTAACAGCCTTAGACTCTCCCGAACACATGAACGGTCTACCTCTTAGCGTACCACAATTGATTCGAGCCAAAGTGACAGTATATTTCTTGGCTACGACCTGGATATCGGTCATTTTCTTGTGTTTGATGGCTTGGAAATTAGACGAATGGGCGGTCTTGCCAGTCGGCCTAAT
>Ga0206677_10003929_pt1 | contig 12323 bp, 11 predicted proteins | sample M130m12015metaG_FD_155475 | JGI IMG/M metagenome (GOLD analysis project Ga0206677, IMG submission 155475) | Ammonia-oxidizing marine archaeal communities from Monterey Bay, California, United States - M1 30m 12015 | ecosystem: Environmental > Aquatic > Marine > Intertidal zone | place: USA... | reverse complement strand
ATATTCTTCAGATGCATTGAATGTAGAAGGCAACCCATCTACTGTGATTACTGTGTTGGATTCCATTCCGCCGTGACAAGAACATCCTCCGTCACCCTGCTTTCCAATACCGCCTGGTCTAGCTTCATATGTTGTTGTAGACGCAAGGGCGACTAAGAGAAGTGCCAAAATGGCAACGGTACGAGCCTTCATTCTCTCAACTCCTCATGTTCGAAGTATACTCCGAAATCAGCATCGCAGGTCATGCCTTCTTTAGCCACGACTTCCACTTGGCCCTTCATCAGAGAATGTTCCTTTCCACAGTATTCTGCGCATCGGATTGGGAAAGTACCAGCCTCGTTTGGCTGAACATACATCCATGTTCCACCCTCAAGTCCTGGAACTGCATCTTCTTTCATTCCCCATTCTTGGAGCCAGAATGCGTGCTGAACACCTTGGTAGGTGCTGGTAGCATCGAAATTAGATTCTCTAGCAGGATTCATACTGTAGATGTTGAAAAGGACGTTTGTATCACAAGGGATGATTAGATCTCCGCTCATCTTGTGCTCTACTGGAATGTGTTGCCAGCGATGAACTACATTTCCGTCAGCATCCAATATGTCGACATGTTGGAAAATTAATTCATTGAACAATACATCTAGAGTGGTGTTATTTGCTAAATCTAAATTTGCAGTACTGGCGCCGTATGTTATGGCAGCAGTTGCTGCACCCTCTCCTGGATTAATTGTCAGACCAGTGGTGATATTCCAAGTGACGTCGTGCCCTGTATCCATGTCTTCCCATGTCAGAGCATCTTGGTAATAGAAGTCCCAATACCACTGCAGACCATTTGCCTCTACTATGAAGGAATCATCATCATTCTGAAGTTTTGCAACTTCACCCCATACAATGTTCATCGAACCAAATGCGAGAATGGTAACCCAGACAACCAATATTGTTGGTCCGGCGAACCAAGCAAATTCAAGATCGAAGTTGTGGCGCTCCTTCGGGAATGTCCCGACTTTAATTTCTTCTAATTTGACATTCGGGTCCACGCCTTCTCTGTAACGAAGAATGGCGATTAGCAGCCATGCAAAAGTGAACAGGCCAACTAAAATCGACCAGAAAAGAAATTTATCATACAGAATATTGAACACTGTATGTTCGTCTGGCCACAGCTCTCGCGAAGCGCCCATGCTTTGACCGGTTAGACGGGTGTATTAAGCGCTTGCGCATAGGTGGTATCTCCCGTAGGGAGGTTTGTTGATGTGCCACCTCCACATCGGACAATTTGTGGGACTCTCAACTTGTGTCCAATCTACCCTTGATGGTGCCGTTTTACTCGAGATTGAAGTTCAGCCAGGTTCTAGTCGGCAAGGCATTGTCGGATTCAACAATTGGAGGGGGCGGATTCAAGTCGCAGTCAAAGCAGAAGCGCAGAAAGGAAAAGCCAATCACGCAGTTTGTAATGTACTAACCAAGATCTTCTCTTCCAAAGTGACTGTTGTATCTGGGCATACAACAAGACAAAAAAAGGTCAATATTGAAGGGCTATCTTCTCAGCAAATAATTACGATTTTGGAGGGATTAATTGAATCGTGAACAACGATATGCACTCGCGCACAGAGCGCTGGAGTCTTGCATCGAAGAGAATGCAGAAGGTACCGTTATTCTAGTCGAAGGCAAAAGAGATGAAGCGGCTCTTAGGGAGTTGGGCTTCACTGGCCCAATCGAAAAATTAAATCGCGGTTGGCCAATAGATAGGGTGGTCACTTACATTACCGAAGAGTATGGAGCCTGTATAGTACTAATGGACTGGGATCGGACAGGAGGTAGATTACAAAAAAGGTTGATGGATTCTATGACTAGTTTAGACATCAAACCATCAGATGAATGCCGTAGGGCGTTATCTAAAGCTATGAAACCAGATACAATGTGTGTTGAAGATTTACCTTCATTCCTCAGGCAGCCTGACGCCTGATTCTTTCACAGTATTCAGTACTACATGAGTGTAGGAGCGAGTAATACCCTCTAGAGTGAAAACAGTCTTTGTGAGATTGTCTAAGTCTTCTCTGTTTTTTACACGAGCCAGCACCATGGAATCCCAATCTCCCGTGACATCGTATACACTGAATACTCTGGAGTCAGATGAGATGTGCTTTTGAACGTCCATCATTTTCCCCTTTTCAATACAAAGTCCCGCCATCACTGTCATGCTCCAACCTACAGATTCAGCACTCAAAATCGGCGCATATCCTCGAATGGTACCTTCTGCTTCCAATTTTCTTAACCGGTTAGTGATAGTTCCTTGAGCAACACCAACAATCTGTGCTAACTGCCGCTGTGAGAGTCTAGCGTCTTCACAGAGGGCTTCAACTATGGCGCGGTCGGTGGAGTCTAGAACCATATTTGCAAACGAAGGGTAGGCATTTTTCAATCATTCGTCCGAGGCTCGGGCAAGTTAAGGTCGAGTATCCAATCTCCCAGCGCTTCTACCTTTACACAAAGTTGTAGCGAAAATTCTCCTTCTCCACTAACTCTCAACGTCCCTCTATGTATCTGTTTAGGGGCGACGGATTCTTTCTTAATACGGCCATTGGCCTTCCATCCTTCCCCCATCATAAGTTCGCCAATTTCGATAGAATTACCAGTTACTATTCGATATTCAAGAACATCTTTTTCTGATGTCCAAGAACCTTCTAAGCGCGGCAACCCTATTTCGCGCTTTCTTTCAGCCATCACTACAAATCCGATACAAAAGATCAATCCAATAAGAACCAATAATGGGGTAAACGACGCACCTCTGTCAACGGATTGCCAAGAAGTTGGCATCTTAGACCTCTGAATTGATAGTACACGGTTCGAAGTTTCATTTTCAAAACCTCCAATCATAACTAGTAACATTTCGTAGTCGTTTGCATGACTAGCATCTCCGAAATTAATACCTGCTCCATCTAAGTGGTCTTTTGTGATCGTCTCATTCCACTCGTTTGTAGTATTGTTAGTGAAATAGAAAGATGACGATGGGGCCCAATCTCTCACCAAATTGTGAACGACTCTTCCTTTAGAATCAATTGCCTCTGACTCAATTATGAAAACGTGCATTTGTGTAGCTCCATTCAATGCTTCAGGATTAGTCCAAGTCGCTGTAATGTTCAGAAGTTCAACTTCAGTAGAACCAATCAATTCCACATTCCACTCGATATCAACCTCATTAACCCTAATCTCTGGTCCTATGTCGGATATGTTCTCTGGATATCCATCAATTGCAACGGATGGGGTTTGGTTAAAACCGTGATACATCATTCTAGCTTCTGCGTCGTCTTCGGGAAGCCCCCCATCTTCTTCATCAGCTCCTGTTCTCCAATGCAAAAGTGTGATTTCCCCGTCTCTATCCATTTCTACAAGCCTTTCTAATTGCTCTTCATCACCGCTTCCGTGAAACCATTCTACTAGAATCGGAGCATCGGACTGACCTTCATAGTGCCCTTCAGCATAAATCGAAAGATCGGAAATTGCAGTTGCAAGGGGTAAGAAAAGTAGGGCCACGAAAAGCGCAAAGACCCTCATTCTTCTTCCTCTCCATCTTCAATCCCAAGTTTCAGCCGCAGGACATCTTGCTCTTTCTGATCAATCATCAAAGACACCCTTGCAGCAATCCATACAGGTAGTAAGTATTCTCCGCATCTGAGTATGGCTGAACCCTTTTCGACTTCTGCCGGGAAATCTTCACAAAGCGGAGCACGACCTTTCAGCATTGAAATCATAGTATTTTCATCGATATCAATCAACCCCTTAGTTATATGTGGGCGGAGTAACTCTAATGCCTCTTGTCTTGTTCTCCAGTTACCTTTGTTGTCAGTAAAACAAGGCTGGCCGACGTGAATCACCCGTAACGGATGGAATGTTTCTCCTGGCCAATAATCTCCCTTTTTGTTAGCAACTTTAGGTTGGTAAAGTCTTTCATATGCAACTTTGTTAGAGATATTTACTCTTCTGCCACGATGCCACCAAGAGAATTTAGACTCCTCGATTCCCCATTTGTCACAAATTTGCGATATAATTTCAGGAGAAGCGATTTGAGTAGAATGCTTATTTTTATTTTGACGAGGTAGTTCCTGCGGTTCTCGATTTAACTCTCTTTTCAAAATCATTGAACGCGCTATGCCTTCGGGAGTTCTTTCTGCCACGTGTTCAAACAGGGCAACATAGAATCCTCCAGTGTTGTTGTCGTGCTGATGGACTCTGATGGTTGATGACAAGTCAGGAGATTCAAGACCTCTTTGGGCCGGGTTTAGCATTACCTCGGAAAGACCAGGGAGTTTTGGAATCTCACCTTCCCATTCGACAACTTCTGACATCTCATTCAATATCGGCCAATCACTGATACCTTTGTGGCAGATTAAACCAGGAAACAGTCTTTCAGAATCGACTTTGACGAGTTCTAGCCATGGGCACTTTTGGAGAATCTCGCAAACTACAGCTTCATTTTCAATCGGGTCTAGTGAGCATGTAGAGTATACCATTCTGCCACCTGGACGTAATAAACTTGCAGCGCGATGAGCAATATCTACCTGGAGTTTGAACAAACTCCTCCCAACTTTAGGTGTCCAAGAGCGCCACAATTCCCGGTTTTTACGAGTAGTTGCAGTGCCACTACACGGGGCATCTACAACGATTCCATCTACCCCCGGTTCTGGCATTCTACCGATATGCCTTCCATCATGTTGCATGATTAGCATATTTTCAATACCAAGTCGTCCACGGTTTGTAACCAATAGGTTCAGTCTTCCAGAAGAAGGTTCATTTGCTAAAACCAATCCATTTGGCACGGACTCTGCGAGTTGAGTTGCTTTAGATCCAGGGGCGGCACAAGTGTCCATAATCAGAGTACCATCTTTGGGTTCTAAAACTACTGGCGGCAACATTGACACAGCCTCTTGTCTTGTAATTCTGCCAGTTTCATGAAGGAGCATTAGAATCTTCTTCGCTTCATCATTCGGGTAATCGCCTTTTGAAAAAGGCATACTCCATGATTCAGATGTAACTAACCAAGGTATACGTTTTCCTCCAATCGATTCAAGCATTGTTCTAGTCCAATCGATATCGTGCCTTCTCGGGGTTAGGCGCATTGTTATCGGTAGTGGAGATGATGCTACAGGCAACCAATCATCAACATTGATGCCCAGAATCTTGGCTAAACCTGTCAACGGAGTCCCGGCCAACTCTTCGAGTAGGTCTTCGCCGGCCGCTCGCACCATGTCCATGGGTCAGGCCTCCCACTCTTCTTGCTTGTGCAAGTCTAATGGCTCAGTTGTGTGTAGGGGGGGTATGGCAGAAACCTTGGTCACCCTCGCATTTCTCTCTGCCTTAGCCATGCTTCTCTCTCCCTTATTCGACAAAGGTAAGTGGTTAGCAAGCATTACTGCGGCTTGTTGTGCTCTATCATGGGCACTATTGCCGTTTGATTCAATACAGCAACCAGGAGGTTCTGCCTTGGTCATAATTTCCTGCATGTGTGGTTTAATTCAGTATCACATCAACAAGGGTATTGCTAGAAAATTCCTCAATGGAATTGGAGGGTGCATCACTCTCCTTATTCTACTAGCCATGTATCCTGAAGGCGGCGTAGTCGAAACTGTAAACGATTACTCCACACTTTCTAACTTGCAAGAATTACTCAAATCATTGATAATTGGATTCCTACTTGCACAGTTACTGGTCAATTCATTATCATTCAATAACAGAATTGGCATTTTCCTCCTAGCCGCAATTATCATCCTACAACTAGGTGCTGGGATTTTCGATGGCGGCGTGTTGTCGGTCGTAATTTCTACGGCTATGTTAGTCGGATTTATGCCATTTATTGAAGATAAGATAAACAAGAAAATAGGAACAGGCCAAGGTCGTTCTGTAGCATTAGGAATTTCTACATTAATTGGTATTATTTTCATATTCGGCTTGACCTTTGTTTCAATATCTGGCGTTGAGAGAATAGGAGATGGAGATGGTGCAATTGCTGTATCATTATGGATGACATCAGGCGTCACCCTGTTTGGTCTGTTGGGGATGCTATTGCCAATGTTGGGCTTCGATAACCATCCGCGACCCGAAGCATGGGGTTGGCGCATTGGTCTAGCTGTTAGCCCAATGTTAATGACCATACAAACAGATTTAGCGAGTCATGTGCTCTTAGGAGTAGTACTTGCATTACTAGTTTCAATCAGTTCACCTTTGGTGTTGGAAAAGAAGTCTACAAAAGCCGTTTGAATATTGGGATGTCCCCCCAACTCTTATGAATGAAACAATGCCGATGAGGGAATGGAGAATTCCGATTCTCCAAGGGATGGGGATCCTGATGGGAAGAGCATTTAGAGAAGGCGTTAGCCAAAACAAGAAGGTTACAATGAGGACTAAAGCAAGGTCCTGGAAACCTTTAGCAGATTTACAAGGCCTTAGCGGCAGAACAAGAACGATTGGTAGCGACATGGGCCCATTGGTCGAAGTCCCAGCAATGGTTAGAATTGAAAATGAGAAATGGATATTCGAACGAATTAGCCAAGAAACTCTAACTCATCTAACACACAGATTAGTTATTCACGAATCCGAAGGGCCAAGAACACTTGGAGCAACCTTGGATCTAGATACTGCAATGCAAGTTGCACAAGGAATGGCTAGAACTGAAGGGTCAGTTGTTTTGATTGAACCACTTAGGTGATTCAAAACATATCCATAATCCAGGAAACAACTCCCTCGTTTACGAGGTAAATGAAACCTGCAAGTCCAATACAGGCCAGGTATATCTGCCTTGGAGTGATTTTCCAAGCGTCTTCCGATTCCTCATCGAAGTATCGAATTAGACCTGCAGCTTGTTGAATACCGCCGCCGTCTTTCTTTGCCATGACATCGCCGAGAATGATTTCCTTTATCAACGCGACGCGCGGACATCATTCCTCTTCTGAAGATAAATCAACAAAAGGAATCTCATCCTCATCGATCTTCAAAGTGATACCATCAGGCCGCACTTCTTCAACTTCAATATCAATTGATTCGGCTTCAATCCTAGCCAACGCACGAAGTACTGCGGGTGCATTATCGTCTGCTAAGGCATTTCTCGCAATCTCGATATCTTCGGAATCACCTTTAGCCAGAAGTGTCGTTTCAATCAATTCATTGAGGTCAGTTCTGGCTCTACTGATGTGGCTGAGCCACTGTTCAGTATTCTTATCACAGTCCTCTACTTTAGAATCAAAGCGACGCCTCCATGACAATTCCCATGGCTTATGAGGCAATGCTGCCACAAGGTCAAAAACAATTCTTGCCCTTTCTTCCAGCGGCCCTTCAAGAGTAATTGTGTTTGCATAACACTTGGTTAGCAATCCAAAACCCCAATATGAGAAACTCTCGACATTCATTACAACATCTCCAGAACGGCTTGTAAATTCCCAACGCTGCTCATCAAAACCAGGTTTTTGAACCATCGTCGGCGTAGAATTACCTTGCATTACTTTGAGTAATGTCTGCGCGACATCTCCTAGGTAAACTGTAGAGATATTGGCCGGATGGGCCTTAGGTCTCAGATATCCCTCCTGATCGTACCCGTGTGTTGGTCCAGCATTGCGAACCTGAGCGTGCAAGATGGATTTCAGGGGGTCCATGTCGGCTTGCATGAAATTGCGTAGAAAGCCCTCTACCCTTCAATAATCCGCTTAATTGAGAGAAGGGTTATGACCGGCCGTCTCTATGGTCGATATAGGTGAAGATATGGCGGCTAAACCAAAGAAGGACCCTCTCGCAGCATTAATGGCATTACCGGGCGTTGGAAAAGCAACAGCAAAGAAACTCAGCGATGCAGGAATCAAATCATCTTCAGGTATTGTGAAAGCTGGACAGAAAGGACTGATCAAAGCAGGACTGAGTGCAATGATTTCAAAGAAATTGATTGCTGCTGTATCAAAGAAAGCAACCACTAAGAAGCCAGCAACCGAGAAATCTCCGGCTAAGAAAACCGCCTCCAAGGCTGTTTCTAAAGCAAAATCAACCGCAAAAAAAGCGGCAACTAAAGCCAAGGGGGCGGCTAAGAACGCGGCTTCGAAAGCAACAGCATCTGGAAGGAAAGTTGCCGAGAAGACTGCCAAGTCTAGCGGCGATAACAGAGTAAAATCTTCAAAATCGGACGATGGAAGGAAAGGAAAGACATTGAACATCCCTCGTAATTTGAAAGATATGCCATGGTTCCGCAAGAAGTAGTTGCTTATACCGTTAGATTGTAAGACCTCCAGCGATACAATCGCTACATGCCAAGGCGCAAGTATGGGAAGTTGCGCAAGACAGTTGAACTTCCCGTCAAGTCCAATTGTTCTCGTTGCCGCAGTGGTAAACACTGTCCAATAGAAGGCCATGAGGGCTACTTGGTAATCAGTAATAGAGAATGGACCGGACCTTCTAAAGTCAAAAAGCGTAAGAAAGCACGCTCATAGTTCATCATCTTCAATTTGAACAGTCTGCGCTCTCTTGTAGATTTCGCGTAATGTTTGGTCACTAATTTCTAGATAAACTCTCGTCGTAGCAATGCTTGCGTGGCCTAATAATCGTTGAATACTCACTAGGTCTGCTCCTCTCTCTAACAATCCAGTGGCGAAATTATGTCTCAACACATGTGGAGTAAGCCTTCCTCTTGGAATACCAGCGCCATCTGCTAAGCGGTCCATCAATCTCTGGACGGTCCTAGATTGGAAGACATTTCCAGATTTAGTTACAAGTAAATGATCCCCTGCTGGTCCCCTGGATTCTCTCAGAGGGAGCCAAGCAAGAATACGAGCAACCGTAGACTGTGTGAACAATACGAGTCGATCCTTACCGCCTTTTCCATCGCGAACCATGGCAGAATGGTCTTGCAAATCAATATCTGAAATATTCAAATCACACAATTCACTAACTCTTAGCCCAGTATCCAGAATCATGGTTACGGCCAAGTTAGCCACGGGGTCTTCGCTGCATGCTGCAGCCTCTTTGACCAGTGAAAGTTCTCTGCTAGTGAGCGTTCTTGGTAATTTCTTGCCACTCTTGGGGCGTATCAAATGTTCAGGCCATTTCTGTCCTAGCCAGTTCATCAGATGATTAGCGGCAGCAAGTCTTGCCTTAACAGTTGACGGCGATCTGTCAATCATGGATTGAACCCAGAGGTCTAATCTTCCATTGAAAGGCTCCACTCTTTCAAGGAGTTGTTCAACATTCATCGAATCTCTTTCAAATTCCGTAATGATGTCTTCTCCTGGTAGTGGAGTTTCAATTAGGTGCCTAAGTCCAATCATGTAGGATTTTTGCGTATTAACTGATTTTCCTTCGGTCTTGAGTTGTGTTGTGTAGGTGTTTAGCCATGGCAGGTGGCTTCTATGAATGAGGCGCGGCGGTAGCACCGGCCCCTCTGTGTACAGACGTTGCTGTACAGCCTTGCGATTTGCCTTGTATGGCTCTGTTCTCATTGGCGTCACCGCCTAATCTGCCGAAGCAGACCGTGCATCCCGTGTCCCGAAGGACATAGACAATTCGGGGGCTCCATGATATGAAGCCTTCGCGCGAAACCCCTCATTCCAACCTCCATAGTGCCAAAAGTTCTGTATTCGGGCATCAATGTCAATTAATGTGTAATGTTTTGTAATTGATATTTAGTAGGCCATAAAAATATATACTCATTCAAAGAATCATCGCGTATGAGGAATATATCCTGCTGGCTGATTGTTGCGATACTTGCTTTACAAGTTTCAATATCTGGAATCGAAATGACAAATGACGACAACTCTGAGTTAAATCAAAGCAATGAAGAAGTTACGAACTTTGCAGGTAGGCAAAGTTCTGGAATGAGCGGGAATGTTACTGTTGAATCAGATTGTAACTTAACAAATTGGCCTAACTCGGCAGATGGCCTAGGCGGTCCGGTTTGGCAAAATAATAGCTATTATGAAATGTATTCAATTGTTGAGTGGCCAGCTAATTCTGGTCATTTTTATCAAAATACGGCCAATACATCGGCTTCTCCGGACGATGGTCCCGATCATTGGGATGGTCCGTGCACTTGTGCCGAAATCGGTGAACATAGCGGTATCGTATGGGACTCAACCATGAGCTATAACCCATGGCAAATCGTTGATCACAATGGAGTGTTTTGGATTGCACAGGATGCTGGAACCATGGCTGGAGATGAACCAGTTTCAAGTAGTGACCTTTGGGTTCAGTGCTCTCATGAGGATACAACACCTTGCGATGAATTGATTGGTAATGGACAAATTACTGTATGGGATAATACAACATTAGTATCATCTGGAGAAATCTATGAATTCCCAGTAAATTCTGGCGATTTCTATATGGCTGCATCTTTCCTCAATAATCAAACAACAGGTGAACCAGGTGTCGATTTAGATGCATGGGAAGACGACTATTGTGATTGTAAAGATATTTGGTTTGACAGCGGAGAACCGGTATGGGATTCTAGTGTAAACTACCTTCAAAACGCGGTCGTTGAATGGCCAGCGGGATCAAGTAACCTGTATATTTCATTCGATCATGGTGTCGGAATTGAACCAAATGGCCCTGATGACTATTTGTGGAGACTCTGTGTTGGAGAGGAACCAAGCGGTAATCTGTGTGATGAATTCAATGGCTACGGTGGTATGGTTTGGGATAATATGACTCTTGTATCAACAGGAGAAATTTATGAATACCCCGCAGGCTCAGGAGAATTCCATTCAGTGGCTCCTGGATTTTCCAACCAAACAGTCGGTGCTCCAGGTATTGACTTCCAATCATGGTCGAAAGAAAGCTGTAGTTGTAATGACATCTGGATGACTGCAGGAAGCCCAGTTTGGGATTCAAACACAATTTACGATGTTGGTATAATGGTCGAGTATCCTATTGGAACCGGAGATATTTGGATGGCTATTGTCAGCCAAACAACAACTGGAGTAACCCCTGACCAAGAATTTGCTGACGGAAACGAATGGGAACTTTGTGGTGGCGAAGAACCAGCAGAAGGGCCTTGCGGCGGATTAATTTCCGTAGGGGTTTGGAGCGATCCGTCCAGAGTATCAACAGGCGAAATTTATCAATATCCAGCAGGTTCAGGAGATTATTACGAAGTTATAATTCAAGGATATCTAGACCAAGAGGTAAACCCTCCAACCCTCGATATGGACGTTTGGGCTCCAGTTGATTGCCCATGCGAAGAAGAATGGATGGCTAATGGAGAACCAGTTTGGACTCCTAATACTGCTTATTCAGGTAGTGATGTAGTGGAGTGGCCAGCAGGTTCTGGTGATCTTTACATGACATTAGAAACAACTGGCGTTTCAGCAACTAACAATGAACCAGGCAATGATACTCATTGGGTTCTATGTAGTTCAACAGACGAACCTCCAGCCATAACTCCTTGCGCAGGCCTAACCATTGTTGGCATTTGGGATTCATCAATGAATGTAACATCTGGTGAGATTTACGAATTTTCTGGAATGTACTATCAAGTAAACCCTGGAAGTCCATTTTGGAGTGTAAGCGCACCAGATATTGACATGGACGTTTGGACCCCAATCGATTGCCCATGTAAGGAAACATGGGCTGCTAATGGCGAACCAGTTTGGGATGGAACAGTTCCCTATCTTCAGAATGATGTAGTAGAGTGGCCAGCAGGTTCCGGCCACCTTTACATGGCTGAAGGCGATGCAAGTTGGGTAGGTTCAGGTATGGGAACTCAAACTCCTGAACCTACAACCGATGACTATTGGATTCCTTGCGATAATTACACTACAATGCCTTCAGGCAACCCTTGTGCAGGCCTAGATGTGCTTGGTGTTTGGGACTCTTCTATGACTGTAAGCTCAGGCGAGGTTTACGAATATCCAGCAAATTCGGATACGTACTACCAAGTCAACCAAGGTAGTCCGTTTACAAGCGTAAGTGCTCCTGATATCGACATGGATGTTTGGTCGCCAATCGACTGTCCTTGCAAGGAAACATGGGTTGCTAATAATCAACCAGTTTGGGATGCAAGCGTTGACTATCCTGGCAACTATGTTGTAGAATGGCCAGCAGGAACTGGCAACCTCTACATTCCTCTTGAACCAACAGGTGTAGGAATTGGCGCAGAACCAGGTGTCGATATTCACTGGGTTCTTTGTGAAGGTGAAGGACCAAGCCCAGGGCCTTGTGATGGTCTAAATGTACCAGTTTGGGACAATTCAACCGCACCTGCCGTTGGCGATATTTACCAATATCCTGCTAATTCAGGTGATTATTACCAGATTATCTTCATTCATGCAGATTCTGCCGGAGGCCCAGATTGGGTAAGTTAT
>Ga0206677_10003918_pt1 | contig 12349 bp, 24 predicted proteins | sample M130m12015metaG_FD_155475 | JGI IMG/M metagenome (GOLD analysis project Ga0206677, IMG submission 155475) | Ammonia-oxidizing marine archaeal communities from Monterey Bay, California, United States - M1 30m 12015 | ecosystem: Environmental > Aquatic > Marine > Intertidal zone | place: USA... | reverse complement strand
CTTGTACGAGTTTGTCGATTGACGAGCCTCGTGAGCTCTTTAGATTTGCAAATGACATATATTTTCTCCGTATTGCATTGTATTAAGACGTAATTGTCTTTTCTATTTTTATTGCTGAAATATCCACTTCATACATAATGTATATTATAACACAAATGTGTTACTTTGTAAACCCTTTTGTCAATAAACTTAAACATTTATCTCGATTAAAGTTTACAAATGGTTCATATTTCTCGATCAATCTACGAGTATCAGGCCATATAATGGTATCTGATATGTTCTTAGATTCACGATCAATGAACTTAAATATGGCGTTAAGAATAACAACAGTCTCTAAACTAATCTCTTCTTGCAGCCATAACTTTACAACAAGAGGATGTGCATTGTCGCTTGTCTTAAACAAGTAGTCGAATGACACATTCTCTTCTGTTAATCTATTTATATCAATAGAAAACACACGATGAATACTTTCTTGAATTCTTTTGTGTTCCCTATAATTTTGTTCTCCCTCTTCATCCATCATATCACCAATATAGCTTTTACCAGCTTTAAAGTTGGCAACATAATAGTCCTTTAGTTCTCCGTTGTGCTTACGTCCAAGCTTTGCAAAGAAATACTTATCCTTGCGCTTAAAGAAAGAGTTAGGTGTGACGTTAGACTTAAAATTATATTTAACTGCATCATAGCTAGACTCAAAGTGTAGCTTTAATGCATTATATAGCTTGTAAGATTCAAATGGATCTGTACTCATATTGGTAGCTTATTACCCTTTTTGCCTCTGATTAAATTAAGTCTCATTGCTTCAGCTTCCATTTTATCTTTAAGAGAATCTGTTAGTAACTTTTTCAAGTTAGTGTAATCCATGCCTCTCTTTTCTATAATAAATGTAGCTGCGTCTATATAAGACATATTTCCCTTTGCCACTAGTTGTTCTACGGCTGTGGAAAACCGTTTCCTTGTCATAATTTTTTGTTCTAAATCAATCATAATACCCTAAGTAGTATGCAATCGGCATTGATTCTACCATTAGGAACACTTACTTTCGTCGTTAGCGTATCCCAGACTTGTTTGTCGATTTGCTTTATTGTTTTACTTAAGATCAATGGAAGTATATCGTCAGGCTTTCTTAAAGTAGTTACCCTACTCTCATCGCCGATATTCTTTATGGTAGTACCACTTACCTCAAACCCTTTAGTTGAATTTGAGTTATACTGAGTTAATTTCCTCGTCTTAGTATTATACACAAATAGAACTTCTTTACCAGGAATCATCACAGGATTTACCGACATTAGTTTTGCGTCGATATCTTCAACCTTATACTTAAGGTTTTTTACCTGTACATCAGAAGCTTTAGGCTTCTTAATCCTTGGAACTCTTGCTGCTTTATTAGCAACCTTTAATTTATCTAAATCTTCGAAGATGGTCTCCATAGTGGTTATCATCTTATTTTGATTAGTTCTTTTAATATGAGAGAATGCTTCTACAGCTTGATCACACGTTTTGTCGTATGCATCTTTAACTGGTTGATACTCTTGTTCAACCATTGACTTAAACATATTAAGCGCTGAACCTTTTAGACCATATTGCTTAAATAACTTATAGGCATCAAAGTTTACTTTAAAATTTCCTTCTAACCATCCATCAACAACTGCATCCCAATCATCCATAATAGTCTCAAGGATTTTTGCTTTTTGCCTTTGTTGTATTGTAACAACAGGTTTTGCAGCAGCTTTATCTTCGATCTCTTCAACAGTAATTAACGCTAATTCGTACAGCTCTTTAAATTTTTCTTCTGCTGCTGCTAACTCTTCTTCATTATATTCGTAACCTCTATAATGAATCTTAGTCAACTTACCTAGGTAACCAAACTCATAGTCTTTTAATTTTTTAAAAGCTTTTATCTGATCTTTAGTGTATCCAAATTTCTCTTCTGCAAACTGTAATATTGTAGGTACATAGTCCTTGGTCTTATAAAAATAATTATACCAATGTGCTGCCTTCTGCCATTTAGTATGACGACCTTCAACACCTTCGGCAGTCTCGCCTGGTTGAAAGATTGGTTCAGGTCCCATATACTTATCGTCAATGGTTACTCTGTTCTTCCTCATACTTGTTCTTACTTTATTTTCCGCCATAGTTTGCTCCTTTCATAATATATGAGTACATTATAACACACTCTTTCACAAATGTACATAGGCAGGACACACTTTTTTCAAATGATAAGGAGTAGATTAAAGTGTGCCCTGCCATAAACTTATACCCTTTCGTAATTCTTGATACCGCTAACATAATTTTCAGCAGCATTTTCTGCGTACATTTCATTGTGAGCTTTATACCATTCAATACCTAAAGACTCTCCATCGATGTACATACGTATACCGTAGTATGGATGATCACCAAATGATCGTAATACTTCAGCTTTACGGTTCTTAAATTCATTAGAACCACTGTACTCACTGAGTAACATATATTTACTTGACATCGCCGTTCTCCCACATTTCTTTTAGTTTTACGTATGTTAATACGCGAATTTGTTCACGATCCAGATCCGGATGTTTTTCTCGCAGTTCTCTACGAACTTTATGTTTTACTTCAGAATCACGTATCATGAGATACGCACCTCCACATGTAAACGCGAAAAACACTAATCCAACTAGTGCGAATATTGTTGATAAAATTTCCATGTTATTTTCCTATATGTTCCACGTCTTTTCGTGGAATAACTTGATATGCACCTTTGTTGTATGCTGGTGCGACTGTGAAATTCTTGGATTCTTCTGCTTTCCAAGAGGTGTCTTCAGGAGTCTCGTACCGAGAACTTCCTGTATAAGATGGATATTTGTTGTTAAACTCTTCCATCTTTATTTCTGCAAAAGACTTTTCTGTCTTAAGCGGTTTGAATTCTTGTTTGACCTTACGTCTTGGAGTAAGTGCCTTCGTCTTTCTCTTACGACCGTGTTGATCGTATCTTATTGAGCCTATGTAATTCATACATTTCCTGGTGCTTCATTAAGCAACTGTGCCATTGGTTTTTCTTCTGACACTACTACAAAAGTACCATCTCGGAATTCACGTGTAACCAATCCTGAGTTATATGCCTTTTCGATATATCCGTCTTGTCCTAGAATGTACTCAACTTGACCTGCCCATGACTCTACAGCCATTTTACGTCTTTGGTACTCTACTGCATCAGTGTATTGTGTCATATGAACTCCTTCCTAATTCTGCTAATCTTATTAGCTCTTTTAACTTTTGCTCCCAGAGTTGTTTAAACTCTGGATTTTGTGCTCTATCACGAGCTTCTCTGAGAGCTATAACTCTTGCTATTGTTCTACTAGTCCCAGTCATTTTTCATTTCATTGTATACATCCATATACGAAGATCCTGCAATATAGTCTTGAGTCTCCTTTTCGGTGTAATACATATTTTCCTCTTTGAAGCATTCCAGTGAACCTGGAGATTGTCGAGCTGCCTTCTTCATTGAAGTAGTCAACCTTGGCGCTTTGTATTTAGGTTTTGAGTAAACCTTATTTACAGCACTTTTAAATTCTTTTTCTGCGCGTGCCTTTTCTGCGGCCGCTTTAATCATTGCCATTCTATCCATAATCTATTCCTTTTAAATATTAGTATATTATATCACAGTGTACAGTGAATGTACACAGTTATTTTAATTAATTTCTTCTACAGTAATCCTGTATTTTTTGCCATTGATGTCTGAACATTCAATGGTCTTTGTTGTTGTTTGCATCCAACCTTCTTCATGCAAGTCCATCTTGACTCGATCAACACTATCAATTAAACCATTAGAGTTATCAGAATCTACCTGAAGTCCAGGTTTAATAATAGTATGTGCGATGTAGTCACAGTACGCCATAGAAAAAGCCATTACGCCAAGTCCTCGTCTTCGTACTCGTTAGCATCAAAGTCCGCTGGATGGTCGAAACTTTCATCCATGACATAACCCATGGATTCCTCCATATCTGCCTGTTCGGCAGCATTTTGTGGTGGGAACAGACTAGCCCAATCTGCCGGCGTATGGCCGGAGATTAAGAACTCCCTCTGATCCACGGTCGCTTCAGGCATTGCGTCCTGAATAAGAGCACCGCCTGCTTGCCACAGAGCAAATTGCTCTGGAGTAGCATTAATGCTCATGATGTTTTTTACACCAGTCATCGGACTTGTTTTTTCACATAAAATCATATTATTTCACCCATACTTTGTTATACTTTTCAGGAAGAATCTCACAAGAGAAATCATCCGCTTTAGCGTAATTGACTACGCCAACACACTCGTTGGTGGTGTTAGACCAATATACGTCTGGCATGTCCAGAGCGGCTTCTACCGCATTCACACAGAATCCTAGTACAATACCAGCTGTCGCACCTAGTGTAACAGCTTTAATTTTGTCTTTAGTAGTCAACATATTACGCTACCTCCAACATTCCAAGAGGACAGTTCCAAAGTAGACCGTCGACTCTAACAACCGCTTTTGTTCTGTTAATCTTAGTCACTTCGCCGTGCGTGGTAATACCATCGTTATTTTCAAACTTAACTTTAGTACCAATAGAAAGTTTAGACTTAACACCTTGAGCTTTAATCGCTCTTAGTTGTTTTTGCTTAATTTTAATCAATTCGATAACCTCATTCATTTCATCAGTAGAGTTGATTGAGTTGATTGCGTTTAGTATAGATTTTTTCATAATTTAGATTCCTTATCAATTTTGTTTATGGGTATATTATACCATGGTTTTTAGGGTTTGTACACACTTTTTTTAAAAATAGTATATAGTTTTTATACATATTTGTTATATGTAACACCTTTTATATAACTCTTCTTCACGTTTGTATGCTTCACGTTCCCATGGAGCATTATCATAGCTATAGTTACGTGGCTTTTTACCCTTCCACGAATGGTTATATCCATTCAGTTCACCACGCAAATATTGCTTGGCATGTACCATTTCATGAGCTAATGTTTGCATTATCTCTTCATACGGAAGCTTTTCACCCTGAGATTTACGTGCTATAGACATATCAACGTAACCTTCTTTTGGATCTCCCCAGCATAATCCTTGACTATCATGATCAAGAGTAGTCTTAAAAGTAATAAAAATTACCTTAGAATACATACGGTTAATACCAAGCTCTTTACAGAGAGAATGTGCATACGCATGGACTTTCTTCTTGTCTTTGATCTGACCTTTGATTACTATTTGTGGCATGACTGACTCCGCGTTAATATGTGTATATTATACCCCAGTTTCTAGTAGATGTACACAACTATTTTAGCTATTTTTAGATCATTTTGTTATATAGACTATAACTTTGGTGAATAAATGGTTATAAGCTCTTCTTTGCCCTTTACCTTGATTTTACCTATTTCCTTGCACTTATACTCATCCGGAAGCTGTTCTTGAGTATATGATGATATGATTGTTTTATAGTCTACATACTCATGTCGTGCGGCAGTTGCCTCGAGACGGGCTGCAAGGTTGACTGCATCTCCAATGACTGAGTAATCGAATCTGGATTCAGAGCCCATGTTACCAACAATGCAATCCCCGGTGTTAACGCCAGTACCGACATTAATATCAGGAAGGCCTCTTGATTTATATACTTCTTTAAGTTCATTTGTTTTAGCCTCTATTTCTATTGATGATTTAACCGCCATTTCGGCATGGTTATCACAAGGCAATGGAGCATTCCAGAATGCCATGATACAATCACCCATGTATTTGTCTATAGTTCCACCATTATTTAATATGATCTTAGTCATAGCATCAAGGAATTCATTAACCAATTCTACTAATCCTTCTGGATCGTCATTGTTTTTATAGTGCTCTGATATTGGAGTAAACCCACATATATCCATAAACAAGAAAGACATCTCTTTACGATCTCCTCCTAATCTTAACAACTCAGGATTCTTTTGTAGTAGATACACCTGCTTCGGATCTAAGTAAGTTTCAAATTGCTTTTTAATCTGTTGTCTTAACATGAATTGCTTATAGAAATTACTGAAGCTTGATGAAGCAAATGTCATTATATATAATATCATTGAGTAAGTCATATCAAGGAGAATCTGAGATTCGTACCAGAAGTAGAAAGAAGCGCCAACTGAAGATGCAACAGTCGCAAAGAAGATTATCATGGACCAAACAATTGGAAGGTGGTATACAGCTAAGACGATTACCAGAGCACCAATTGACATTACCAGGATTTCAAGAAGGTCTGTCCACACAGGACGAGAGATGGAAACTTCATCCATTATTGACTGAATGGCAGCAGCCTGAATCTGATGAGCAGGCATTAATCCAGCTGGAGTTGGAATTTGTGAAGCCAGACCCTTTGCAGTCAGACCAATAAAGACAGCTTGACCACCAAGATTTGGTAACTCACTGCCGTATTCTATCTCTGTAAATTTATAGTTAGGATTAATCCAAAAAGAACCATTCGCATCTGAAGGTATTCTAAAAGGTCGTATTATAACTTCTTCGACACCTACCTCATTTACTTTTATTGTATAAGATAATCTATCCTGCATAACTCTTATTGTTTCTAATGCGAACGAAGGATATAATTCATCATTGATTTGTGAGACAAGAGGAATTCTTCTTACTAATCCATCAACCTCTGGCATAGCATTAATTAAACCGTGTCCCCATGCTTCCTTCTCTAATTGAGGTATATTAGTAACAAGGCCGTCGTATTTAATTAACCAGTCTAATGGATCTCCCGAACCAAATGTAGCAGTACCAACATAAGGTGCCGTTTTACTTCTACCATCCGGATCAGCGTCTTGAGCGAGTATAACACCATTTGAGTTTATCCACGAAGCAAATACTTCATCGCCAGCAAACCTATCAGCTTCTGGAAACATAATAGTAAATCCTATCATTCCCGCATTTGCTTCTCGTAAGTCTGATAACATTTGAGCGTATTGATGTCTTGGGAAAGGATATTGACCATACTTAGCAAGTGCTTCTTCGCCAATATTGAGTAAGACTACTCCATTACCAAAATCAGTTTCTGGAATAGTTCTTATATAACTGTCAAAAGTGTTAAGTCTTAATTGTTCTACTGGAGTTGGATCTGACACTCTTATACCGATAAGCAAAGAGGCTAATATGATTGTGGTCCATATTGATGTTAAGTATTTCATACGTATATATCTATAAATCTTCCCTTGAGTGCAAGGGGGAATCCGTATTTCATTCGTATCTTTCTCCGTAAACTACTCATCACTCTTGTGTTACTGATACATTACATCCACCAAAAGTCATACAATCAATGCTTAGACTATATGTTTGGTTCATAGTACTCATTTGTTTTAAAATTAAATCTGTTCCGTATAAACCATCAAGTGTTACGTTTGCGTTGTGTGTTGCACCGTTACCTTTTTGACGAATAAACACATCGTTCTCGTCATTATATATTGTTAAATCTGTGTTCTTACTACCGTTGCTTTGTTGCTTTATTTGAACTTTATTATTATCGCCTGCTAAGTGTAAATCAAAGTCATGGCCATCCGATGCACCAGTTTGGTTTGTTTGTTGAACTGCTAATTGATTATAGTCACCGTACATAGTAATATCTATTTCGTGACCACCACTTTCATAGTTATCCACCCACCAAGTTAAATCAGTATCAGAATCAAGTGTAGTCCATGCAGCACCTTGAGCAAGTTTCATCTGATTACCTGTACCACTCAATTCATCAAAAGTGATTTCATTAGGAAGTCCGCCTGTTGTTGTATTGATCTGGACCAAATACATATCTAGGCTTGATACTGTAATATATGAATTTCCATCTAACATCTCAATAGTATTATTATAACCATATTGATCAACACCTAATTGAAGGTTATCGCCAGATTGTTCTAATGATATTACGTTATCATCAGCATTTGCAAATAGTGGTGCTACAAGTAGCGAAAATACGATAATAGGCCAAAATAAAACACTTAACCATATTAAAGCTTTCATTGAATATTCTTCCAATTTATCTAACATATTAATTCACCTGATTTATATAGATGAGGATATCTTCACCCTCATTTCCTGTAATTATTCCGTCCCATGTTGGTGTAATTGTATCTACTGTAAAGTTACCGCCTGCTCCAAATTTAAGTCTAATCACGCCATTAATGTTTCTATATAATACTAAAGATCCGTCTTGTAAAAATACATTAAACTGTGATTCATCATTAAATCCTCTTGCCGCACCTTTAATATCAAATTCACCTAATGTATCGAATAGATCTGAACTATCTATAATGTCCAATACATCAACTAAAAACTCTACATCTAGTTCATCAATATCTAATTCACTGAATTCGTCTAATTGATCTTCTTCAAGCTCATCTTCTTCTAACTCGGTAAACTCTAAAAAATCTATATCTAATAGGCCTTGATCTTCATTCGTATCATCAGCCATTTCTTCTTTTATCCTCTCCTTTACTTCTTCCGGAGGTGATACAATAAACATGTTGTCAATTAATGATGGCGTAATACCATTTACTTTAATTGATTGTGTCGGTGATGAATCTAATGAGGACACCATTGTTGCGGCATATGCTTCGTTTAATGTAACTACTCCACCTTCATTAGAAACTACTATCTCACCAGATGGATCACCATTCTCATCTGGTAGTAATATGATTAGGCTTCTACCTAATTCATCTACTGTTGTTGTAAAATCAGTTCCCCGTACGGCAATTGAGGCCGTAGGAGTCTTGATATCAATATTAGCTTTATTTACTAATCCTAATCTTCCGGATGCAAATCTTGCCGTTCCCATTGTAAACTTCATACTCATCTTTGAGAGTGAAGGATCAGGGTCATAATATATTTCGTCTATTAGTACTTCAGAATGTTCTTTTAAAGATAGTTGAGCTTTATCTAAAAACTCAATAAGCATTCTTCCGTTACCAGTTTTTGCTTCATCATTTAATTCGATAGGTATCTGATTAGATACTTTTATCTCTTCATTATTACGCACAATCTGGCTTACGCCAGTTGACTCTACTATGTCACCAATGGAATCAGCATAAGTGATTCCAGAGATGAATAGTAAGCTAAGAATCCCCAGCTGCGTCTTTTTGATTGATTTGTACAGTAGCATTGTCTGATGTAATATCTAGATTGATGATAGCATTAGGAGTTGCACAAGGTGAACCTCCTACACAAGTACCTGAAATCTGATTAATATCAATGTCACCACTATCTCCATTCCACTCTACAGTTAATGATTGAGAACCATCGTTTTGTAATGTGTTGAAGTTATTGCTGTCACCAGTAATATCAAAGTTCCAAGTTACATCATCAGATTCGAAATCTAAATCAAATATATTTGAACCACCTAACAGAATTAAATCTGCATCTAATCTTTCTGCACTTGCACCAACTTTACCTTGATCTATATCAAATGTGTTACTGTCTCCAGTAATAGCAAAATCATAGTTAGAATCGTCTGAGCTTCCAGTATATCCAATGTTCCAATCAACTTCGTTAGAATCGCCTGTTAACGTAAAAGTTAAATCAGAGTTATTCATATCAATTGGTCCATATATCAAGTTTTGATTTCCTATCATGTCGAGATCAAAAGTCAAACCTGAACCCACAATTGTCATATCAGAACCTGAACTAGAAAAATCGTCTAAACCGATTTTGTTACCATATCCAACCTGATCAATATACAACGTTAATGTATCACCGCTTTGTTCTATCATAATTTCATTATCGTCAGTTGCTTGTGCGAAAACAGAATTTGCTGTAAATAGAAATAGCACTGTTGCTATACTAATTAATTTATTCATTTATCGTTTCCTCTTTGTTTGCATGCCTTTCGTTTTTCCCATCAACTTGATGAGGATGTCTATGGCCTGCTGTTAAATCCCAGAACTTACGGTCGTGGCCCTGGTAGATTAATTCCAGTACAGCAGCCTCAATAGCTGACCGTACTGCATACGTCACTGACTCATTATTTCCCACTCCGTCCTCATACTCGATAAGTTGCGTGCCTTGTTCATAGAACCTAAACACATCACCCGACGAGCCGTAAGAAAGTACCGATTTCTTAGCTTGGACGTTTAACAAAACTTCACCTGTCAATACAGACACTGCTCTCACAGATACTGTAACAACATCTTTACGATACATCCTACTAAAACCTATGCCGAGAGTTCTTGCGCCTCGTCCTCCAGTTTCCATATTCGTATCATAACCTATAATACCACCTTCTATTATCATTCCTGCAAATAAGAGTGGGCCAACACCATTTGGTTCTACACCATTAGCTTTAGCGACATCTTGACGAGTAGATCTTACTATTTGTCTTTCTCGTACAAGATTGTCTATTCCTTGTCTTTCTACTACTCTAAACCAGGTTCCTCCACCTGCTGTTTTGAGAGCATCTATTAACATTTCAGTACCGCCTTGGGTAACTGCAGTAGAAAACGATGCTATATTATCTACTGATTTTCTTTGACCTGTTAAATCTTTAAATCCATACACTGCAACTACTGGTTGAACCTTTGCTGCCGGCAAATTAAGAAGATCTACAAACGCTGGAAGCTTTACAGCTTCTGGGGCATCAACACATATATACTTTCTGGCCATTGCCTTTTGTATGCCCATTTGTGCGTGTCTATTAAAGCCTTCATCATATTTGCCATTAAGATCATTACAATCCTGTGGGTTATCACTCCACTGTGGAACAGATGCGCATCCACTAAGCAGTAATAATACTAATATGTACTTACCCACCGTCTGAATCCTGGCCAAAGTTACCAGTTCCTACTGGTATCTCAATAACTGTAGTTGTTCCGTCGGAATCTACAATTGTCATTTTAATAAACTCTGAACCATCTTCGTTTGTTATAACTTCATATGTTACTACATTACCTTCTAGTGTAAATGAACCGTATCGCACCGATCCATCGTTACTAAACATAGATTCGACAAGTTGTTTAGACATCTGAGCATATATTCTACTCTCTAAATTACGTATAAACTTGGCCATAGTTGTATTTGCTTCTTCTCTTTCAGCAGCTTTTCTTGCAGCTTCTAAAGCATCTACTATAGCCTTTTTTCTTGTATGTTCTATATTATCAATTGTTAAATAATGTGCTCCAGTTCCTACTCCACTAAATGATGGATTTTTAAATCCAAATTTAATTTCATCTGCTTGTACTACAAGGCTTTGTAAAGCCAATACAAATATTCCAGTTAATAATACGTCTTCAAGTTTTATCTTCATCTTCATTCTCTTTTATTTTCTTCTGCCTTTCTCTATATTCTAAAACAACCTTTACTTTTTCTTGCAGTCGTATCATATCTTGATCAAGCATTCTAATTTGATCAATTAGTCTTATAAGACCCATATGCATTTCTTCAAGTTTTGGATCTAGTTCTTCATTAATAAACTTCCATATAAAAAACACGAAATAAGCCATTCCTACAATGGCTACAGTCGTAAATCCGTACTGCTCGATTAAAACCGCGGGGTTTAAAGCATCCATATATTAGTCTCTTCTAACGTCTATTTTGCCGTCTTCTACAAAGTTTTCCGACCTAGCTATTCTATCTATAGGTGGGGTTAACTCCAACGCGCTAGAAACTAACATATCTATCTTTATTATTTCGTTATTCATTGTTCGGGCCCTATTTTCCAGGCCCTTAGTGAATATATTAAGAGTGTCTATTTGGTCTAAAACACCTGATAGCATTTGCTTTATAATAGTGAATATAAAAAACCCAGACGCTAACGCGCCTGCAATTGGTAATCCTACATCACTGATAAGACCAAATATATCTGGCATTAGCTACTTTTAGCGATGCTTACGACTTTAAGTCCAGCTCCACCTTCCAAGGTATCAGCTGGCATTTTAGAAACTAATTCAATTGCTTTACTTGGAATTGTCATAGTTCCAATAACAGTAGAGCCAGTCTTCTGAGTTAATGTCATATCAGCAGCAGTACTATTATATACTCTTACCAATGTTGCATTGTTTAACGTTGTAGCTGATGTTAAGTCGCCCTGACTTCCTAACAATTTGATTTTCATTCTTTTCTCCTATTATAAACTTACTAAATTAAGCTCATTTAATGTTTTATGCCAGTCTGAATATCTAAAAAGACCTTGCTTTTCATGACACCAATACCAACCTTTACTTTCTTGTTCGTCTTGTGGAATACTAGATTCGACCTTTAAAGGGCCTCTAGTCTTCCCATAAGTCTTTCTGCTCTGTTCGTTACTTGCTTGTACCATCTTGAATCTCTCCCTTCAACAGCCGCTACCGGCCAATCACCACATTGCAGCGCTGCGTTGTGTTTTTTAAATTTACTTA